>Ga0209883_1000049_pt1 | contig 32504 bp, 30 predicted proteins | sample GWRWT4_21May14_FD_187196 | JGI IMG/M metagenome (GOLD analysis project Ga0209883, IMG submission 187196) | Sand microcosm microbial communities from a hyporheic zone in Columbia River, Washington, USA - GW-RW T4_21-May-14 (SPAdes) (version 2) | ecosystem: Engineered > Artificial ecosystem > Sand...
CCTGCCGCTCTCCTCGGTGGTCGAATCGTTCCAGGTGCAGCCCGGCGTCATCAAGACCATCGGCGGCAGCGGCCGGGTGGTCGAGGTGCGTGGCGACTTCATGCCGGTGCTCGAACTCGAGCAGATCTTCAGCGTGCCGCGTTTCAATTACGACAACGCCAGCGGCATCATGGTCGTCGCCGAAGCCGAAGGCGGGCGCGTGGCCTTGCTGGTCGACGAACTGCTCGGCCAGCAACAGGTGGTGGTGAAGAACCTGGAGGCCAACTACCGCAAGGTCAACGACGTGTCGGGCGCCACCATCATGGGCGACGGCCGCGTGGCACTGATCCTCGACGTGGGCAGCCTCGTGCGCCGCTCGCGCCACTGAACCCCGAAACCGAACTCGAACCTGGATCCGGAATGAACCTGAACAACCTGCGCATCGGCACGCGCCTGACGATCGGCTTCGGTGCGGTGCTCGCGCTGTTGCTGGTGATCGTCGGCATCGCCTACTTTCAGCTCGCCCGCACCAATGCCGGCGTGGCCGAACTCGACGGCCTGGAGCGGGGCGCTGCCATCGCACGCAACTGGGTCAGCAAGACGCAGCTCAATGTGGCCCGCACGGTGGCGATCGCCAAGGCCAGCGGCCAGCCCGACATCGAGAAGTACTTTTCGCCCTTGATCAAGGCCACCTCGGCCGAGATCAGTGAGCTGCAGAAGTCGATGGAAGCGTTGCTCACCAGCGACGAAGGCAAGTCGCTGCTGGCCAAGGTGGCCAGCGAGCGCGCCGCCTACGTGGCGCTGCGCAACCAGGTTTTCGAGCACGTGAAGCAGGCCGATGCGCCCGCCGCCGACGCGCTGCTCACGAACAAGATGTTGCCCGCGTCGGAAGCCTACCTCGCGGCGATGGCGGCGGTGCAGGACCACCAGGTCGAGCTCGCGGCCACCGAATCGCGCGCCCTCGGCAGCGGCATCCGCAGTGCGAGCAGCGTGCTGCTGGTGCTGATGCTGCTGAGCGTGGCGGTCGGCGCGACGATGGCCTACTTCATCACCCGCTCGGTCACGGTGCCGCTGCAGGAAGGTGTGAAGACCGCGGAGCTGATCGCCGGCGGTGACCTGTCGCAGACGCTGCACTCGACACGGCGCGACGAGATCGGCGAGCTGTTGCGCGCCCTCGGCCAGATGCAGCAGTCGCTGCACCAGCTCGTCGGCCAGGTGCGTTCCAGCACCGACAGCATCTCGACCGCCTCGGCCGAGATCGCGACGGGCAACCAGGATCTGTCGATGCGCACCGAGCAGACCGCCAGCAACCTGCAGCAGGCGGCGGCCTCGATGGAGCAGTTCAGCGGCACGGTGGCGAACTCGGCCGATTCGGCGCGCCAGGCCAACCGGCTTGCGGCCAACGCTGCCGAAGTGGCCGGCCGCGGCGGCGTGGTGGTGTCGCAGGTGGTGGCCACCATGAACGAGATCAACGCCAGCTCGAAGCAGATTTCCGACATCGTCGGCGTGATCGACGGCATCGCGTTCCAGACCAACATCCTCGCGCTGAATGCGGCCGTGGAAGCAGCGCGCGCCGGCGAACAAGGCCGCGGTTTCGCGGTGGTGGCGAGCGAAGTGCGCTCGCTGGCGCAGCGCAGCGCCCAGGCCGCGAAAGAGATCAAGGTGCTGATCGGTGCTTCGGTCGACAAGGTCGAGAGCGGCTCGAAGCTGGTGGCCGCCGCGGGCCAGACCATGCACGAGATCGTCGACTCGGTGCGGCGTGTCTCCGACATCGTGGGCGAGATCACCACCGCCTCGGCCGAGCAGAGCAACGGCATCGGCCAGATGCACCAGTCGGTCAGCCAGCTCGACCAGATGACGCAGCAGAACGCCGCGCTGGTCGAACAAAGTGCGGCTGCCGCCGAATCGCTGCAGGGGCAGACGGTCAAGCTCGCCTCGCTGGTGGCGGTGTTCAAGCTCGGCTCCCACGAGCTCGTTCCGGCCTGACCGTGGCTCCCGCGACGCCCGGCGGTTTTGCGACCGCCGGGCGTTGTTGCGTCTGGCGTGCAGATCGGTACGCGGCGCCGGCCCAAAGATTCGACACGGGGCGCTTCATTTGCAGCGCCGAACAGCCGATACCCCTTGCAGCCCCGGCAGAAGTATCGAGGGCGGCCATTCAACCCGCAGCGCCCAGGCGTGCATCGACTTCAAGGACCTCATCATGAACAAGCATCTCGGTTTCACCGCGCTGGTCGCGTCTTTTGCCCTGTGTGGCCTGGCCCGCGCCGAGGAAGGTGCCTCGCCGGCCGAAGCCACCGCCATGGTCAAGAAGGGCGTGTCTTTCATCAAGGCCCAGGGCAAGGACAAGGGCTACGCAGAGATCAGCAGCAAGACCAGCCAGTTCAAGGACCGTGACCTGTACCTGGTGGTCTATGGCCTGGACGGCACGGTGCGCGCCCACGGCGCCAACGAAAAAATGATCGGCAAGAACCTGATCGAGCTGAAAGACGTGGACGGCAAGGCCTTCGTCAAGGAGCGCGTCGAACTGGCCGCTGCCAAGGGCACGTTCTGGCAGGACTACAAGTTCACCAACCCGACCAACAAGAAGATCGAGCCGAAGAGCATGTACTGCGAAAAGCTCGATGACACGGCGGTGTGTGGCGGCATCTACAAGTGAGCCGCACGCGGCGCGCCCTGCACCCTGACCGGAACACACCATGAAACTGGCTCTGAAACTGCTCGCTGCCCCGCTGCTGACGGCCGTTGTCGTCTTCGGCGCCGGGCAGGTCGACGGCCTCGTGGCGAGCCGCGCGGCCAGTGCCAACCGCGCCACCTTCGCCGCCCAGCTCGAAGACTTTCGCACCCTTGCCAGCGCGCAGGAGCAGCTGGCCCAGGTGCACGCCGGCGTGTACCGCACGGTGGCGTTGATCGCCTCGCTCGACGAGCCGAAGATCAAGGCCTACCGCGCCGACCTGGCGCGCCAGCTCGCCGGGGTGAAACGGGTGGCCGCGAGCGTGGCCGAATCGCACGCCGATGATGTGGCGCTGGGCGAAGGTGTGGCCGCGCTCGGCAAGCACATCGACAAGTACCTCGCGCAAGCCGATTCGGCGGTCGACCTCTCTTCGGTCGACCCCAACACCGGCATCGCCGCGATGCAGGGCGCCGACGCCACCTTCACCAGCTTGACCACCACGATGGGCGCGGTGGTCAAGCGCGTCGAGACCGGCTCGAACGAAGTCATGGCCGCGGCCGATGCCCGCTCGAGCCGCATCGGCTGGTTGCTCAGTGCCTTGGGCTTGTTGTGCGCCGGCATCGCCGTCACGCTGTCGTGGCTGATGCAGCGCAAGCTCACCGCGGAACTGGCGCGCGCCGCGGTCATCGCGGGTGAAGTGGCCGCGGGCAATCTCGCGGTCGACGCCACCAGCGAGCGCCGCGACGAAGTGGGCGACCTGGTGCGTGCCCTCGGTGCGATGACATCGCAACTCGGTGACTCGATGCGCACGGTGCTCGACTCGTCGGAATCGATCCGCACTGCGAGCGCCGAGATCGCGACAGGCAACCTCGACCTGAGCGTGCGCACCGAACAAACGGCGTCGAGCCTGCAGCAGGCCGCGGCCTCGATGGAGCAGCTCACCGGCACCGTCAAACAATCGGCCGACTCGGCCCGCCAGGCCAACCAGCTCGCGTCAACGGCGGCCGAAGTGGCCGAACGCGGCGGCAAGGTGGTGGCGCAGGTGGTCAGCACCATGACCGAGATCAACGTGGCCTCGAAGAAGATCGGCGACATCATCGGCGTGATCGACGGCATCGCGTTCCAGACCAACATCCTCGCGCTGAATGCGGCCGTGGAAGCAGCGCGCGCCGGCGAACAGGGCCGCGGCTTCGCGGTGGTGGCGAGCGAAGTGCGCTCGCTGGCGCAGCGCAGCGCGCAGGCGGCCAAGGAGATCAAGGTGCTGATCGGCGCTTCGGTCGACAAGGTCGAAGGCGGCTCGCGGCTGGTGGCCGACGCGGGGCAGACGATGAACGAGATCGTCAGCAGCGTGCAGCGTGTCTCCAACATCATCGGCGAGATCACGGCCGCCTCGGCGGAGCAGTCCGACGGCATCGGCCAGATCAACACCTCGGTGGTGCAGCTCGACCAGATGACGCAGCAGAACGCGGCGCTGGTGGAACAAAGCGCCGCCGCTGCCGAAAGCCTGAAAGACCAGGCCGGCACCCTGGCCCGGGTGGTGGGCAACTTCAGGCTCGCCGGCGAGCCCGGCCACAGCACCGAGCGCGCGTGGGCCGAGGCGGCTTGAGCCGTTCGAACTCCGATTCATCCCTGAACCCTTTCGACACGAGGAAACACCATGAACACGATGACCGACGCCGCTGTGGTGGCGCGCCATGAAGCAGCCAACACCGCCCAGCATGTGGGCGGCGAATTCCTGACCTTTCGCCTGGGTGGCGAAGAGTACGGAATCGACATCCTGAAGGTTCAGGAGATCCGCTCCTACGAACCGCCGACCCGCATCGCCAACGCGCCGGCGTTCATCAAGGGCGTGGTCAACCTGCGCGGCGTGATCGTGCCGATCGTCGACCTGCGCTTGCGCCTGGGTTGCGAAAGCGCCGAGTACAGCGCGCTCACCGTCGTGATCGTGCTCAACGTGAAAGGCCGTGTGGTCGGCGCCGTGGTCGACTCGGTGTCCGACGTGCTCGAACTCGCCAAGGACGCGATCCGCCCGGCGCCGGAAATGGCCTCGGCCGTGGACGCGAGCTTCATCACCGGCATCGGCAGCGTGGGCGAGCGCATGCTGATCCTGATGGACATCGAAGGCCTGATGGCCAGCGAAGAGATGGGCCTGATCGGCGTCTGATCCCGACAGATCACTTGCAACCCGGAGACGAGAACATGTCAGGTTCGACCGAAAAACTGCACTCTTCCTCGCTCGGTGTCACCGCCGATGCGATCCTGCTGGTCACGCTGGCCGTGGCTGCGGCTGCGGCCGTGGCCATCGGCTCCTACTACGGTTCGCTGGGGCTGGCCATCACGGCTGCCGGCGCACTGCTCGGCGCCGGCGCATTCACGTTCATGACGATGCGCGGCAGCACCGCGTCGCGCCTGGTGATGGCCGTCTGCCTGTCGTCGATGGTGGCGCTGCACATCCACCTCGGCCGCGGCACCCTCGAATTCCACTTCGGCGTGTTCGTCACGCTCGCGCTGCTGCTGGTCTACCGCGACTGGCGGCCGATCCTGCTGTCGGCGGGGTTCTTCGCCGTGCACCATGTCGTGTTCGACCGCCTGCAGGCGGCCGGTGTCGGTGTGTTCTGCACCCCCGAGCCGAATTTCCTGAAGGTGGTGATGCACGCCGGCTACGTGGTGGTTCAGACCGCGCTCGAAGTCTTCATCGCAGTGAGCATGCGCCGTGCTGCCGAGCAGGGCGACGAACTGCAGCAGCTGGTTCAGGCGGTCGATGCCGAAGGCCGTGTGTCGCTGAAACTCGACCACATCGACGTGAAGAGCGAAGGCGGCGCGGCACTCAAGCGTGCGTTTGCCCGCATGGATTCGGCGTTGCTGGAAGTGCAGCGTTCGTCAGCCAACATCGAGGTGGCCAGCTCCGAAATCGCCGCCGGCAACCAGGACCTGAGCCAGCGCACCGAGCAGCAAGCCAGCGCGCTGGAAGAGACGGCGGCGTCGATGGAGCAGCTGGGCTCCACGGTGCGGCAGAACGCCGACAACGCCAAGCAGGCCAACCAGCTGGCGATGGGTGCGAGCACGGTGGCGATCAAGGGTGGCGAGGTGGTGGGCCAGGTGGTCGAGACCATGAAAGGCATCAACGACGCGAGCAAGAAGATCAGCGACATCATCGGCGTGATCGACGGCATCGCGTTCCAGACCAACATCCTGGCGCTGAACGCGGCGGTGGAAGCGGCGCGTGCCGGCGAACAGGGCCGCGGCTTCGCGGTGGTGGCCAGCGAAGTGCGCAGCCTGGCGCAGCGCAGCGCCGAAGCGGCCAAGGAGATCAAGGGGCTGATCAGCACCAGCGTCGAGCGTGTCGAACAAGGCACGACGCTGGTCGACCAGGCCGGGGAGACCATGACCGAGATCGTGACCGCGATCAAGCGCGTGACCGACATCATGGGCGAGATCAGCAGCGCCAGCACCGAGCAGAGCGCGGGTGTGGCGCAGGTCGGTGAAGCGGTCACGCAGATGGACCAGGCCACGCAGCAGAACGCCGCGCTGGTCGAAGAGAGTGCCGCCGCCGCCGAGAGCCTGAAGGTTCAGGCCCGGCAGCTGGTGCAGGCCGTTGCCGTGTTCAAGCTCGCCCACGGCGAGCGCCCTGCCGCGGCCGAACCGGCCAGAACGGCCAAGGCGCAGGGAGCGGACCGCCGTGGCCCGAACCGCGCGAAGAACGTGAGCCGCCTGAGCCCCAGGCCTGCGCCCAAGCCCGCTGCGGCGAGCGTGAGCGCGGCGCCGATGGTGGCCCGCAAGACCGGCACCGACGACGAGTGGACATCGTTCTGACAGCGCACGAGCGGCCGGCAAACACGTTCGTCCACCCATCACCCTGCCTGCCGCCGCTCCCATGAGTGCCACTTTCGCCCCAGCACAGCAGCTCGACAGTCGGCGCGAGCAGCGTTACCGCGTCTACTGGCGCGCCAACCTGCATCTCTCGGGCACGCGCACCATCGAAGCGCGCCTGAGCGACATCTCCGGTGACGGCCTGGGCCTGACGGCCGGCGAAGCGATACCGACCGGCACCTTGCTGCCCGTCACGATGGGCGTGCCCGACGCCGACGGCGGCCCACAACTGCAAGCGGTGCAGTGCACCGTGCGCGTCGTCAACGTGGTGCTGTCGGGCCGCGACTACCGCATGGGCGCGCTCTGGGTCGACCCGCAGCCGAACGTGCGCCAGGTCATCGAGAACTGGATCCGCAAGCTGCGCTACACCAGCTCGGTCATCGGCTCCTCGTGACACCATGGCCGGATGGCACGTTCGTTAAAACCAAATTAGGTCAAAGATCGCTATTGCGCGGCTGAAGTCGCACTCCTAGAATTTTGGAACCGAGCCGCAGAGCCCGGTTTCACGAACGACAGGAGACGCAGGGCGATGAGCCGTTGGGCGCAGCTTTCCGACAACGAACTGAGCGTGCTCGAAGGCGTGTTCTGGTTGCACGGCCCGTCGCGCGACGCGCTGTCGTCGCACCTGAGCTTCTCGAAGACACGCGCCAACGCCGTGGTCGCCGGGCTGGTCGACAAAGGCTGGCTCGATGCGGTCGGCCTGAGCGCTTCTTCGGGCGGGCGGCGCGCCGAAACCCTGCAACTCCACCGTGATCTCGGTGTGCTGCTGTGCGCCGACCTCGGCGCCACCAGCGTCGAGGTGGCCGTGCTCTCGCCCGACCTGCAGGTGCTCGCGCGCCACGCCGAGGCGATCGACGTGCGCGCCGGCCCCGGCATCGTGCTCTCGCGCATGCGCACGCTGATGCGTGAGCTGCTGGCGCGCAGCGGCCTGAAGCCGCGCCAGGTCATCGGCATCGGCGTGGGCGTGCCGGGCCCGGTCGACTTCGCCAGCGGCCAGCTGGTCGAGCCGCCGCTGATGCCGCACTGGGACAGTTATTCGATCCGCGACGATCTCGGTGCCGACTACGCCGCGCCGGTGTGGGTCGACAACGACGTGAACCTGATGGCGCTGGGCGAACTCTGGCGCCTGAAGCGCACGCTGCAGAACTTTCTCGTCGTCAAGGTGGGCACCGGCATCGGCTGCGGCGTGGTCTGCCACGGCGAGGTCTACCGTGGTGCCAACGGCTCGGCGGGTGACGTGGGCCACATCTGCGTGCTGCCCGACGGGCCGCGCTGCCACTGCGGCAACCTGGGCTGCGTGGAGACCGTGGCCGCCGGCCCCGCCATCGCGCGCCAGGCCACCGAGGCCGCGCAGGCCGGGCGCAGCGCGATGCTGGCCGAACGCCTCGCCGACCAGGGCCAGCTCACGCCCGAAGACGTGGGCCTGGCCAGCCGCGCCGGCGACGCCGCCGCCAACGCGATCGTGCAGGGTGCGGGCACGCTGATCGGGCAGATGCTCGCGTCGGTCGTGAACTTCTTCAACCCGTCGCACGTGTTCGTGGGCGGGGGTGTCACGCGCATCGGGCCGCTGTTTCTCGCGTCGCTTCGGCAAAGCGTGTACCAGCGTTCGCTGGCACTGTCGACGCGGCACCTGGAGATTCTTTACACGCCGCTGGGCGAGCAGTCGGGGCTGATCGGTGCGGGTGTGCTGGCGCTGCAGGAAACGCTGCGCGCGCGCGGGAAGGTTCCGGCATGACTGCGGTGGCGTTCGACAAGGTCGTCAAGTCCTTCGGCCCGGTCGAAGTGCTGCACGGCGTGAGCTTCGATCTCGCGCCCGGCCGTGTGGTCGGCCTGCTCGGCGAGAACGGCGCGGGCAAGAGCACGCTGATGAAGATCCTGGCCGGCTACGAAGGACTGAGTGGCGGCGAGTTGCGCATCGACGGCGCAGCGGTGCATTTCGACGGACCGCGCGCCGCCGAAGCGAAGGGCATCGTGATGATCCACCAGGAGTTCGCACTCGCCGAAGACCTGACGATCGCGCAGAACATCTTTCTCGGCCACGAAAAGACGCGCGGTCTGATGGGGTTCCTTCGTGCTGCGCACTCCGGTACGCGCCCTTCGGGCGGCCGGGCGGGCGCGTGGCTCGACGACGTGGCGATGCGCGCCGAGACCGAGCGTGTGCTGCAGCAGGTCGGCCTGAAGGCCAGTGCCGACACGCTCGTCAAGCACCTGATCGTGGCCGAAAAGCAGCTGGTCGAGATCGCGAAAGCGCTGCAGCGGCGCGCGCGGCTGCTGATCATGGACGAGCCGACCGCCACGCTCACGCCGGGCGAGACCGAGCGCCTGTTCGCGCTGATCGCGCAGCTGAAGGCCGACGGCGTGACGCTCATCTACATCTCGCACAAGCTCGACGAGGTGGAGCGCGTGACCGACGAGATCGTGGTGATGCGCGACGGCCTGTTCGTCACACGCGAACTCACCGCGAACGTGACCCGCCAGCAGATGGCCAACCTGATGGTCGGGCGCGAGCTCAGCGACCTCTATCCGCCCAAGGACGCGCAGCCCGCCGCCGCGCCGCTGCTGAAGGTGCAGGGCCTGACGGTGCCGGGCTGGGCGCGTGAGGTGAGCTTCGAGGTCGCCCCGGGCGAGATCCTCGGCTTCGCCGGGCTGGTCGGCGCCGGCCGCACCGAGTTGTTCGAGGGCTTGCTCGGGCTGCGCCCGCACCGCGTCGAGCGCGTCGAACTCGGCGGCCGTGCCGTGCGTTTCCGCAGCCCGCGCGAGGCCGCCGACCAGGGCCTGACCTACCTCAGCGAAGACCGCAAGGGCAAAGGCCTGCACGTGGACTTCGGCCTGCGCGAGAACCTGACGCTGATGGCGCTGCGCCAGTATGCGGCGCCGTGGCTGAAGCCCGAGGCGGAGAAAGCCGCGCTGAAGGCCGCCGTCGGTGACTTCGGCATCCGAACCGGGTCGCTGGACATCAAGGCCTCGTCGTTGTCCGGCGGCAACCAGCAGAAGCTCGCGCTCGCCAAGGTGCTGCACCCGGGCCCGAAGGTCATCGTGCTGGACGAACCGACGCGCGGCGTCGACGTCGGTGCCAAGCGCGACATCTATTTCCTGATCCGGCGCCTGGCCCGCGAGGGCCGCGCGCTGATCGTCATCTCGTCCGAGCTGATGGAGCTGATCGGCATCTGCCACCGCATCGTCGTGATGCGCGGCGGCGTGCCGCAGACCACGCTGCCGGTGGACGCCCAACTCAGCGAAGAGGTTCTGATCCGCCATGCCACAGGAACGCACTGAAGGACAGGCCGCGCGCAGCTGGCTGGCGCGGCTGCACGGCGTGGGGCCGATCGCCGGCCTGCTGCTGCTGTGCATCGCCGGCACGCTGCTCAACCGCGACTTCGCCACGCTCGACAACGCGATGAACGTGCTCACGCGCACCGCCTTCATCGGCATCATCGCCGTGGGCATGTGCTTCGTCATCATCAGCGGCGGCATCGACCTGTCGGTCGGCTCGATGGCGGCACTGATCGCCGGCTGCGTGATCTGGCTGATGAACCACCTCGGCACGCAGGGGCTGGCGCCGCTGGCGATCGTCGCGATCGGCGCCGCGTTCGCGGTGCTGCTGGGGGCAGTCTTCGGCATGGCGCACGGCCTGCTGATCACGCGCGGACGCATCGAACCCTTCATCGTCACGCTGGGCACCCTGGGCATCTTCCGCGCGTACCTGACCTACCTGTCCAACGGCGGTGCGCTGACGCTGGACGACAAGCTCGCCGACGTCTACGCCCCGGTCTACTACGGTGCCGTGCTGGGTGTGCCGATGCCGGTGTGGGTGTTTCTGATCGTCGCGGTGATCGGCGCGCTGCTGCTGAACCGCACCGCCTACGGCCGCTACGTGCAGGCGATCGGCTCGAACGAGCAGGTGGCGCGCTACGCCGCCGTCGACGTCGACCGCATCAAGCTGCTGACCTATGTGCTGCTCGGCGCCTGCGTCGGTGTCGCCACGCTGCTCTACGTGCCGCGGCTCGGCTCGGCCTCGCCGACCACCGGCCTGCTCTGGGAGCTGGAAGCGATCGCGTCGGTGATCGTCGGCGGCACCGCACTGAAGGGCGGCGCGGGCAGCATCACCGGTACCGTGATCGGCGCGGTGCTGCTCTCGGTCATCAGCAACATCCTCAACCTGACCAGCGTCATCAGCGTTTACCTGAACGCCGCGGTGCAGGGATTCGTGATCATCGCCGTCGCGTTCATGCAGCGGCGGCGCTAGGTTTTCTCACCGCAGCGCGTTTGCTGCACTTTTTCAATCAGTCCAAGAACGGAGACAAGTCCATGAAGCTCATCACCCGCAGAACCATCCTCGCGCTGGCGCTGGCCGCCGGCAGTGCAGGCGCGTTCGCCCAGACCAAGGTCAATGTCGGCGTGTCGATCCCGACCGCCACCCACAGCTTCGCCGCCGGCATCGTGTGGTGGGCCAACGAAGCCAAGAAGGAGCTCGAGAAGAAGTACCCCGACGTCAAGGTCACGATCAAGACCGCGGCCAACGCCGGCGAGCAGGCCAACCAGTTGCAGGACCTGATGACGGTCACGAAGATCGACACGCTGGTCGTCTTCCCGTTCGAGTCGGGCCCGCTGACCAAACCGGTCGAGCAGATCCACAGCAAGGGCGTCTATGTCACCGTCGTCGACCGCGGCCTGACCAACCCCTCGGGCCAGGACGCCTACGTCGCCGGCGACAACACCGCCTTCGGCAAGATCCCGGCCGAATACATCGCGCAGAAGCTCGGCGGCAAGGGCGAGATCGTCGCGCTGCGCGGCATCGCGACGACGCTGGACAACGAGCGCATGGACGCGTTCAACGCGGTGTTGAAGAACCACCCCGGCATCAAGCTGCTCGACGCCAAGTACGGCAACTGGAACCGCGACGACGCGTTCAAGGTGATGCAGGACTTCCTGACGCGCTTCAAGCACATCGACGCCGTGTGGGCGGCCGACGACGACATGTCGGTCGGCGTGTTGAAAGCGATCGACCAGGCCAAACGCACCGACATCAAGCTGGTGTTCGGTGGCGCCGGCGCCAAGGGCAGCATCAAGACGCTGATGGACGGCAGCGACCCGCGCATCCAGGCCAACGTCTCCTACTCGCCGAAGTTCATGTACGACGCGATCAAGATGACGGCCGAGGCGCGGCTCAAAGGCCAGAAGCTGCCGGCCAACAACATCGTGCCGTCGGTGCTGATCACGAAGGAGAAGGCGAAGGACTTCTACTTCCCCGACTCGCCGTTCTGATCTGACAAGAAGGAGTTGAACATGGCTCGCCCCGTCACGCTTTTCACCGGCCAGTGGGCCGACCTGCCCCTCGCCGAACTCGCGCCGCTCGCCAGACGCATGGGCTACGACGGCCTGGAGCTGGCGTGCTGGGGCGACCATTTCAACGTGCAGGAAGCGCTTGCGTCCAAGCAGTACGTGCTCGACAAACGCGCGCTGCTAGTGCAGCACGGCTTGCAGTGCTTCGCGATCGGCAACCACCTGGTCGGCCAGGCGGTGTGCGACCTGATCGATGCGCGCCACGAGTCGATCCTGCCGGCGCACGTGTGGGGTGATGGCGACCCCGAAGGCGTGCGCCAGCGCGCCGCGCGCGAGTTGCAGGACACCGCGCGCGCGGCCGCGGCCTTCGGCGTGAAGACCGTCACCGGCTTCACCGGCTCGTCGATCTGGCATTCGATCTACGCGTTTCCGCCGACGACGCAAGCTTACTGGGACGCCGGCTTCGCCGACTTCGGCAAACGTTTCACGCCGATCCTCGATGTGTTCGATCAGGTCGACGTGAACTTCGCGCTCGAAGTCCACCCGACCGAGATCGCGTTCGACATCGCGAGCAGCGAACGCGCCATCGCCGCGGTCAACGGCCACCCGCGTTTCGGCTTCAACTTCGACCCCAGCCACCTCGGTTACCAGGGCGTCGACTACATCCGTTTCATCAGAACCTTCGGCCCGCGCATCTTCAACGCGCACATGAAAGACGTGTGGTGGGGCAAGGGCGACGGCACGGTCGGTACCTTCGGCGGCCACACCAGCTTCGGCGATGCGCGCCGCACCTGGGACTTCCGCAGTGTCGGCCGCGGCATGATCGATTTCGAATCGCTGATCGTCGCGCTGAACGACGTGGGCTACCAAGGCCCGCTGTCGGTCGAGTGGGAAGACAGCCGCATGGACCGCGTGCACGGCGCGACCGAAAGCGCCGCCTTCTGCAAACGGCTCGACTTCGAGCCGGCGCAAGGCGCGTTCGACGCGGTGTTCGACAAGAAGAAGCAGGCGGCACCGACATGAACCGACGCCTGAGGGTCGCAATGGTCGGTGGTGGGCGCGACGCCTTCATCGGCGCGGTTCACCGCCATGCGATGGCGCTCGACGGGCAGTACGAGCTGGTGGCCGGCGCCTTGTCGTCGTCGCCCGACAAGGCGCGTGCTTCGGGCCGCGACCTCGGCCTGAACGATGCACGCAACCACGGCAGCTGGCAGGCGCTGCTCGACGACGAACTGAAGCGGCCGCCCGAAGAACGCATCGATGTCGTCAGCATCGTCACGCCCAACCATGTGCACTACGATGTGGCGCGCGCCTTCGTCGACGCCGGTTTCCACGTCGTCTGCGACAAGCCGCTGGTGCACACCAGCGCGCAGGCCGACGACCTGGTGGCGCGCGTGGCAAAGCAGGGCACGCTGTTCGCGGTGACCTACAACTACACCGGCTACCCGATGGTGCAGCAGGCGCGCGAGATGGTGCGCGCGGGCGCGATCGGCGCGGTGCGCAAGGTGATCGTCGAATACCACCAGGGCTGGCTCGCGACGCAGCTCGAAGGCGGCAGCAACAAACAGGCCGACTGGCGCACCGACCCGGCGCGCAGCGGCATCGCCGGCGCCATCGGCGACATCGGCTCGCACGCCGAGAACCTGTGCGCCAGCGTCACCGGCCTGGAGATCGACAGCCTGTGTGCCGACCTGACGAGCTTCGTGCCCGGCCGGCGCCTCGACGACGACGGCAACCTGTTGCTGCGTTTCACGAACGGTGCGCGCGGTGTGCTGATCGCATCGCAGATCGAGACCGGCTGCGAGAACGACATCCGGCTGCGCGTGTTCGGCGAGCGCGGCATGCTCGACTGGCGCCAGGAAGACCCGAACCATCTGGTGCACGCACCGATCGACGGCCCACGCTCGATCCTGACGCGTGGCTCGCCGTGGCTCTGTGAAGCCGCACGGCGCGCCTGCCGCTTGCCGGCCGGGCACCCCGAGGCCTTCATCGAAGCGTTCGCGAACCTGTACGGGGGTGTGGCCAGCGACATTCGCGCGCGCATCGCGACCGGTGTGCCGGCTTCGGCCGAGCAAGCCGACTACCCGCGCATCGAAGACGGCGCGCGCGGCGTGCGTTTCATCGAGAAGACCGTGGCTTCGTCAGCCAGCGATCGCAAGTGGACGCCGATGCGCTGATCAGCCGAACTACAGCCGGTTGCTGCCCGCGCCACCGAATCCGCGCAAACGTTCCAGCAGACGCGCCGCGATCTGCCCCAGGGGCAACACCTCGTGCGCCGCACCGGCGGCGATGGCTTCGCGTGGCATGCCGAAGACGACGCAGCTCGCTTCGTCCTGCACCAGGTTGTAGCTGCCGGCGTCGCGCATTTCCTTCATCGCGGCGGCGCCGTCGGCACCCATGCCGGTGAGCATGATGGCCAGCGCGTTCGGGCCGACCACGCGCGCGGCCGACTTGAACAGCACCTCGACCGAAGGTTTGTGCCGGTTCACCGGCTCGCCGTCGCGCACGCGCGCCACGTAGTTGGCGCCCGAGCGCTCCACGCTCAGGTGAAAACCACCCGGCGCCAGGTAGGCGTGGCCGGGCAAGACCCGTTCACCGTCGACCGCTTCGGCCACACTGATGCGGCACAGGCCGTCGAGACGGGCGGCATAACTTTTCGTGAAACCCGGCGGCATGTGCTGCGTGATCATCACGGCGGGCGCGTCGTGCGGCAGATGCATCAGCACGTCTTTGGTGGCTTCGGTGCCGCCGGTCGAAGCGCCGATGAACATGATCTTCTCGGTCGAGAGCCGGCCCAGGCTGGCCACCGGTACGCTGGCCTTCACCGGCATGACGCCGGCAGCAAGCGTCGGCACACGCTTCACATGCGCGCGGGCTGCGATGCGGATCTTCTCGGTGATGTCCTGCGCCAGCAGGCGCAGGCCGTCGGCCACGCCGATCTTGGGCTTGGCCACGAAGTCGATCGCGCCGAGTTCGAGCGCGCGCAAGGTCACTTCGGCGCCACGTTCGGTCAGCGTGGAAACCATCAACACCGGCATCGGGCGCAGGCGCATCAGCTTCGACAGGAAGTCGATGCCGTCCATGCGCGGCATTTCCACGTCGAGCGTGATCACGTCGGGGTTCAGGTCGCGGATCATTTCGCGTGCCACCAGCGGGTCGGCCGCGGCGCCCACGCATTCCATGTCGGCCTCGCGGTTGATGATCTCGGCGAGCAGGCTGCGAACCAGGGCAGAGTCGTCGACGACGACAACGCGGGTCTTGGCCATGGTGGGTGTCTCCTTGTTCCTGGGGCGCGGTGTCGGTCAGAACAGATCGACCGAACCGCCACTGCTCGCGGCCGGGGCCATCTTATGCGCCGCGGCGCGCTCCTGCGCCAGCAGTGCTTCGTTGTTGGCCGAGGCCAGGCGCTTGACCATGGCCTTGCCGCTGGCCGGCAGAAAGCAGACCTTGCGCGGGTAGATGTCGAGCACGTCTTTCGAGACCACCTGGATGCGCTCGGCCTTCAGGTAGTCGAGCACGAAGGCGGTGTTGCGTTCGCCCACGTTCATCGAGTTCATGCCCGAGATCACCTGGCCGCCGCCGAAGACCTTGGCCTCCATCGTCGAGCGCGTGGCACCGAGCTTGATCATTTCGTTGATCAGCAGTTCCATCGCGAAGGAACCGTAGCGGCCCCCGCTGTTCGCCAAATCCTTGCCGGCGCCTTCGGGCAGCATGAAGTGGTTCATGCCGCCGATCTTCGCCTGGCGGTCCCACAGGCACGCGGCGATGCACGAGCCGAGCGTGGTCATGATGAGCAGGTCTTCGTGGTACACGAAGTACTCGCCCGGCAAGACCTTCACGGCCTCGTTGGCGAACTGCGGTTCGTACCAGAAGAACGAGGCTTCGCCGGGCTTGCGCGGGCGGCGCTTCAACTGGTCGAGGCGCGTGGGCGCCGAGCCGGCGGGGGCGGAGCGGGTGGGGGCGAGAAGGGCCATGTTCTGCGGGTGCCGTTCAGACGCGTTCGTAGACGGTTTTGCCACGCAGGCGAAACAGGTCTTTCGATTCGCCGAAGTTCTCGGAATGGCCGGCGAACAGCAGGCCGCCCGGGCGCATGGCGCGGTGCATGCGTTCGAGCACGCGGCGCTGCGTGGGCCCGTCGAAATAGATCATCACGTTGCGGCAGAACACGATGTCGAACGGGTCGCCGAGCGACCAGCGTTCGTCCATCAGGTTGAAGGCGCGGAACTCGACCAGGCGCTGAAGCTCGGGCTTGATGCGAATGAAACCGCTGTTGGCGCCGGTGCCGCGCATGAAGTGCTGGCGCAGCCGCTCCGGGCCGAGGCCGCGCGCGTCGGCGGCGTAGACGCCGGCCGCGGCGGTGGCGAGCACCTTGGTGTCGATGTCGCTGCAGAAGATTCTCGCGCTCGCGTTCGTGCCGAGCGCCTCCACCACGGTCATCGCCAGCGAGTAAGGCTCTTCGCCGGTCGAAGCGGCATTGCACCAGATGCGCACGTTCGCGTTGCGGCGCGCCGTGAGCTCGGCGTGCAACACCGGGAAGTGGTGTTCTTCGCGGAAGAACGAGGTCAGGTTGGTGGTCAGGCAGTTCACGAACTCCTGCCACTCCTGTTCGCCGGCGGCGCCGGTGGCGCTTTCGAGTTGCTGCAGATACTGGCCGAAGGAATTGAAGCTGGCATCGCGCAGCCGGCGCGACAGGCGGCTGTAGACCATGGCCTGTTTGCCGGCGTGCAGGCTGATGCCGGCGCGTTTGTAGATCAGCTTGCGGATGCGCTCGAAGTCGGCGGCATCGAAGCTGAACTCCGGTTCCGAGCGCTGAAGATCGGGTCTGGCGGTAGACGGCACGGCGCTCATCGGGTTCCCTGGGTCAAGGCAGCATGAACCACGCCGATCGGGCCGGCGGGATCTGTTCGTGGCTTGTTATCGGCAGGAAAGGCGGTGGCTTGAGGGCTGCGCCGGGCGTGGAAAAGCGGCCCGCAGGCCGCTTTTCCACGATGAAGCGGTTGCGCCTTACTTGGGCAGCAGCACCTTGTCGACCACGTGAATCACGCCGTTCGACTGCGTCACGTCGGCGATGGTCACGTTGGCGGTCCCGCCGCTTTCGTCCATCACCATCACGGCGCTGCCATTGCTGGTGGCGGTGAGCGTGCCGCCCGACACGGTCTTGAGCATCGCCTTGCCGTTGCCGGCCTTCACGGCGGCCATCAGCGCCATCGCGTCCATCTTGCCCGAGACCACGTGGTAGGTCAGCACCTTGGTGAGCGTGGGCTTGCTCTCGGGCTTGAGCAGGGTGTCGACGGTGCCGGCAGGCAATGCGGCGAAGGCGGCGTTGGTGGGCGCGAACACGGTGAACGGGCCGGGGCCTTTCAGCGTCTCCACCAGGCCGGCGGCTTTCACGGCAGCGACCAGCGTGGTGTGGTCCTTCGAGTTGACGGCGTTGTCGATGATGTCCTTGCTGGCGTACATCGGCGCGCCGCCCACCGTGACCTGTGCGATTGCGGTGAGGGTGGAGGCGGACATCACGAGCGCGAGGGCGATCGTCGAGAGCTTGAGCTGTTTCATGGGGTCGGTCCTGGAGAGTGGGTGGGGTGACGCTGCGGGGCGGCGCGGAGTGGGATACGCGGCGGCTTGCGCGCCGGATGCGTCGGCGTGCAAGTTTTTGTGGGCACGCCCCGGAACAAGCCCGCCTTCACCCCTCTGATCCGCCTCAAGTTTTGCCGCCACCCCGGAACAATGACGAAGCGCCGAAACCCGTTCGGCGCCTTCGCCATGGCCGCCCAAGACGCACAAGACCGCACCGAACCTGCCTCACCCCGCAAGCTGCAGAAAGCGCGCGAAGAAGGGCAGATCGCACGTTCGCGTGACCTCGGGCACTTCGTTGCCATCGCGGGGGGCGGGGCGGTGCTGGTCACCTGCGCGCCGCTGCTTGCCGACTGGCTGAAGAACATGCTGATGCAGGGGCTGCGCTTCGACAGCACGTCGGTGCAGAACCCCGCCTTCATGGGCACGCGCCTGCTGGAGCTGACGATCTCGTGGCTCTGGGTCGTGGTCCCGTTCGGGCTGGTGATGGCGGCCACCGGCGTGATCGGCGGCGTGGCCATGAGCGGCTGGAACTGGTCGATGAAAGCCATGATGCCGCGCTTTTCCAAGCTCAACCCGCTGACCGGCGTGGTGGGCCTGCTCTCGAAAGACAAACTGATCGACGCGCTCAAGGGCAGCGCGCTGGCGTTGATCCTCGGCGTCATCGGGGCGCTCTACTTCAAGAGCCACATCGACGACTTCTCGGGCCTGCTGACGATGCCGCTCCAGGCCGCCATCGAACACGGCACCCACACCGTGCTGGGCGGCATGACGCTGCTGCTGCTGGCGCTGGCCGCCTTCGCCGCGATCGACGTGCCTTTGCAGCGCTTCCAGCACGCGCAGCGCCTGAAGATGAGCCACGCCGAGGTGAAGCAGGAAAACCGCGAGCTCGAAGGCAACGAGGAGATCAAGGCCAAGGTGCGCGCGATGATGCGCCAGGCCGCGAATCGCCGCATGATCGCCGCGGTGCCCACCGCCGACCTGGTCGTGATGAACCCGACCCACTACGCCGTGGCACTGAAATACGACGACGGCCGCATGGGCGCGCCGCGGGTCGTGGCCAAGGGCGCCGACCTGCTGGCGATGACGATCCGCGACACCGCCACCGAGGCCAAGGTGCCGGTGTTGCAGGCGCCGGTATTGGCCCGTGCCCTCTACGCCCACGCCGAACTCGACCGCGAGATTCCGGCCGCGCTGTTCGCCGCCGTGGCCCAGGTGCTGGCCTACGTGTACCAGTTGCGTGCAGCGCTCAATGGCCATGTGCCCATGCCGGCCGCCTTGCCCGAGCTCAACGTGCCGGCCGAGCTCGACCCGCACCACAAGCCGGTGCCGGAGAGGGAGACCCTCGACTGACGGAGGCGGCGAGAATCCGGGGATGAACCCTTCCCGTCCTACCACGCCAGCGCCAGACCCCGACCTGCTCGAACGCCTGCGCGCGACCACGCTGCTGCTGGAGCAGATCGCTGCGGACTTCGACGTTGTCGACGCCTTGCCGCCTGCCGAGCGCGAGCGCCTGTTCCAGGCGGTTGCGCGCATCCATCACCCCGACCACCGCGAGCGCCGCCAGATGCGCCGGGCCGCCGCGCGCGAACGCCGCGCCACGCACAGCCGCGAGAGCGATGCCGTGCTGCACGAGACCGGCATTCGCGCGCTGCGGCGCAAGCCGGTGTTCACCGCGCCGGCGTTCTTCCCGCCGCTCGGTTTTGCGGCACAAGACGTGGGCAAGCTCGAAGACGCCGACAGCGGCCGTGAAGGCCCGCGCACCGAGCCGAAACACTGCTACGTCTGCAAGGCCAAGTACCAGCTGATCCACCACTTCTACGACCAGCTGTGCCCGGCCTGTGCCGAGCTCAACTTCAGCAAGCGCACGGAACTGGCCGACTTGCGCGGGCGGGTGGCGCTGCTCACCGGCGGGCGCGTCAAGATCGGTTACCAGACGGGGCTGAAGCTGCTGCGGGCCGGCGCGCACCTGATCGTGACCACGCGTTTCCCGCGCGATTCGGCGGCGCGTTATGCGCAGGAGGCCGACTTTGCCGAGTGGGGCCACCGGCTCGAGATCTTCGGCCTGGACCTGCGCCACACGCCGAGCGTGGAAGCCTTCTGCCACGAACTGCTGAGCACACGCGAACGCCTCGACTTCATCGTCAACAACGCCTGCCAGACCGTGCGCCGGCCACCGGATTTCTACGCCCACATGATGGCCGGCGAAACCGAGGCCTTGCACCACGCGTCGGCGGCGGTGCGCCAACTGATCGGCACCTACGAAGGTTTGCGCAGCAGCACGATCCTGCCGGAGGCGCAGGCGCCCACGGCACGCGCTGCCGCACTGCCGACCCTCACCCGCGCGGCCGAGCTGTCGCAGATCCCCTTGCTGCCCGAAGAGCTGCTGGCGCAATCGCACCTGTTCCCCGAGGGCCGGCTCGACCAGGACCTGCAGCAGGTCGACCTGCGCGGGCGCAACTCCTGGCGCATGCTGATGGACGAAGTGCCGTCCGTCGAATTGCTCGAAGTGCAACTCGTCAACGCCATCGCGCCGTTCCTGATCAACGCGCGGCTCAAGCCGCTGATGCTGCGCACGCCGGGGCGCGACAAGCACATCGTCAATGTCTCAGCCGTGGAAGGCCAGTTCTACCGCAGCTTCAAAACCACGCGCCACCCGCACACCAACATGGCCAAGGCCGCGCTCAACATGATGACGCGCACGGCCGCGGCCGACTACCACGGCGACGGCATCCACATGAACAGCGTCGACACCGGCTGGGTCACCGACGAAGACCCGGTCGAGATCGCCGCGCGCAAGACCGCCGAGCACCGCTTTCACCCGCCGCTCGACATCGTCGACGGCGCGGCCCGCATCCTCGACCCCATCATCAGCGGCATCAACACCGGCGAGCATGTGTGGGGGCAGTTCCTGAAGGACTACCGCACGACGCCCTGGTAGTGGCCTGCCGCCGAGCGTTCTGCGCATCGACGTCTATTGTCCTATTGCCAGGACAATAGAACCAATGCACACTGCAACGCCATGACCCAGCCGTTGCCGCTGCCCAAGTACCACCAGATCTACCTCGTGCTGCGCGAGCGGCTCGAGGACGGGCGCTTCGCGGCCCGGGTGCCGGCCGAGATGGATCTGGTCAAGGAATTCGGTGTGGCCCGCGTGACGGTGCGCCGGGCGCTCGGGCAACTGGTGGCCGACGGGCTGATCGAACGTTCGCCCGGCCGCGGCACGGTGGCACTGGCTCAGGCCACGCCCCAGGCCGTGGGCGGGCCGCCGCCGCGGCAACGCGCCGAGCTCACCGGGCTGCTGGAAAACATCGTCAACATGGGCTTGCGCACCGCCGTCAAGGTGGTGCAGTTCGAGGTGCTGCCGGCGTCGGAGCAGGTTGCCCGGCAGCTCGACGTGGCGCGCGACACGATGGTCCAGAAAGCGGTGCGTGTGCGGTCCACCCGCGACGGGCCGCTGTCGCACATCACGACCCATGTGCCGCAGACGATCGCGAGCGGCTTCGGCCGGCGCGAGCTGGGCAAGAAGCCGATCCTGATGCTGCTCGAAGAGTCGGGTGTGCAGATCGGCCGTGCCCGGCAAAGCATCTCGGCCAAGCTGGCCGACGTGGCCGTGGCGCGGCTGTTGGGGGTGGACGTCGGCTCGGCCCTGCTGGCCGTGCAGCGCCTCGTGTTCGACGTGAACGAGCAGCCGGTGCAGTGGCTGCAAGGCCTGTACCGCCCCGATCGTTACCAGTACGAAATGCAGTTGTCGCGGGTGGGCGGCATCGACGCCAAGCTGTGGGTCAGCGAAGACCTGTCGGCGCAGTTCCACTGATTCATCTTTCATCCGTAACCGCAGGAGAAGCTCCATGACGAACCGTCGCGCATTCATTCGGCAATCGACCGCTGCCGCCACCGCCCTGGCTTTCCCGCTCGTGGGCGGGGCACAGCCCAAGGCCGTGAAGGTGGGCATCCTGCACCCGGTGACGGGGGCACTCGCGTATTCGGGCCAGCAGTGCCGCGAAGGCGCGCTGATGGCGATCGAGGACATCAACAAGACCGGCATCAAGTCGCTCGGCGGCGCGAAGATCGACGCGCTGCTCGGCGATGCGCAGAGCGCCCCGCAGGCCGGCGCGGCCGAGATCGAGAAGATGAACGAGGCCGCGTGTTCGGCCGTGGTCGGCGCGTTCGCGTCGGCCATCTGCCTGGCCACCACGCAAGCGGCGGCCAAGTACAACCTGCCCCACGTGGTGGACGTCGGCGTGGCCGACCAGATCGTCGAGCGCGGCCTGAAGAACACCTTCCGTTTCGGGCCGGGTTACCGCACCTGCGCGCAGGTGGCGGTCAGCAACCTGCACGTGCTCAACACGCTGGCGGGCAAGCCCGCGAAGACGGTGATGATCATCCACGAAGAAAGCCTGTTCGGCACCGGCACCGCCGCGCTGCTGGCGCGCGAGCTGCCGGGCTTCGGTTTCGAGGTCAAGGAAGTCATCAAGCACGCCAACCCGACGCGTGACTTCAACAACATCGTGCTGCGCATGAAGGCGGTCAACCCCGACATCGTGATCCCCGCCAACTACTACAACGAATACGCGCTGCTGGTGCGCACCATGCAGCAGCAGAAGGTGGCGCCGAAGGCGATCTACTCGGTGCTGGGCGGGGCGGCGTCGAGCTACAAGTTCCTGAAGGAATTCCCGGACGCCGCCAACGGCATCATCGACTGCAACCACTGGTTCAACCCCAAGGACAAACGTGCCCTCGACCTGCGCAAGCGTGTCGAGGCCAAGGGCCTGTTTTTCACCTACGAACTCTTCAACACCTACACGGCGGTTCAGCTGCTGGCCGACGCGATCGAGCGCGCCAAGAGCACCGACCGGGCCGCCATCACCGAAGCGCTGGCGAGCAGCACGTTCAGCAACCATTTCATGCCCTACGGCGCGACGAAGTTCCAGAACGGCCAGAACCTGGGCGCGCAGCCGCTGATGACGCAGGTGATCAAGGGCGACATCCGCGTGATCGTGCCGCGCGACTACCGCGAGACCGACCCGGTCTTCCCGATGAAGGCCTGAGCGCGCGCGTCTCCTTGTACGACTTCGGCATCCTCTTCTCGTCGGTCCTGAACGGCGTCACGACCGGCGCGGTCTATGCACTGATCGCGCTCGGGCTGACGCTGATCTACGGCGTGCTGCACATCATCAACTTCGCGCACGGCGCGGCGCTGATGGTGGCGCTGTACGCCGTCTACCTGCTGAAGACGCAGCTCGGCATCGACCCCTACCTCGCGCTGCCCCTCGTCGTGCCCGGCATGTTCGCGCTGGGCTACGCGCTGCAGCGCGCCATCATCAACCGCGCCGGCCACGGCAAGGACGAGAACATCCTGCTCGTCACGCTCGGCATCTCGATCGTGCTCGAGAACCTGGCGCTGCTGGTGTTCAAGAGCGACACGCGCAGCATCGAGACGGCCTACACGCTGACCACGGTGGCCATCGGCCCCGCGATGATCGCGCTGCCCAAGCTGGTCGCCTTCGCCGGCGCGCTGGCGACCTCGGCGCTGCTGTTGCTGATCCTGACCCGCACCGACCTGGGCCGCGCGATCCGCGCCGTGGCGAAAGAGAAACACGGGGCCAAGCTGATGGGCATCGATGTCGACCACGTGTATGCCATGTGCTTCGGCATCGGCCTGGCGTGCCTGGGCGCGGCGGCGTGTTTCCTGCTGCCGGCCTACTACGTGAACCCGCAGGTCGGCGCCGGCTTCGTGCCGGTGGCCTTCACGGTCGTGGTGCTGGGCGGCATGGGCAGCTTCGGCGGGGCGCTGCTGGGCGGTTTGTTGATCGGCGTGGTCGAGTCGCTGGGCGGGCTGTTCCTGGGCGAGTCGCTCGGCCAGATCGGCATCTTCGCGGTCTTCATCGCGGTCTTGCTGTTCAGGCCGCAGGGCCTGTTCGGGGCCAAGGCGTGAAAGACCTGGCCGCCATCGCCGCGTTCGCCGCTGTCGTCGGCGGGCTCACGCTGGGCCTTGATTCGGGTGTCTGGCTCACCTTCATCATGATGGCGCTGTATGCCTCGCTGCTCGCGCAGTCGTGGAACATGCTGGGCGGCTACGGCGGGCAGTTCTCGTTCGGGCACGCATTGTTCTTCGGCACCGGTGCCTACGTGCAGGCGATCGTCCAGCTGAGCCTGGGCTGGAATGCCTGGCTCGCGCTGGCGGCGGCGGTGGCGGCCGCGGCCTTTGTGGCGGCCTTCGTCGGTGCGCTGACTTTTCGCTACGGGCTCAAGGGCTCGTACTTCGCGCTGGTGACGCTGGCGTTCGCCGAGGTCTTCCGCATTCTCGCGGTGTCGGTCGACTTCACCGGCGGTGGCGTGGGGCTGATGCTGCCGCTGCGCGAGTCGGTCGGCAACCTGCAGTTCGCTTCGCGCCGGGGTTACATCGCGCTGATGCTGGGCTTCGTGGTGGCGGCGATGGGGGTGACCTCGTGGCTGCGGCACTCGCGCTTCGGGGCGCAACTGCAGGCGGTGCGCGACAACGAAGACGCGGCGCGCGCCGTCGGCATCGACCCGTGGTCGGTGAAGCTGGGCGCGATCGTGCTGTCGGCCGCGTTCATGGGCGCGGGCGGTGCCTTCTACGTGCAGGTGTTCCAGTACATCGACCCGGGTCTGGCCTTCGGCCCGGCGACTTCGGTCGAGGCGTTGGTGGCGGCGATCGTCGGCGGCATGGGCACGCTGTGGGGGCCGTTGCTGGGGGCGACGGTGCTGCACCTGCTCGCCGAACTCACGCGCAACCTGTTCGGCGAGTTGCCGGGGCTGAACATGATCGTGTACGGCGTGGTGCTGGTATTGATCGTGCTGTTCGTGCCACGCGGGCTGTCGGGCGTGGGGCGCAGCGTGCGCGACGTGATCCGGGGGCGCCGTGGCTGAGCCGCTGCTGTCGGTGAGTGGTGTGTCGATCGCCTTCGGCGGGCTGCGCGCCGTGCAGGAGGTGAGCCTGCAGGTGAAGCCCGGCACGCTGACCGCGCTGATCGGCCCGAACGGCGCGGGCAAGACGACGCTGTTTGCGTTGATGTCGGGCTTTCTGAAACCCGACGCCGGCACGGTGCGCTTCGACGGCCACGACATCACCGGCCAACCGCCGCACCTGAATGCACGGGCCGGCATGACCCGCACCTTCCAGATCGTGCAGCCCTTCGCGGCGCAGACCGTGCGCGAGAACATCGCCGTCGGCGCGCACCTGCGCGAACCGCGCCGCGCCGCGGCGCTGGCCGCGGCCGAACGCATCGCCGAGCGCGTCGGCCTGGCGCAGCTGCTCGACAAACCGGCCGGCGACCTGACGGTGGCGGGCCGCAAGCGGCTGGAACTGGCGCGCGCGCTGGCCACGCAGCCCAAGCTGCTGCTGCTCGACGAAGTGCTGGCCGGCCTGAACCCGCAGGAGATCGCGGAGATGATTCCGGTCGTCCGCGCCATCGTGCACGGCGACGCCGCGAGCGGCCTGCCCGGCGGTGTGACGGTGTTGATGATCGAGCACGTGATGCAGGCCGTGATGAACCTGGCCGAACACGTGTGGGTGCTGGCGCAAGGCCAGCTCATCGCCGCCGGCACGCCCGCCGAGGTGACGAACGACGACCGTGTGATCGAGGCCTACCTCGGCCACGGCACCGCGGCGCGCCTGCGTGGGGTGGCCCAGTGACGCCCTTGCTCGACATCCGTCAACTGCGCGGCGGCTACGGCCGCGTCGAAGTGCTGCGTGGCGTGGACCTGTGCGTGAACCGCGGCGAAGTGGTCGCGCTGCTGGGCAGCAACGGCGCGGGCAAGTCGACGCTGAACAACACGGTCTGCGGCATCCACCCGGCCTGGGGCGGCACGGTGCACTTCAACGGCAGCGACCTGACCCGCTCGCACTACCGCGAGATCGTCAAGGCCGGGCTGATCCAGGTGCCCGAGGGCCGCAAGATCTTCCCGAACCTGACGGTGCGCGAGAACCTCGAACTCGGTTCGTTCACCCGCGCCCGCGCGCGCCGGGCGCAGAACATCGAGCGTGCTTTCACGATCTTCCCGCGGCTGAAGGAACGTGTCGCCCAGAAGGCCGGCCTGATGAGCGGCGGCGAACAGCAGATGCTGGCCATCGGCCGCGGGCTGATGGCCGAGCCGGAGTTGCTGATCCTCGACGAGCCGTCGCTGGGCCTGTCGCCGCTGCTGGTCGAGGAGATGTTCGCGCTGATCCGCCGCCTGCACGACGACGGCCTGGCGGTGCTGTTGGTGGAGCAGAACGTCGGCCAGTCGCTGGAGATCGCCGACCGCGCCTACGTGCTCGAAAACGGCCACGTGCGCTTCTCCGGCCTGCCCGCCGACCTTCTGGCCAGCGACGAGCTGCGCCGCGCCTACCTGGGGTTGTGATGAGCGCGCCGGCCACGCTCGCGCAGAAGCTCGTCGCCCGCGCGGCCGGGCGAGCGCACGTGCTGCCGGGCGAGATCGTCACCTGCCGTGTGGACCTGGCGATGTTCCACGACTCCAGCGGCCCGCGCCGGCTGCAGCCGATGCTGGCCGAGTTGGGGGCGCAGATCTGGGACAAACACAAGGTCGTGCTCGTCATCGACCACTACGTGCCCGAGGCCGACGACGAATCGCGCCGCATCGTGCGCATCGCGCGCGACTGGGCGGCCGAGCAGCGTTTGCCGCATGTCTACGACTCGTTGGGCATCTGCCATGTGGTCGTGCCGCAGCACGGCCACCTGCGCCCCGGCATGTTCTGCGTCGGCGGCGATTCGCACTCGCCCACCGGTGGCGCGTTCGGCGCCTACATGTTCGGCATCGGCGCGACCGAGATGCTGGGCGTCGTGACCAGCGGCGAGATCTGGCTCCAGGTGCCACAGACGATCTTCATGCAATGGAACGGCCGGCTCGCCGAGGGCGTGAGCGCCAAGGACATGATGCTGGCGATGCTCGGCCGGCACGGCATGAACGGCGGCGCCTACCAGGCGGTGGAGTACTGCGGCGAGGCCGTGCGGGCGCTCGACATGCAGGAGCGCATGACGCTCGCCAACATGAGCGCCGAACTCGGCGCGCAGGCCGGCCTGGTGGCGCCGGACGAGACCACGCGGGCCTGGCTGGCCGCGCACGGCGCGCCCGAGATCGACACGGCCCCGTGGCACAGCGACGAACACGCGCCCGGCGTGCGCCACGAGTTCGACGCCGGCACGCTGGCACCGCAGGTCGCGCTGCCACACAGCCCGGCCAACGTCTGCGGCGTGGACGAACTCGCGGCCACGCGCATCGACATCGCCTACATCGGCGCCTGCACCGGCGCCAAGCTGATCGACCTGCGCGCGGCCGCGCGTGTGCTCGCAGGGCGCCGCATCGCACCGCACGTGCAGCTGATGGTCGCGCCCGCCAGCGTGCGCGACCTGGCGCAGGCCGAGGCCGAAGGCGTGATGCGCACACTGCGCGATGCCGGCGCCACGCTGCTGCCCAGCGCCTGCGGCGCGTGTGCCGGCTACGGCAGCAGCATTCCCGAAGGCAGCACCGTGGTCTCGTCGACGGCGCGCAACTTCAAGGGCCGGATGGGCGCCGCGACGGCGCAGGTGTACCTCGGTTCACCCTATACCGTGGCTGCCTCGGCGGTGCGCGGCGCGATCAGCGACGCGCGCGAGATGCTGGCCGGCCGGGCGCAGAGCACGACCGACGAGGGCCTGTCGTGAGGACCTGGAAACTCCCCGCCGATGTCGACACCGACCAGCTCGCCCCCGGCGCGACGATGAAACACGGCATCGAGGTCACCGCGCGCCACTGCCTCGAAAGCGTGCGCCCGGAGTTCGCCCTTGCGGTGCGGCCCGGCGATGTGATCGTTGCCGGGCCGCACTTCGGCATCGGCTCGTCGCGCGAGCAGGCCGCCAGCGTGCTGGTGCACCTGGGGCTCGTGGCGGTGATCGCGCCGTCGTACTCGGGGCTGTACTTTCGCAACGCCTTCAACGTGGGCCTGCTGTTGCTGACCTGCCCCGAGGCCGGCCGGATCGACGATGGCGAAGCCCTGGCCGTCGACGCCCGCGCCGGCCTGATCACGCGCGCCGACGGCAGCACGCTGCGCTGCGACCCCATCCCCGCCTTCCTGCTCGACATGGTCGACGCGGGCGGCCTGATGGCCCAGCTGAAACGACGATTGATGAAACCACCGGAGAGACCATGAGCAAGCCTGAATTCGACCTGCTGATCAAGGGCGTGCGCGTCGTGCGACCGCAGGGCAACGCCGTGCACGAGGCCGACATCGCGGTCAGCGGCGGGAAAATCGCCAAGGTGGCGCCGGCGATCGACCCGGCACGCGCCGCCGAAGTCTTCGATGGCAAGGGGCGCCTGGCCTTCCCCGGCGTGGTCGACGCGCACATGCACAGCGGCATCTACTCGCCGCTCGAAGAAGACGCGGTCAGCGAAAGCAAGTCCGCGGCGATGGGCGGCGTGACCTCGAGCCTGAACTACTTTCGCACCGGCCAGTACTACCTGAACAAGGGCGGGCGCTACGCCAAGTTCTTCCCCGAAGTGCTCAAGACCAGCAAGAACCGCTTTCACGTCGACTACGGCTACCACCTGGCGCCGATGGACAAGACGCACATCGACGAGATCCCGATGCTGATCGAAAAACACGGCGTGTCGAGCTTCAAGATCTTCATGTTCTACGGCTCGCACGGCCTGCACGGCGCGAGCGATTCGCAGCGCGAGTTCCTGATGATCGGCAAGGACGAGCGCTACGACGTCGCGCACTTCGAATTCGTGATGCGCGGCGTGCAGGCCGCGCGCGAGAAGATGCCCGAGCGCGCGAAGCAGATCTCGCTGTCGCTGCATTGCGAGACCGCCGAGATCATGACGGCCTACACGAAGATCGTCGAGAAGGACAAGTCGCTCAAGGGCCTGGCGGCCTACAGCGCGTCGCGCCCGCAGCACTCCGAGGGGCTGGCGGTGTTCATCGCGAGTTACCTGGCGAATGAGACGGCGCTGACCAACATCAACCTGCTGCACCTGAGCTCGCGCAAGGCGGTGCAGGCGGCCTTGATGATGGCCGACGTGTTCCCGCACATCGACTTCCGCCGCGAGGTGACGATCGGGCACCTGATGCTGGACACGAGCTCGAAGGCCGCCGAACTGGCCAAGGTGAACCCGCCGATCCGCCCGCGCGAAGACGTCGAGTTCCTGTGGGACGCGCTGCTCGCGGAACAGCTCGACTGGGTGGTCAGCGACCACGCCTGCTGCCGCCACGAGATGAAGATCCCGAAGCACTATTTCGGCAACATCTGGATGGCCAAGAGCGGCTTCGGCGGCACCGAATACCTGCTGCCCGCGCTGGTGAGCGAAGGCACGCGCCGCGGCATGAGCTACAACCACATGGCCCGCGTGACGAGCTGGAACCCGGCGCAGCGCTTCGGCCTGAACCGCAAGGGCGACATCGCCGAAGGCTTCGACGCCGACATCGCGCTCGTCGACCCGGCCCGCACCTGGACCATCGCCGCCAAGGACTCGCCGTCGACCCAGGGCTACACACCGTTCGAAGGGCTGGAGATGTCGGCGCGGGTCGATGCCACGTTCCTGCGCGGCATGAAGATCTTCGAAGACGGCCAGGTGATCGGCAAGCCGCGCGGGCAGTACCTGCACCGGCCGACCGCGTGAAACGCGCGCCGTGACGCCGACCGTCGTCAACGCCCCTTTGATGCCCCCCGGCACGCCCGAGGTGCCGGTGGCCATCGTCGGTGCCGGTGCGTGCGGGCTGATGGCCGCGCTGATGCTGCGCGATGCCGGCATCGACTGCGTGCTGCTCGAACGCGACGCGCTCGCGCAAGGCTCGACTGCGTTGTCGTCGGGTTTCATCCCGGCGGCGGGCACGCACGTGCAGCGCGAAGCGGGCGTGACGGACGACTCGGCCGAGCTCTTCGCGCAGGACATTCAGGCCAAGGCCCACGACAGCGCGGCACCGCACCTGGTGGCGGCCTACACCGCGGCGATCGCGCCGGCGCTGGACGCGCTGCAGTCGCGCCACGGCCTGGCGTTCGAGCTGCTGGAAGGCTTTCTGTACCCCGGCCACCGCAGGCTGCGCATGCACACGCTGCCACAACGCACCGGCGCGGCGCTGGTGGCGGCCCTCGACGCGGCGGCCGTGCGCGCCGGCGCGATGCTGGTGACCGAGGCGCTCGTGCGCGAGCTGTGGTGCGACGACGCGGGGCGTGTGATCGGCGTCGGCTACCAGCGGCCCGACGGCACGCTGGAGCGGCTGGCCTGCCGCGCGCTGCTGCTCGCCTGCAACGGCTTCGGCGGCGATGCGGCGATGGTGCGCGAGCTGCTCCCGGAGATGCGTGACGCGCTGTTCGCCGGCCACAAAGGCAACGACGGCAGCGCCATCGCCTGGGGCCGGCAACTCGGCGCGCGGCTGGCCGATCTGGGCGGCTACCAGGGCCACGGCTCCTGGGCCGTGCCGCAGGGGGCACTGATCTCGTGGGCCCTGATGATGGAAGGCGGCGTGCAGGTCAACGCCGAAGGCCGGCGCTTTCACGACGAGACCGGTGGTTACTCGGAAGCCTCGGTCCACGTGCTGGCGCAGCCCGGCGGTGTGGCGTGGAACGTCGTCGACAACCGGCTGCTCGAACTCGGCCGCAGCTTCCCCGACTTCGTCGCAGCGGAAACAGCGGGGGCGGTGCGACATGCGGCCGATGCCCAGGCGTTGGCCACGTTGGTCGGCTGCGACCTTGAGGCACTCACCGCCACGCTCGCCGGCACGCTTCTCACGGCACCGTATGGCGCGATCAAGGTCACCGGGGCGCTGTTCCACACCCAGGGCGGCCTGGACATCGACGCGCAGTGCCGCGTGTTGCGCGTCGACGGCACGCCATTCCCCAACCTGCTCGCCGCAGGCGGCGCGGCGCGGGGTGTGTCCGGCAACGCCGTGTGGGGCTACCTGTCGGGCAACGGCTTGCTCAGCGCGGTGGGCGGGGGTTACATCGCGGCGCACACGGCGGCCGCACACATCGGAGGCAAGCCATGACCCTCAGACAACGATTGGCGGAGCCGCGCGTATTGCTCGCGCCGGGCATCTACGACGCGCTGTCGGCACTCATCGCCGAACAGGCCGGCTTCGAGGCGCTCTACCTGTCGGGCGCGTCGATCGCCTACACCCGGCTCGGCCAGGCCGACATCGGCCTGACGACGTACAGCGAGGTGGCCGACACACTCGCCCGCATCACCGAACGTGTGCGCGTGCCGGTGATCGTGGACGCCGACACCGGCTTCGGCAACGCGCTGAACGTGCAGCGCAGCGTGCGCGGCTTCGAACGCGCCGGGGCCGCGATGATCCAGCTCGAAGACCAGACCTTCCCGAAACGCTGCGGCCACCTCGAAGGCAAGACGCTGGTGCCGGTGGCCGAGATGCAGGGCAAGCTGCGCGCCGCGCTCGACGCGCGCGCGAGCAGCGACACGCTGATCCTGGCGCGCACCGACGCCGTCGCCGTGGAAGGCCTGGAGCGCGCGCTCGAGCGGGCCGAGGCCTACCTCGACTGCGGCGTCGATGCACTCTTCATCGAAGCCCTGCGCACGCCGGAGCAGATGGACACCGCCAGCAGGCGCTTCGCGCAGCGGGTGCCCTTGCTGGCCAACATGGTCGAAGGGGGCAAGACACCGGTGCAAAGCGCCGCAGAGCTCGGCGCGCGCGGCTTCCGGATCGTGATCTTCCCGGGCGGCACCGCGCGCGCGGTGGCGCACACCCTGGCGGGCTACTACGCCAGCCTGCACACGCACGGCAGCACGCTGCCCTGGCGAGACCGCATGCTCGACTTCGACGGGCTCAATGCCGTGATCGGAACCCCGGCACTGCTGGCACTGGGCCAGCGCTACGCGGAAGACAGCTGACGATGTAAGCCCGCCCACGGCCCGAGCGACACACGGATCGGATCTTCGTTTGGGCCCTCGACATGAACAGACTGTTCCAAAGCGTCGTGCTCTCGCGCCTGTGGCTCACCTTTGTCGTCCTGGGGCTGAGCTTTCTCGCAGGGGCGCTGGGCACCCTGAACCTCGTGAACCTGCTGGCGGCGAACCTGCAGCTCTTGCGCGAGCACGGCACGATGGCGGTGATGGATGGCGCGCTCGGCCAGCTGGGCGAACTGACCGTGCAGGGCGCAGTCAGTTGCATCGCCTACGTCGTGTTCAAGACTTGCGAACACCGTCTGTCGGCGTGGCTGGGCCATGAATCGTGAGCTCGGGCGAAGCGGGCGATGGTCTGGCGCCGGCTGACCACGGCGTTCGTTATGCTGTGCCGACTCCACCCGATTGAAATCAACGATGGATTCCGATTCCCGCCGTCCGTATCCGATCGGCCAACCCGGCACCCCTTGGGATGCCGCGGACAAGGCCACCTGGCTCCGTCGCCAGCGGGTCCGGCGAAGTTTTGCGCAAGAGGTGGTCGTGCCGCTCCAGGCTCGTTTGCCTGCGCAGGCCGAACTGTTCGAGTACGGAGTGCTCGACTACACACGTTTCGGCTTCGGCCGCTACCCGCTCTGTGCGGTGCGCAGCCGGCGCTGGGAGCCGAGCCGCCCGGTCGTGCTCGTCACCGGCGGCGTGCACGGCTACGAGACGAGTGGCGTGCAGGGTGCGTTGCGCTGGATCGAGCAGGAGTTCGAGGACCATGCCGGCGCCGTCAACCTGCTGGTGCTGCCTTGTGTCAGCCCCTGGGGCTTCGAGACCATCAACCGCTGGAACCCCGAGGCGCTTGACCCGAACCGGCAGTTCAGGCCGAACAGCCCGGCCGCCGAGTCGGCGCTGGTGATGGCGTTTGTTTCTGCGAACTGCCAGCGCGTCGATGTGCATCTGGATCTGCACGAAACCACCGACACCGACAACAGCGAATTCGGCCCGGCCAAGGCCGCGCGCGACGGCGTGCGGTTCGAGCGAGACGCCATTCCCGACGGCTTCTACCTGGTGGCCGACAGCGAGCGGCCGGTTCCGGAATTCCAGCGTGCCCTGATCGATGCCGTGCGCCGCGTGACCCACATCGCCGCGGCCGATGAACGCGGCCTGATCATCGGCACGCCGCTGCAACAGGAAGGTGTCATCAGCTTCGCCAAGCGCTCAGTCGGCTTGTGTGGTGGCATGACCGGGGCGCGCTTCGTGACGACCACCGAGGTCTACCCGG
>Ga0209883_1000050_pt1 | contig 32278 bp, 31 predicted proteins | sample GWRWT4_21May14_FD_187196 | JGI IMG/M metagenome (GOLD analysis project Ga0209883, IMG submission 187196) | Sand microcosm microbial communities from a hyporheic zone in Columbia River, Washington, USA - GW-RW T4_21-May-14 (SPAdes) (version 2) | ecosystem: Engineered > Artificial ecosystem > Sand...
GCCATGACCACCATCACCTTGCTTAACGTGCTGGTGGGTGCAAGCCTGGGTTTGCCCGCGCCAGTGCTGGTAGTGCTGGCGACAACGTTGGCAATTCCGGTGAGCATGCTGCTGGGTTATGGCATTGAACGCATCGCTTATCGCCCCTTGCGCAAGGCGCCTAAATTGTCGCCCTTGATTACGGCCATTGGCGTGTCCATTGTCTTGCAAAATATGGCGATGATTATTTGGGGCAAAAACTACGCACCTTTTCCCGCTATTTTGCCCACCATGCCCCATCATTTTTTCGGGGCGGCCATCACAGATGTACAAATCGTTATCATTTTTCTGGCGGCGTTGATCATGTTGTCCTTGGTGTGGCTCATACAGCGCACCCGTCTGGGCACCGCGATGCGTGCCGTTGCGCAAAATCCCGATGCGGCCAAACTCATGGGCGTGAATGTGAATTCAATTATTTCAATGACCTTTATTTTAGGCTCGGCCTTGGGTGCGGTGGCGGGGGTGATGGTCAGTGCCAATTACGGTCAGGCCCACGCCACCATGGGGTTTGTTTTGGGATTAAAAGCCTTTTCTGCTGCTGTTTTAGGGGGCATTGGCAACCTCGGTGGTGCCGTGATGGGCGGCCTGTTGTTAGGCTTAATTGAAAGTATCGGTGCCGGTTATCTTGGTGATTTAACCGGGGGCTTTCTGGGCAGCCACTATCAGGATGTGTTTGCCTTTCTGGTTTTGATTCTGGTACTGGTGCTCAAACCCTCAGGCCTGATGGGTGAACGTGTGGCTGATCGGCCATGAAAACAGTGCCGATCCGTATCTGGCTCAGCTATGCCGCGCTTGCAGTCGGGCTGGCACTTTTGCCTTTTTTGGTGGGATTTACAGCCGGCAATGCCTGGGTGCGTATTCTCGATTTCGCCTTGCTTTATGTGATGCTGGCACTTGGTCTGAATATTGTTGTGGGTTTTGCCGGTTTACTTGATCTGGGGTATATCGCGTTTTATGCGGTGGGTGCTTATGTCTACGCCTTGCTGGCATCGGAGCAGTTCGGCCTTCATTTACCGGTGTGGATTATTTTACCCCTGGGTGCGTTGTTAGCCTGTTTTTTTGGTGCGCTGCTGGGCGCACCCACGCTCAAGTTACGTGGTGATTATCTGGCCATTGTGACCTTGGGTTTTGGCGAAATTGTGCGTTTATTCCTCAATAATCTGGATAGACCCGTTAACGTTACCAATGGCCCGCAAGGGATTAATCTGATTGATCCTGTGAGCATGGCCGGGCACTCATTAAATCAGGGCTTTGATTTGTTTGGTACCCACTTTGGTGGTGTGTTTGCCTATTATTATCTGTTTCTGCTGGCCTTGCTGGCGGTGATTTTTATCTGTGTTCGCCTGGAAAATTCACGCATAGGCCGGGCCTGGGTGGCCATTCGTGAAGACGAAATAGCCGCGCAGGCCATGGGCATCAATACACGTAATATTAAACTGCTGGCCTTTGCCATGGGCGCCAGTTTTGGTGGTGTGGCGGGCGGATTGTTTGCCGGTTTTCAGGGATTTGTCAGCCCTGAAAGTTTTACGCTGATGGAATCGGTCATGGTGCTGTGCATGGTGGTATTAGGGGGAATGGGCCATATTCCGGGCGTAATTTTAGGCGCCGTGCTGTTAACCATCACCCCTGAACTTTTGCGCGAAGGCATTACACCGCTGCAATACCAGATCTTTGGCCGTGTGGTGGTGGACCCGGAAAATTTTCGTATGGTGTTGTTCGGGCTGGCGTTAATTCTTGTCATGCTGCTTAGACCCGCCGGAATTTGGCCCTCAAAACGACGCAAGCAGGAACTGGATGTGCATGAGTGATTCCTTGCTGAATGCGCAGGCCCTGTGCAAACGTTTTGGTGGTGTAAAAGCGCTGCACAATGTAGGCATCAGTATTCCTGCCGGTGCCATTTACGGCCTGATTGGCCCTAATGGCGCCGGGAAAACCACCTTGTTTAATGTGCTCACGGGGCTGTATCAGGCCGAAAGCGGTTCAATTGCGTTCGATGGTCAGGCCATTTTAAACAGCAAACCCCACGTCATTGTGCGGGCCGGTATTGCACGTACCTTTCAAAATATCCGCTTGTTTGGCCATATGACGGCGCTCGAAAATGTCATGGTGGCACGTCACAGTCAATCAAAGGCGGGCGTCTTCGGTGCTATCATCAGGCCCGCCTCGGTGCAAAAAGAAGAAGCCGAAATCAAAACCCGCGCCCTGGCACTGTTAACTTACGTAGGGCTTGAACTGCGCGCCAATAAAAAAGCCAACGAACTGTCGTACGGTGAACAACGGCGGCTGGAAATTGCACGTGCCTTGGCAACCGAGCCCAAATTACTGGCCTTAGATGAACCCGCCGCAGGCATGAACCCGTCTGAACGCATGGACTTGCGCGCGTTAATGCAAAAAATACATGCCGACGGGGTGTCCATTTTATTAATTGAGCACGACGTGAAGCTGGTTATGGGCCTGTGTACCAAAGTGGCGGTACTGAATTTTGGCCAGAAAATTGCCGAAGGCTTGCCCGCAGACCTGCAGTCTGACCCGGCGGTGGTAGCGGCTTATTTAGGGACATCCCGGACATGAAAGTGCTTGATGTGAACGAACTTGAAATCGCCTATGGTGGCATTCGCGCGGTGCAAGGTATCAGTTTGTATGTGGATGCCGGCGAATTGATTGCCTTGATCGGCGCCAACGGTGCCGGAAAAACTACCACATTAAATTGCCTCGCCGGCCTCATTCGACCCACACGTGGCCAAGTGTCACTGTTCGGTCAAGAACTCACGCAGGTGCCGCCGCATCAGCGAGTACGGCGTGGTTTGGCGTTAGTGCCTGAAGGCCGTGGCATTTTCAGTCGGCTGACTGTGTTAGAAAATCTCGAAATGGGCGCCTACACCCGCAAAACAGACGGCACACTTCAGACCGACATAGAGCAGATTTATACGTTATTTCCACGTCTTGCTGAACGCAGAAAACAAATGGCCGGCACCTTGTCTGGTGGCGAACAACAAATGGTGGCGATTGGACGGGCCATGATGAGCCGGCCCAAAATACTTTTGCTTGATGAGCCGTCCATGGGACTGGCACCCATGCTGGTGGAGCAAATCGTTGCCACCATTCAAACGATTGCAAAAAACGGTGTGGCCATTTTACTGGTGGAACAAAATGCCCATCTGGCCTTGCAAATCAGTCAACGCGCCTATGTGATGGAAAGTGGACAGATCACCCTCACAGGGGATTCCAAATCCTTGCAACAGGATGAACGCGTGAGAAAAGCTTATTTGGGTGAATAGTTTTCGGGCAGGCCCGAGAGTTTCAGGATTGGTTTCTGTAGGCCCTGCGGTGTTATGTCACAATCATACATTGGCATAATATTATCCACACTAAAATCCAATAAGAACCTGTACCCCCTGATCAAGATCACAAACAGGTTCCAGGAAAAAAACATATGTCCGATGTATTAATAATAGGTGCTGGTAGTGCAGGTTTGGCGCTGGCTTATCAATTAAAACAAGTTGGTATTCATCCTCGTATTATTGACGAAGCCTCACAGGTGGCATCGTCTTGGCGAGCTCGCCATGCGCAGCTCTCGCTCAATACACATAAAAGTATTTCGAACATTCCTGGTTTGAAGCTACCCAAATCGTATCCAACCTATCCGACTCGTGATCAGTACGTGGCGTATATGGAAGATTACGTGAAATTTCTCGACCTGCCTGTTGAATGGAATACGGCAGCCAAGTCGATTAGCCAAAAAAGCACGGGGCACTGGCAAGTTACTACCAACACAGGAACGATTAAGTGCAAACACGTGGTGGTGTGCACGGGTTCTGATCATGTGCCCTATATTCCAGACTGGCCCGGTCGGGAAAAATTTAAAGGCGAATTGATTCATGGCGGCAGTTTCCGGCACGCAGCCGATTATCGGGGAAAATCCGTGCTCTTGGTCGGCGCAGGCAATTCGGGTGTTGATATCGGTAATTATCTGGCAAAAGAACACTTAGCACCTTCCTGGTTTTCTATACGCAATAGCAACTGGATTGCGCCCAAGTTTTTGCTTGGCCCCATACAGCCTGTTTTTTCCCGTTTACAGTTTATTCCTTTGTCTGTGATTGATGTAGCAATCAAGTGGATGAGTCGTTTATTTTACAACGACCTACCCTCATTGGGTTTGCCGGAACCAACACAGGGAGCGGGTGCATTATTCAGGAAAAATTTTATGGTACCGTCCCTGGATGATGGCTTTGTTGCTGCATTGCGTCGCCGCGACTTTGTGCTTGTACCAGAAATAAAACAGTTAAGCGAAGACAGCGTCGAGTTTATCAACGGCGACAGCGTAAAACCGGATGCGATCATCTGCGCCACCGGCTACCGTTTGGGGTTGAAGAAGCTGCTGGGAGATCTTGACTTGTTAGACGCGTCAGGCTTCCCCACCTTCTATGCCGATGCGTCATCACCTTACTATCCGGGCCTTTGGTTTCTTGGATTAAACACTTCCTTGTATGGCAATTTTTATATTCGCCGCCAGGAATCGGCACGACTGGCCCAAAAAATAAAAAACGCATTACTATGAACAAACCTGAAAAGGGTTTGAGCGGGACATTGTTCAGTGCAAAGCCTGTGTGCATAAAAAGTAACTATCCTGCACCGCTTGATATATCACGTGCTGGAAAAAGAGCAAGCCATCAAAGTTATTCGGATGTGGACGCACTACGAATAAAACTTGCTTGACGTCCAATGCGTCTGCCATTAGCGTTTGCACCAAATAAATCATTGGCCAATCTGAGACTCTAGCATGCTGATCGTACCAACCTATCTTGAAAAAAGTGACATCCAGGGTTTTGGCGTTTTCGCCAAAGTATTTATCGCCAAAGGCACCAAGGTGTGGGCATTCCACCCGGTGTTTGATATCCGCATCGCCCCGGAAGAATTTGCCAAACTGCCGCCTTCCTGTCAGCAGGAAATTGAAGTGCACATGTACGAGCCCGAATTGGGTGGCGATTTTTATTACGAAACTACCATGGGCAAATACATGAATCACTCGCGTGAACCGAGTGTGGATTTTTCGGTGATTTATGAAGGCTGGGCAACACGCGATATCCAGCCCGGTGAAGAGCTCACCTGCGATTACCGGCATTTTATGGCCGATGTGTCTGAAATCGCCTACATCTGATTAAAATAAAAGCTACGGCTCAGGCCGTGCAAGCGCACCACGAAAGAGCAGTAGGGCCGGGCAGCCCTGCTGTGTTGCTTGTCTACATCACCAGATAAACAAAAAAAGTTTTGGCCTTATCAAACATCGTTTTGTATTCAGGGTACATAAACACCGTACTGTTTGATCGTGGGTCGAGCAGCAGCATCGCCATACGCCCCTGTGGCTGGGATAAATCCACCAGCAGCGCGCCGGGCTTTAACTGGACTTGCTGCGTTTTTGATGCCAGCAGCGTGGCCCCGTCGAGCATGTTTTTACCCCAGGCATAGTGATTAAGTGTTGCTGTGACCGTTTTTGTGTTTTGTACGGTCTCATAACGAATAAACTGGGCATCAAGAAAACGGGCCATTTCCGGTAGATATTCGGTGATTACCAGCGTGCGCGGCAGAGGCATCACTCCAGCGGTTTCGACACGACGGTGATCAGCAAAGGTCAGCATTTCAATTGCACGGGTATCAATGCGCCGCATCGGAATTTTTTCATAGGGGTGTGTGGGGTCGGTAACATAACGTGCTTTGAGGGTGATGGCTTCGGCATGTTGCGAAGCACGTACTGCGTCAAGCTGCGTTACTATTTCAACCTGATTTTCCTGCATGACATGGATAAAGTTCCGTATACAAATCAGCTGGCGTTCAAGACGCACTTTGATATTGCGGTAGCTGGGATAGCTGTAATCGCTGTTGTCGAGTTTTGTTTCCACCAGAAAGGACAACACGCCGCTCATGCCCGCCGTATTACGAAAATTCTTTAAGGTCAACCCACCGTTGGCAATGGCTTGTTTAATGCTGACGATTTCGCCGATATAACGATGTGAAGGCAGCTTGTCTGCCGAGACACGCCGGGTAATCTCTGGCAGCAGTTTATTGTAGGCCAGTTCGCGCAAGGCAGAGGGCGTGGAGGGGTGATTGCTGCTCTCGAACTGGGCATTAAAATCGGTCATATAACCTTCTCGCCCGAGTGACTGGCGTTTAAGCACGGCCGATTCGTGAGAATCCAGAATCACATCGGGTTGAAACGCCAACAAAGCGCCTTTGAGCGCCCGTGTTTCGGGCTGGGTCATGGTGACAAAATCGACATTGATGTTCACGCCGTTGGCGTTGGCACGCCGCCCCAGATCACGGCCGTCCGGATTGGCATTGGGGATTACCATCACCTCGATGCTGTCGAGTACATTGGGCAGCGCACCAATGGACAGATCACGGGCAATGGCAATCATGGCCTCGCCGGTGGCCGGTTCCGACGCACCGTGCTGAGAGCCAATCAACATCATTTTTAAAGGCCGGATTTTTAAACGTTGGGAGGACGTTTTTTTGGGCGATGAAAAAACCAGGGCTTCGATCGCTCTGCCTTGTACGCTGTGCCCGAGTACTTCAAGGCGCACCTGTGGATTATTGGCCGCCAGAACATGCATGTACTCACTGAGTTCGGCGGAACGGCTGATGCGCGTGTACTGTTGCGCCTCAAGCGGAATCGGTGGCAGGGCACGTACCGTCAGTGATGTTGCCAGACAACTCACGCCCAACAAAAAACGTAATCGGTGACGGCTAAAAAAAGAGTTAAACATGAAGGTTTTCCTTCGTTTTTGGATTGATTCAGAGCCCTGAATACAAGTTTAAGCGTAGATTGCGCCGAGCGTCAGGCCGGGCAACGGTATATGAAAGCCGATACCTGATCAACAAGCACGGTGCGAAAACTCGCGTGCTGAAACAGGCTGCTGCTCGATTGCGGTTCGAGTAATTGTGGCACAAGATTTCCTCTGGCTTGGGCAAGCGGCACACGCAGAAAACCGGGTAACACCTGTAAACGTGTCGGGATCATTTGCACGCTGAAAGCGTCCGTTTGAGGGATGCCAGGGACGCGCAGTGCTATCGCATTTATGATTGTTTCTGTCTGAATGATTTCGAAATCAAGCGCATTGCGCACAAGTACGGCGCTGATGCGCTCAATATGTTGGGTAATGATATACGCATGGGGTCGTGTGATCAGGGTGTGTTGAATGGTGTGACGATGGTTGATGAACTCAATGTCGACCAATTCCTGGCTATCGATACGGCGCATGGGCAAACGTGAAACGGGTTCGTGCGGGTGCTCAACATAGTCGACATTCAGCGCGCACACATCGCCGGGCATAAGCTGACTTACCATATCAAACTCGTTCAGTATCGCCTGTTTCTGCTCGTTCAGCAGGGTCAGAAACTCACGGATACACAGCATTTGTTTGCTGAGCCGGACATGAATGTTACGAAAACTCGCATAAACGCCGTATTTTGGATCCATACGCGTTTCAAGCAGAAATGAAAGCGCACCACACACACCGGCCTTGTTGCGAAAAATATGCGCCGTCACGCCGCCGTAGGTCAACGCTTGTGACACGGACGAAATTTCGCGAATATAACGCTGCGCCTGCAGGCCCTTATCTGTAATACGCTCCAGAAGCGGATTGAGGATGACTCGTTCACAAAAATTCTGGGTGAGCAGGGGAATAGCCGGATTGTTGGCATAGTCAATCTGCGCCTGAAACTCCGTCATGTAACCTTCCACGGCCAGCGTTTTGCGTTTGAGCGCAGCGGATTCGTGCGCATCAAGCACCACATGCGGACGGATGCGATTCAGTGCCTGGTCCAGGGCGTAACTTTCGGGTTGCGACAAGAGCACATAGTCCCGATTCAAATTGACCTTATTGGCGTTTTTACTCGAATCGGCGTCGCGGCCATCTGGATTTGCATCGGGCAGCAGATAGATTTCAAGCTGTTTCAGCAAGGGTTGCAGATCTTCATGAAGTAATTGCCGCGCCAGCTGTATGAGGGCTTCGCCGCCAGCCGCTTCGGATGCACCGTGATGACAGCCCACCAACATAACACGCAGACGCTGATTGGCCGGCAGCGCATCGGTCGCACACAGTCGCAGTGCGGCCACAGGTTGGCCTAACACCGAAGAACCCCAACGCTCATAGTGCGCCGCAGGGCTCGTGGCAGCCAGCGTTTTCAGATACGCATGGATTTCACCGGCCGTGGAAAAACGCTGATAATTCACCTGTTCCAGCGGCGTGGGGTAGGTTGAAAAGGGCTGAGGTTCAAGAAGATCGGTCATGCTTCATGCTCGGGCCGATGGTATGGGGTTAGGCTTGTGCTCGGAATGGATTGTGCTCATGGATGGATTCCGCTGACCGCTGTCCTGTGCGGTTTAAACACGTTTTACCACATCAGATCATCAGGAATCTGGTAGTCGGCATAGGGATCGTCTTCAGCAACGGGTTTTTTCTCGGGCACATGGAACGCAATCACCACGGAGGCATCGAGTTCCCTGATTTTTTCAGCCACTTTAAGTGGCACCAGTTCGTATTTTTGATCGAGCATCACAATGGCCAGTTGACCACGGCTGAGTTGTTCAGCAAGAAGTGGTGTGACGAAGATTTTCTTGATTGTTGTGTTATCAGTGAAATGGTAAGCCGTTTCGCCCGCATCCCTTGTGATGCGACTGTGCAAAATAATCTGCCGGATGCGCGCGTTGATTTCTTTTAAACGCAAGGCCTCTTTGGCCTGCTCGGCCAGTGCGCGATCACGGGCCAGTTTTTCGGCTTGCGCCTGTTGCGCCAGCAAGGTCGCTTCTTTAGGCGCCGAGCCCGGGCTTACGCGGGCCTGATGGTCTTGCTGTTTGTTGACCTTGTTAACGTCTTTCTGTTTGACCAGACCGGCTTTCAGTAACTGATCTTGCAAGGGGTTCTTGGCCATGGTTGACTCCTGACATTCTCTGTATTCGTTGAACTGCATTCATGGTATGCAGGTGAGGCTCAAGACTAGCGCGGAGCCTGACTACGCAAATAATCCTCATAATTGCCGCTAAAGTCCACCAGTCCTTGGGGTGTAAACTCGATAATACGTGTCGCCAGTGACGAGACAAATTCGCGGTCATGGCTGACAAACAGCAAAGTGCCGGGATAATTTTCCAGTGCCAAATTTAAGGATTCTATCGATTCCATGTCCATGTGGTTGGTCGGCTCATCCAGCACCAATACATTGGATTTTAACAGCGTGAGTTTGCCAAACAGCATACGCCCTTGCTCACCACCCGATAACACACGAACAAATTTTTTCACGTCATCCTGCGAAAACAACATGCGCCCCAGGGTGGAGCGCACGGCTTGGTCATCGCCTTTGGTCCATTGTGCTATCCAGTCGAAGAGTGTCATGTCCTCGGCGAAATCACTGGCGTGGTCCTGAGCGTAATAACCAATCTGGGCACTCTCGGCCCATTTTACTTCGCCGGCATCTGGGGTGATTTCTCCCATCAGGCAGCGTAACAGGGTGGTTTTGCCCGCACCATTGGGGCCGATAATAGCAACGCGCTCACCGGCTTCGACCTGTAAATTGAAATTATGGAACAAGGCTTTGCCATCATAACCCTTGCTCAGTTCGATGAGGGTCACCGCTTGGCGATGCAGCTTTTGAAGCTGCTCAAACTTGATGTACGGGCTCTGACGGCTGGAAGCTTTGATGTCTTCAATCTTGATTTTTTCGATTTGGCGTGCGCGCGAGGTTGCCTGTTTGGCTTTGGAGGCATTGGCAGAAAATCGACTGACGAAAGTTTGTAATTCGACAATCTGGGCTTTTTTCTTGGAGTTGTCTTTGAGCAATTGATCACGTGCCATGGTCGCGGCGGTCATGTACTCATCGTAATTGCCGGGATACACCCGTAATTCGCCGTAGTCCAGATCGGCCATGTGGGTGCAGACGCTGTTCAGAAAATGCCGATCGTGCGAAATAATAACCATGGTGCTGGAGCGCTGATTGATAATGTCTTCCAGCCAGCGGATGGTATTGATGTCGAGGTGGTTGGTGGGTTCATCGAGCAGCAGCACATCAGGGTCGGCAAATAAGGCTTGTGCCAGTAAAACCCGCAATTTCCAGCCCGGCGCAATACTGCTCATCGGCCCGTTATGCTGTTCTATGGCAATACCCACGCCGAGCAATAATTCACCCGCGCGTGATTCCGCAGTGTAGCCATCCAGTTCTGAAAAACGCACTTCAAGGTCAGCAACGCGTATGCCGTCTTCCTCGCTCATGTTGGGCAGGTTATAGATGCGGTCGCGTTCAGCCTTGATCTGCCACAGTTCTTCGTGCCCCATGATGACGGTGTCAATGGGTGTGAAGTCTTCATAGGCAAATTGATCCTGGCGTAATTTGCCTAATCGGGTGTTGGGGCCCTTCATGACATTGCCGGAGGACGGTTCGAGATCGCCCCCCAGAATTTTCATAAAAGTCGATTTGCCACAACCGTTGGCGCCGATAAGGCCATAACGATTGCCATTGGCGAATTTAACACTGACATTTTCAAATAAGGGTTTGGAGCCAAACTGAATGGTAAGATTGGAAGTCGCTATCACGTAAGGGCCTTGGTTAAAACAAAAGAAGGTGGGAAGGATTTGGCGCAAAAGAACAGGCGCACATTCTAGCGTTTCGGAGGCAAAATTTCAGCACAAAGCGTGTGATGAATGACAAAGAGTCGTGAGACAGGAATTTTTCCGGTTTAAATCAGGCAGTAAGCTGCGTCAGGTATTCACATTACAAAATAATATGCGGTACAAAGTGCGAGCTGTCCTGGGTAATCAAACTGGCATCTTCGCGTACACCGATGCCCACCGCAGCATTCCCAATCACCCAGCTGCCAATCAAAGCGTAATTGCCGTCAAAATTGGGCAAGGGCTGGCAGGCCTGCCGGATCCAGCCAGCATCGGTGTAGGGTCCATCCACAAAAACCTGTTCACCGTTTTGTGTGTGCAGCGCAACATTGGCGCCTTCGCGTGAAAAGAGCGGTTTGACCACCCAGCCCGGCGCCGGCGCGAGCGCTTCATCCAGAAAATACGCTGGCAGAAGATTGGGGTGGCCTTCATAGGCTTGCCACAACAGCGGCAGAATGCCTTTATTGCTTAAAATACTTTTCCAGGGTGGCTCAAAAAAACGGGTGGATGCATAGGGTATAAACGGGCCAAAGGCTTCGTGGAACATGAATTCCCACGGATAGAGCTTAAACAGATTCACAATGGGGCTGTTATTTAAATCAACAAAACCCGAGTCGGTGGTCCAGCCAATATCTTCAAGCACAATGTATTCAGTGACCCAGCCGGCCTGATGGGCAACATCACGCAAATAATCGGTGGTGCCTTTATCCTCAATGGAATCGCGCACGCTGGCAAAATACAACGGCGCTGAAAAGGTTTTATCCTCTGCGGCGATAGATTTAAATCGTTCGATGAGCGCATCCTGAATGGAATTAAATTGATCGGCCGACTCAGGCAATTGGCCGGCGCGTATTTGATCTTCCATCCATATCCACTGAAAAAACGCCGCCTCATAGAGGCTGGTGGGCGTGTCGTAGTTGAGTTCGAGTAATTTTGCCGGGCCTTTGCCGTCGTAGGAAAAATCCATACGACCGTAAATGGACGGCGATTTTTGCTGCCAGCTTTCTGCAAGCATGTTCCAGTAAAACTCGGGAATTTTCAGTTGTTTCAGCCGGGTTTCGTCTTTTACGATTTGATCAACCAGTGCCAGACACATCTGGTGTAATTCGGCGGTGGGCGCTTCGAGATCGTGTTCGATTTGTTGTAATGAAAATTGGTAATACGCTGTTTCATCCCAATAGGGCGCATTATTAATGGAATGAAAATGAAAGCCCAAGTGCTCAGCCAGTTGTTGCCAGTGCGGGCGCGGTGCGCATGTAATGCGTTTCACGTGACTTTCCTTATTAAGCGAGTCGACGCTTACGAACCCCAGCTGGAACGTGCCGATGCCTGTGAGCCAAAGCCACCTCTGAACATCGAAGAGGCCGAGACTTTAGGTCGCGTGGCCGATTCAGGCACCATGACTTTACCCTGCCCGGAACCAATACGGTAACCCTCCGGCGTGCGCCATGTCGAGGGTTCATAACGCGAGTGATATAAAGGATGAGCACGGCCCATGGAGCCACCGTAATAATTGCTCGGCGAGGTGGCACGGGCAATCATATAACCGGCGAGCAAGGGTAAAAAATAATTTGAACCGGACGGCCGGTAACATTGCGAAGCGCCATACTCGTTGCTGCAATCATGTTCGGAGGCATAACGCGGCGCGCTGCGCTCATGTTCTTTGGCCGCGTTTTCAAATTCCGCCTGGCACTGAGCCGCGTCGAGTTTGCCGTCTTCAATGCAAACCTGAACACTGGGATAAATCAAGGCTTCCTGTTTTTGTTCGCCGCAGGCCGTGATCACAAAAGGGCACATACCCATTAGGGCCAGACTCATGGTTTTGCTGCGTTTCATCGTTACTCCCATGCTCAGTAGCTCATGCTTGCGGCATTGAGCAAGCCCACGCAAATAGATGCCGTTGCTACAAAAATGGCGCTGGCGCTTTCATTGTTGTGAATGCGTTCTGAAATATTGGGAATAAATCGGCGCACAGCAATAAACGTAATAATCTGGACTACAAAGGCGATGCCGGCCCATAGCGCACAATCCAATAAATTTACCGAATGCGAAATGGCGCTATGCAATGGCAGTGTAAATCCAATCAGGCTGCCGCCAAAAGCAATGGACGCTGCCTGGTTATTCTGTTTTATAAGCTGCCATTCATGGTGTGGCGTTAGTTTGGAATAAATAAAAGCAAAGGCCATCATCAGCACAACGGAAAGAGAAAAATACGCCAGAAAATTGGGCAGTCCTAAAAGATAGTCAGTGGTATTCATTTTTATTCCGGTAACTAATTGTTTAAATAACGGTAAAATCAGCGCTGCTTAAATCAAGACCCACTGAAAATACCACGCATACATCGCCGTCTGTTTCTTCGACGGATACGAGTAAATATTCCATTTTATCGCTGGCTGCGATCGGGCGCTCGTAAAGCATGGCGCGGTGAACGGTAGTGAATTCGAATAGTGTATCGTCTGCGGCATAAACGTTTTCAGTGAATTCAACGAGCGCGGCACGCGCTTCACCGTCGCCCCATACACGCGTAAACGTTTTACCTTCAAAGAGGTAATTTTGCAGCCCAAGTGGACTGCTTTCACCGGCCATGGCGTCAAGTCCGGCCTGGGTAGTATGTGTTTTAGTATCATAAAAAACAAACAATTTTAAATCATCAACGCAGCTCTCATCATCGCCATTAACCGACTTGGCCTGAATCCACGCATCTTCATTCAAATAAAAACGGTGCAGTCGTGTTGACGCACCCAAATCAACGTAACCACGTGTTTCTACCGCTTGTTTACAGTTTATTTTTGGAAATAGCGCATCGTCGGGCAGCATGCTAAAGGTGAGATCATCCAACTCCACCATCGCGCCTTTGCGCAAATCAAATGGCCAGCGCTTTTGAACACTTTTTTTTGAGGAAGCAAAAAGATTTTTCCACATAGAACATCTCGCCAGAGTTGCGCGGAATACGCGACTGTTCGTTCAAATAAAAACACGACGAAAAATCGCCGTGTTTTTTAAATAACGCGTTACGTTTACTGTTTTTTAAAACGTGCCAGCACATCGTCTGCGTTATTTGCGCCGGGGACAATGCCGGCTTTTTTTAAACGGTCTTCCAGATCACCGCCTTCGGCTTCGTGCGCTAATTGATTTGCCGCATCAATGCGGGCAATTTTCTCGGCCTGGCTGTTTTGCAGACGCTCAAAACTTTCCAGGGCATTACGCATTTTTGAATCCGAACCTGCATGCGCATTGGCAATGGCGCTTGAGGCACGAATAACGTGTTCTTTTGCTTTCACAGTGTCGACTTTGGTACGCAGCTGTTTCAGCCGTGTTTCGGTTTGTGTGACCAGCCGTTTCAGGTTATCGATATTCACACCGTAATCGTCAATGACTTTTTGTTCTTCACTGACATGGCTTTCAATGTCGGCATATTTTCCGGCAACGTCTTTGGCCAGCGCCTCATCACCTTTGGTCAGGGCTTGCTGAATATAATTACCATATTCGACCAGTTTGTCTTTTTTGCTGACGAGTTTATCCTGCGCCACTTTTTGTTTAGCCATTAAACTGGCCAGGCTGTCTTTGGATTTGCGTAATTCCGTGTCGGCATCACGAATTTCCTGATCGAGAATGGTGATAACGTTGGCATCCACCACCGACTGACCGGCTTCGGTGGCGTGACCTTTTACGGCGGTAATCAATTTTTTCCAAATACTCATACGATTTTCTCCTGACTATACAGCTAAGTGTTCACGATAGGCTTCAGCGGCTTCCATCACATTTGCCGCCAAGGTTTGTAATTCAAAAATAATGTCGTCCAGTGAGGCCGTGGAACGTAAGGATCCATACATCACATAGATCCAGGTGCCATTTGATAATTGATCCAGCGAAATATTCGCCAGCTCAAACATTTTTTCAGTCATCATCACGCTTTCGTTAAACGCAGCGGGATCTTTAACCAGTGCGCGCTCCCATAACATGGCTTGAACCACAATAATTTCACCGGACACCGAAATTTGAATCGGCAACTCTCCGGCTTCATTCATGGTGACATTAATAACCGGCTCAGCACCGGCCAACAGCTCTACGTTTGCTTCTTTGGATTGAATAAAATCATCGGCTTTTAGGGCGTCAAACAACGTGTTTACTGTCCAACGTGCGTCTGTTGCTGTAACTGGAAGGCTTGCTGTCATGTTAATTCTCGCTCCTTTGCTTCGAAGTGCTTTTTCAACGGCCGGCAGAAACAGACTGTGTTCCGGCAGAATCCAGATTTCTTTTTTAATCAGCCCTTGCGCACGCCGCCTGTCGCGTAATGCTTGCTGATACTGTGTTGATTTGGCTGACATGTTTTAAAAAACTACCCTAAGATTGATCCACAAGGTGGAGGTTTGGATAAAATGCACAACACCTGTGCTCATCACTATAGTCATTACATGTGATTAATTCAATCGAATTACATGTGATTAAATGAGAAAAATGAAAATGAGCAAAAACAGGACAGAAGACCTCAGAGCCATCCATTAGTAATAAGCTCTTCTTCTAACTTAACAACTTATACGTATCAAGCAGTTAAAGTCGTATTGACAGGAAAGCCGCTAATATTCACGCCGGGATGTTTAATTCACTGCTTATTCGCTACCGAGAAGGGCTGTGGCCACTGACAGTGCGGCAAGCAGAGGCATAGACCCCTTGCTTGCGCACTCTTGAATGACCGAGCAGATGACTGAGCACGTAGACTTGTCTGGAAAACCCACACGCTTTGGCGTGTTGCTTGCCCCGGAGCTGGTTACATTCTCTTATTCCTTAGAGAACGAGTACACTCAGGCATCGCTCGCGAATCCCTCAGTCGGATGGATAGAGGTGATTACATATCACTCAAATCGAAGGACTCATTATTATTGCTCGAGCCACTACCACCGCCATCTATCATTTTGCCCACGCCATTTAATGAGTAGTAGTGGCGTGTTCGGGAAGTTTTGTCAACGTAACGTTGCCACGCTTTTTCATGAACACTTTCTGCGGCTTTTTTTCCATTGCAAAAAGCAACAAAGTCTTTTTCCATCGCGCCTTGGGGGGCGCGAAGCCCTTTGGCCAGCTCTTCATAAGCGTAGCCATGCGCTTCCAGTAAACGCGCCTGTTCAATGGTAAATTCTCCGCTACGGGCAATGCCGTGAGGAAAGTGTTTTGTTCCCCAGAATTTACGTCCGCCTTGATCAAAGTCTTGGGATTTCATTTCGACGAGCCTTTCAAAAAAATAGAGGAAAATTGGGTGAACGATTATTCTTTTCTTCATTCAGGCTGTAAAATAAGAATTTCTTATCGACTCAACAAATATTTCTGATTAAAAGCCATGAACATTGAACTTTTAAGAACCTTCCTTGAGGTTGCTAAAACCCGTCATTTTGGTCAGGCGGCTGATCATCTTTATCTCACGCAATCGGCCATCAGCTTTCGTATTAAACAACTGGAAACCTTAATGGGTGTTACATTGTTTACCCGCGACCGCCACAACATTTTATTAACCTCGGCAGGGGAGCGCTTACGAGAGCACGCCGAAACCATGTTAACGGCGTGGCAGATGGCGCTTCATGAGGTGGGCGCGCCACAGCACACAAACGGGCCATCAGTAGGTTGCACGCCTAATCTGTGGGATATGTTTTTGCGCGAAAAACTGCCGCAATGGATGCGTCTGCTGCCGGAAGCATCTCTGCGCTTCGATATTCAGATGCCGGCCTCACTTGAGAAGGCCCTGGCGACAGGGCAACTGGATGCCATGTTCAGCTCTGATCAACTGCAAAATACAGCGTTTGAAGGTTTTAAAGTCCGCACCCTTGAATTGATTCTGGTCAGCCATCAAGCCGTTTCGGTGTTTACCGAATTAAACCTGCGTGATCACGTCTTTGTGGATTGGGGTATCGACTGCAATACAACACAAACGCGTGTGTTTAAAGCGCTTACACCACGGTTTCGCACCGACCAGGGCCGCATTGCAAGAGACATCCTGTTAAACCACGGCGGTTTTGCGTTTTTGCCTCGCCAGTGGGTAACGCCCTCGCTGCAAACCAGGCAATTGTTTAGCGTGCCGGATATTGAATCCTTGCATCACCACATGTATCTGTATTACCGAACACCACTGGATTCGTCCATTTCCCAACTGATTGAACAATTACGCGCACAAATAGAGTAGAAAATAGAGTAGAATGGCAGGCCTTCGATGATATGCAGGCTTGGTCCATCCGCTTTATGTCGGTCATTCGCGCGCTCACTTGATGCGCCCCACGCGTGTTTAATAACAGGCAGACCTTCCCCTGACTCGTCTTCGGTTTTAATGCGTACAAGCTTACGCTTGCAGAAAGAAACAGACTCTTTAGTGCTCAAGCGTTATAATTCTTCACTTTTTTTATAGCAGTCCCGCCCCCTTCACCACAGGAATAAAATCATGACTAATGTTTCGCAGACCTTTGAGCAATTAGGGATTTGTGACAATCTTCTTAAAGCGCTCAAACAAGTCGGCTATGAAACGCCCTCCCCCATTCAGGCAGAAAGCATCCCTTTGCTACTGGCTGGACGCGATATTCTGGGCCAAGCCCAAACGGGTACAGGAAAAACCGCTGCGTTTGCAATACCGATTTTGCAACAACTTAATTTACGTCTGACCTCACCCCAGGTGCTGGTGCTGGCACCTACGCGTGAACTGGCGCTTCAGGTTGCCGAAGCATTCCAGACCTACGCCCATTTTATGAAAGGCTTTCATGTATTGCCTATTTACGGTGGCCAGGGTTATGAGAGCCAGATTCGTGCGCTCAAGCGAGGCGTACATGTGGTGGTGGGAACCCCCGGACGTATCATGGACCATATGCGCAAAGGCACGCTCAAACTCGATGGCCTGAAACATCTGGTGCTGGATGAAGCCGATGAAATGTTGCGCATGGGCTTTATTGATGACGTGGAATGGATTCTCACCCACGTACCTGAAGAGCGACAAATCGCCCTGTTTTCTGCCACCATGCCCAGGCAGATTGCCAAGGTGGCCAGCACCTATCTCAAAGATCCGGCCATTGTTCAAATCAAGCTGTCAACGACAACAGCGGCCACCATCCGCCAGCGTTACTGGCCCGCCAATGAAAACAACAAGCTTGATGCGATTACCCGTATTCTTGAGCTGGAACCTTTTGATGCCATGATTATTTTTGTGCGCACCAAAACGGCCACCGTTGAACTGGCAGAAAAACTCGAAGCACGTGGTTACCGTACTGCACCCTTGAATGGCGATATTTCGCAGAATGTACGCGAACGCACGGTAGAACGCCTGAAAACAGGCAAAATTGATATTCTGGTCGCCACCGATGTTGCTGCGCGAGGCCTTGATGTAGGTCGTATCAGTCACGTACTCAATTACGACATTCCTTATGACACCGAAGCCTATGTTCACCGTATCGGCCGCACCGGTCGGGCAGGGCGCGCAGGCGAAGCCATTTTGTTTGTGGCTCAGCGCGAAATGCGTATGCTGCGTGGCATCGAAAAAGCAACAGGACAAGCGATTGAGCTCATGGTTCTGCCATCAAATGCAGACATTAACGATCAGCGGGTGCTGCGCTTCAAACAAAAAATCAGTGAAGCCCTGTCCGATTCAGATCTGGATTTCTTCAAGCAACTGGTGACCGATTACCAAAATGACAACGGCATTGATGCCATAAGCATTGCCGCAGCGCTCGCTAAAATGTTCCAGGGTGATCAACCACTGCTGTTGAAAGATCAGATCAAACAGCCCGCACATGCGCCCCGTGAATACGATAGAGATCAGAATAGAGATCGCGACCGTGACAGAGGTCGCGATAAAAATAGAGACAAAAATCCCCGAAATAAGGATGAAAAACCACGGCCGCCCAAGCAGCGCAGTGAAATACCTGCTGAAGGATTTGAACTGTATCGTCTGGACGTCGGCAATAATGATGGCGTCTCGCCGGGTAATATCGTGGGTGCTATCGCTAACGAAGCCGACATCGAAAGCCGGCATATTGGCGAAATCAAGATTTATGGTGACTACAGCACGGTTGCCTTGCCTGCGGGTATGCCAAAATCCATCTTTAAAACCTTAAAGAAAACCTGGGTGTGTCAAAAGCAGCTGAATATTTCGTTGCTCTCAGAGTCAGGAGTGCCGGCACCCAAAGCACCCATTACTCCAAAATCACCCGCTGCGCATAAAACAACCAACACGACCGATGCTCCAAAAGCCAAAGCTGGGCCTCGGATAGAGGGTACGTTGTCCAAAAAACCCGTTAAAAAGAAAGAACGAAAATCACCCCCCCAGCTCTAGCATCCTTCGTTAAACAAAATCCCTCTGCCGGCCTCGGGTCGGCAGAGGGTATTTTTACATCATCTTGCTTGACACAAGGCAAGGATCTCTCTAAATTCCGCCACTCTGTTCAGGTCCCCACGGCCAGTTTTTTGCCACGGGGTTTAAATGGGAAGTTTGGTTCGCTGTTTACAGTCATGCCAACGCTGCCCCCGCAACGGTAGGCACCCTCAAGGTGCAAGCCCGATACCAGCCTGTCAGCACTTTACTTCGACGATGCGGAGGGCATTGTCAGTGGTTATTCTTTTGATTACCCACCGTATCCCTCAATCGCATCGCTGTCTTATTCTGATTGGGGTTGTTCATGTTAAAAAAAACCGTATTTTTGACCGGTCTGGGTCTGTGTGCTGTAAGTGAATTCTTTGTTGCCAAGGCCGCTCACGCCAACGAAGAAATTATTATCACCCCCAGTCGTGTCTCAACACCGATACGCGAAGTGGGCTCATCGGTTTCGGTATTAAACGCTGAAGATATTGCCGCTTATGGCCAAACCACGGTCGCCGATTTATTACGCCGTTTACCGTCTGTGGGTGTCAGCAACAGCGGGGGTTTGGGCAAAAACACCTCCTTACGAATTCGCGGTGAAGAAAGTTTTCGCACTAAAGTCTTGGTTGATGGCGTTGATATTTCCGATCCAACCAATCCACAAATTCAAGCCCAATTTCAACATCTGTTAACCACCGATATCGAGCGAATTGAAGTTTTGCGTGGCCCGCAAGGCATGATGTACGGCGCAGACAGTGGTGGCGTGGTGCAGATTTTTACCAAGAAAGCACAAACGCCTTTTCAGGGCGATGTGGTCGCTGAATATGGTCGCTATAACTCGCGGCTGGGTGCCGCCAGCATCCGTGGCCAACAGAACAATTTTGACTATGCCTTGTCTGTAGCCAATCTGGGCACACACGGCTTTAATGCGCGCGTTGATGATACGGTGGCAGCGGATACTGATGGTTATGAAAACACCAGTACCGGTTTGAATCTCGGTTACAAACTTTCCGACACCTGGCGCATTAGCACGGCCTTCAGAAACGTGACCGCCGATGATGAATTCGATAATTGCTACGATTCAAGTTTTACCAATACACAGTGGTGTCAGGACAGTTTTAATCAAACCAATACTAAAATAGCCGCACAGTATCAGGACGCGGTGATGTCGCACACCTTCTCTTACGCGCTTGCCCAGACGGATAGCCAGCACCTTGCCAAGGGTGTTGATACAACCTTTGATGTTAAGGGCGAGCTGGATCAGTTGCAGTATTTGGGTTCTTACGCCTTTAATAAATCCAGCCAAGTGGTGTATGGCTTGGACGCCGAACAGCAAAGTAGCCAGGATGCCCAACAAAAAAGCAATCGTAATCAAACAGGCACCTATGTTGAGCTCCAGCAACAATGGTTTGAGCGTTACTTTTTTACCTTGGGTACCCGTTACGACGACAACGAAGATTTTGGCACGCACTTGAGTTACCGTTTGACCTCTGCTTACCTCCTGCCTGTAAACAACGATACTCTCAAATTCAAGGGCAGTTACGGCACAGGTTTCCGTGCGCCCAGTCTGTTTGAGATTTACTATAACAACAGCAGTTCGGCCTTCCCTCCTGCGTCTAATACCACTTTGCGCGAAGAAGAAAGCAAGGGCTTTGACCTGGGATTTGAATATCTCGCAGACAGCGGTTTAAAACTGGAGCTGGTTTATTTTAACCAACGCATTGCCAATGCCATTTATTTTGATCTTGCAAACTATTCGGGTTATTTGCAGGAAAGTGGGCAATCTGACTCACAGGGCGTTGAGCTTTCTTTTGACCTGCCTTTGAACCCAATCTACTCGGTGTATGGCAATTACACTTATAACGATACCGAAGATGCCGAAGGCAAACAGCGTATACGTCGCCCACGCAACACGCTGGTTCTTGGAGCGAATATTTATTTCCCCGGTGATAAATGGCGCTTGAGTGTTGATGCCCGTCAGGTGACAGGCAGCGTTGACGAAGTGTACTTGTTAGGGCGTCAGGCGCTTGAAGATTACAGTCTTATGAATATGAATCTAAATTATACTGTGCACCGAAATTGGGAGATTTACCTTCGTGGTGAGAATATTTTCAATGACTCCTACCAGGAAGTGCTTTATTACAACACCAGCGGCGCGGCATTCTATACCGGCGTTAGAGGCCACTTCTAATCACACTGTACCTTCGTTAAGGAGAGCACATGGGGGCTGACAAAAACAGCAAACACACAGCGGCCATGAAAAAGCTCAAGCAAAAGGTGGATGCAAGCATTGCCAATGCTCAGGATGAGCGCGGCATTGTGCTTTTGCTTACAGGCGATGGCAAAGGCAAATCCAGTTCGGCTTTTGGCATGGTTTTTCGCAGTCTCGGTTACGGGCATAAAGTGGGAATTGTTCAGTTTATTAAAGGCGAACAACTTTCCGGTGAGGAGCTGTATGTTCGTAACCATCATCCGGAGCTTGCCTTGCACCAAATGGGCACCGGATTTACCTGGGACACACAAGATCGCAGCAAAGATAAACAAGCGGCTGAAGCCACCTGGCTCTATGCCGAAGGGCTGCTAAAAGATCCCGAGGTGCGTCTTGTCGTGCTGGACGAAATTACTTATATGCTGGCCTACCAGTATATTGATGAAGACAGAATACTAAACGCCATAAAACAAAGACCCAGAGAACAAAGTGTCGTAATGACCGGACGAGGCGGTGGGGCTGCATTGCGTGAACTGGCAGACACTATATCTGAAGTCAAAGATATCAAACATGCCTTCCGATCCGGTATCAAAGCACGCACCGGTGTTGATTTGTGAGCATTCGACTGAGTGCATGGGTAGCGCTGTTTCCACTGCTATGCTTGCCGATGACGGGGCACTCTGACACCGCCACCTCAACGCCCGCATCGGCACAACGTTCGGCACAACGTATTGTGTCGTTATCCCTTTGCACCGATCAGTTGCTATTGATGTTGGTCCCACCTGAGCGCATTGCTGCACTAAGCTATCTGGCGCCTGATCGTAATTATTCCTACCTGTGGAAACGGGCACAGGGTTTGGCTCTTCATCATGGTTTGGTTGAAGAAATCCTGCCGCTGCAGCCTGATTTGATCGTGGATAATCGTTATACAACGGGCAACACCCAAAATCTGCTAAAACAGCTGGGGCATCCAGTGCGGATTTTTGACTCACCCACAACGATTGCAGGGGTTGAGCAAGTCACACGCGCCATGGGTGAGGCGGTGGGTGAGCAGGCAAAAGCGGAAGAAATTATTAGCACACTTCATCAGGATATTGCCTTGGCGCAACAACGTGTTGCCGCATTACCCCTGCAACGTGCCGTGAGTTATGGGCCTAATGGTTACACCGCCGGGCTCCACACCCTTAAACAAGAGGCCTTCCGCATTGCCGGATATACAAACATTGGTGCAGAGTTGGGCATTAACGACTACGGCAACCTGTCGGTAGAACAGTTAGTGGCAAGCAAACCCGATGCGATTGTGTTCGACGAAATATCATCCAATCAGAATTCATTGGCACAAAACCAGGTGAATCACCCTGTTTTACAACAACTTTTTGCGTCCCATCGCATCAAGCAACACCTAATTCCCACGCGTTATTGGCTTTGCCCTGATGCCTCGGTGGCCAAGGCGATTCTAACTCTGGCAGAGCAACGGCAATGCGCGCACTGTTAACGCGTCCTTTGAGTTGGTTGTTATTCAGTGCCGTTCTTATTCTTTTCATGCTGGAGCTGAGTCTGGGTCCTTCAAAGATCCAGTTGATGGATGTATGGCGCCATTATCATTTGCATCAGCAGACATTAGAACAAATTATCTTTTTTGAGTTACGTCTGCCGCGCGCCTTATTGGCTTTAAGTGTGGGCGCTACCTTGGGGCTTGCCGGTGCTGCATTACAGGGTTTATTGCGCAATCCTCTGGCAGGCCCTGGACTCATGGGCGTGTCGAATTGCGCCGCACTGGGCGCGGTGATTGCGCTGTATTTTGGTTTAAGTTCCGTGTTCTGGTTAGCCGTGCCACTGATGGGTATGATAGGTGCAGCAGTGTCCGTCATTTTGGTGTTTGCGTTGGCAGGCCGGCAAGGCAGTGTCATGACGCTTCTTTTGGCTGGCGTGGCCGTTAATGCGCTAGCATCTTCATTCATTTCTCTGGCCTTGAATTTTGCCCCCAATCCTTACGCCATGTCCGAAATGGTTTTCTGGTTATTGGGTTCCCTGGCTAATCGCAGTCTGGCCGATTTTTCGCTGGCATTTCCATTTATGCTGCTTGGATGGCTGTTACTGCTGACAACGGGACGATTCTTAACGGCATTGAGTCTAGGTGAAGACACTGCGCAATCCATGGGTTTTGATCTGAACCGGCAGCGCGCCGTTGTTATTATTGGCGTGGCATTATGCGTCGGCGCAGCGATTTCAATCAGTGGCAATATTGGTTTTGTTGGTCTTGTCGTGCCGCATTTGCTTCGACCGTTTGTGGCGCATGAACCCGGACGATTGCTTCCCGTCAGTATGCTGGGTGGGGCTATTATGGTGCTGCTGGCCGATATTACGGTTCAATACATTTCACCGAACCAGGAACTAAAACTCGGAGTGATCACAGCACTGGTGGGTGGACCGTTTTTACTGTATTTGATTGTAAAAACTCGCCACAGCTTGTTGTAGTAAAGACTTTTCTTTGAAATGAGCTGTTTCAATAACGCTGACGTGGGGCAATAAAAGCACGCTTGTTTTCATGAAAAACACTTAAATCAATGCGATAGACGTCCTGTAGGATTTTACTTTGCAACAGGTCAGGCATTGTTGCATCCGCAACCAGCTTGCCTTGATCCAGTACCAGCAAACGATCACAAAATTGCGCGGCGTGATTAAGGTCATGGAGAACAACCAAAACAGTGCCGCCTTGATGGGCATGCTCACGCAATAATTCCATCACATGTAACTGGTGGTAAGGATCCAATGCCGCCGTCGGTTCATCTGCCAGAATGACAGTGGGCTCTCCCGCAAAAAGTCGGGCCAGGAGGACACGCATTTTTTCTCCCCCTGACAACGTAGTAACCGGACGGTCAACAAAGTCGGTAATTTCACTGCGTTCGATAGCCTTTTGTATGGCCAAAGCATCATTTTTTTGTAGAGAAGAGAGATAACCCATGTGTGGCAGACGGCCCATTTCAACGATTTTGCGCGCACTTAACGGCCAATGAATCGTTGTACCCTGTGCCAAATATCCAAGAAGTTTTGCGAGTGTTTTAGGCGAATAGTTTTTAATATCCAGCCCGTTTAAACAATAACGCCCGGAATAATGAGACTGCAGCTTGGCAAGAATCTTAAGCAAACTGCTTTTCCCGGCACCATTAGGACCTATTAGGCCAACGATTTCACCGGCATGAAGTTGAAAATTGATATCCTGCAATAAAAAAGAATTTTGAAGCTTCAAACTCAGTCCATGGACACTAATTAAAGTCATGCGAGTTTCAGAGGAGGAGGGTGAGTGCTGAATTACATAATAAATTGCGCTTATCACAAACATACAAAGATAATGTTATGTAAGTGATAAGCACCTTTTAATTAGAGCTGGCGGAGTATTACACCACTTCTACATTTTCGGCTTGAGGACCTTTCTGGCCATGGCCTTCAGTGAAAGTTACTTGTTGCCCTTCTTGCAAGGTACGGAAGCCATTGCCTCCAATATTGCTAAAGTGTACAAAAAGATCAGGGCCATTATCACGCTTGATAAAACCATAACCTTTGCTATCATTGAACCACTTAACGGTTCCTGCTAATTTCTCAGACATTTCTTGAATCAACCTTTGCTTGCTAAAATTCTGCCCTGGGGCGCCGTAACTGGTACGCTGGTTATAGTTAAAAGCGCGCAATTCACAACTTATATTACGTCTTTTTCACATATAATAACCGTACCTGTTTGGGAGTATAGGAGCGTTAAAGGTGAATAGCAACCTTTTTCTGGTAACGCTTCTATTGAGCAAATGAATTACGTTTAGTAATGAACGAAATATGTATTCGTTTTAATCATGGGCGCACTGAACAAAAATCATAAAAATTTCCCCTTGGGCATTTCATACACTTCTTAGGAAATTATCTAGCTACCCCTCGAAAACACTGCCCCCTACTCCTTTGCTCCACGTATTGCGTGTGTGCGTGGCTGTAGGCTTTTTGTGCCTCGTTTTTCACCGCCAAAGCTGCTTTGATGACGTCAGAATCAAGGCATTGTTCGTTCAGGGGGCAATATTTTGAGCAAGCAATCTCTGGCACTGCCACGTTTACGGCGCGTATTGGCCAGCGTGGCATAGGATAGGAACCAGACCAAGATTTACCCACTTATTGGTGAAAGGGTAAACCGTTACCATCGGCAAGGTTATATTCCTTTGCTTTGGGCTTGGCCTGTTTTATTTGGGCATCGTTGATGCGGGGCAGTTTTTTGCCATTTTAGTAACACCTGCTTTGTAACATTAGCTCCGTTGTTACTTCCAATGCCGCTAAAAATCCAGGCTGCTACTGTATATTTATATCTCTGGGCACTATAGGAAGCACAAAAAACACATAAGTAATTGAATATATTATTTATTATTATTGAATGTCTTGAAATAGTAAACTGGTGGCGGATGGTTGCCATGCGGAACGGGGCCTTGGTCAGTCAATCGGACAGGCGTAGAGTCCTGATGAATGCTGCAAATTCTGGCTCAAGATTTGTCCACATCCGCAGCAGCGCGTCGAAGTAGCCCTCATCCTGCAGGCCGACATCATTGCTGAACCCCGTCGCCCATTCGCAATAGAACACCATCAGCTCAGCCAGACCTTCCGCTTGGCCGATGGCTTTTTTGCCTTGGCAACCGAAGTGCCCTGATTCTTGAACACATCGGGCCACAACCAACGGTCGATGATGGCCTTGTATGGCTTGAGCATATCGTCGCCCAGACTGAGAGGGAATGCAGGAAGGTTTGGTTATGCTGGTTGGCCGAGTGCCGGGTGCGCAATCCCCGTTTTGAACAACCAGCGGACAATTCGACATGAATAATACGATCTCAATCGGCGAACCCTGGATGTGGGCCGCCTTCGTCGGCTTTGTGCTGGTGATGCTGGCGCTGGACCTGTTCGTGTTCGGCGACCGCAAGGCACACAAGGTGGGCGTCAAGGAGGCGGCTGCCTGGTCGCTGGTGTGGGTGAGCCTGGCGCTCGCCTTCAACGCCGGCCTGTGGTGGTACTTGAACGGCGCCGTCGGGCCCGAGGTGGCCGACCGCAAGGCGCTGGAATTCTTCACCGGCTATCTGATCGAGAAGTCGCTGTCGGTGGACAACGTGTTCGTGTTCCTGCTGATCTTCGCGGCCTTCCACGTTCCGCCCGAATACCAGCGCCGCGTGCTGATCTACGGCGTGCTCGGCGCCATCGTCATGCGCGCCATCATGATCCTGGCTGGAGCCTGGGTGGTGCGGGAGTTTTCCTGGGCGCTCTATCTGTTCGGTTTCTTCCTGGTGGTTACCGGCATGCGCATGCTGGTGATGGCGGAAAAGACGCCTGATCTGGAGAAGAACCCGGTGTTGAAATTCGCGCGCCGCCATCTGCGTATTTCCGAAGGCCATCATGGCGAGAAATTCAGCGTGATGAAGGACGGCGTGCGCTATTTCACGCCGTTGTTCCTGGTGCTGATCCTGATCGAGGTCACCGACCTGGTGTTCGCGGTGGATTCCATCCCGGCCATCTTCGCCATCACCACCGACCCATTCATCGTGTTCACCTCCAACATCTTCGCCATCATGGGCCTGCGCGCGCTGTATTTCCTGCTGGCTGACGTGGCCGACCGCTTCCACCTGCTGAAATACGGCCTGGCCATGGTGCTCACCTTCATCGGCGCCAAGATGCTGATCGCGCCCTGGTACCAAGTGCCGGTGCAAGCCTCGCTCGCCATCGTCGCGGTGCTGATCGGGTCGAGCGTGATCGCATCCCTGATCGCCACGCGCAAGGTGGCGAAATGATGCAACTGTTCGGGATTTTGCTTGGCGCGCTTGCCCTCAGCGGCTGCGCCGAGCCGCCCTACACCAACATCGACAATGCACAGTTGAAGGCCCTGGTCGATCAGGGCGTGTCCCTGCACGAGACATCTGCCGCCAGGAGGAATGGCGATTGACCGGCGTGATGGGGGATAGCCGCAAGCTGACTTATGTGGACAAGAGCGGACGCCTCCATCCTGAATTTCTGCCGGGCTTCACCGCTGAGGAGGGAAAGGACACACCGGTCGTCCTCATCTGCCGCACTGGCAGCCGAACCGAAAGCTGGACACGAACTGGTGGAAAAATGGGCTGCACTCGGGTGTATAATGTGCGCCGTGGCATCTCCGGCTGGATCGCCGAGAAACCACCTGGTCGTCAAAAACCAAAAACCGGGAACTAAGAGCTGGATACCATTATGACCGACACCGCTAAACCCAATACGCTGATCGAACTGCTAGTCACCCTGATTATCCCCTCGCTGATCCTGATGAAGCTCAGCGGTCCGGAGGATATGGGAGCCGTCAACGCGCTGTTGCTGGCACTGGCGTTCCCGCTGGCCTGGGGCGCGCGGGATTTGCTTGCGCAGCGCAAGCTCAACCTGTTCGCCGCGCTGGGGCTGGTCAGCATCCTGCTCACCGGTGGCATCGGCCTCCTGCAACTGGACACGCAATGGCTGGCGGTGAAGGAAGCGGCCGTGCCTGGCCTGATTGGCGTGGCCGTCGTCGTTTCCGCCCGCACCCGCTATCCTCTGGTCAAGACGCTGCTCTACAACCCGGCACTGCTCGACGTGGCACGGGTACGTGAACGGCTCGAGGCGCGTGGCGCCGTACCGGTCTTCGAGGCGCGCCTGCAAGCCGCTACCTGGATGCTTGGCGGCACGTTTTTCTTCTCCGCCACCATGAATTATTTCATGGCCACTTGGATTGTCGTGAGCCCGGCGGGCAGCGCGGCGTTCAACGAAGAACTCGGCCAGCTTACGCTCACGAGTTATCCGGCTATCGCCCTGCCGTCCTCGGCGATGATGCTGTTCGTGCTGTATTACCTGGCGCGTGGTATTCATGAACTGACCGGGCTGAAGCTCACCGAATTGCTGACTTCCAGCAAGGTGCACCAGCCATGAAAATATTCTCGCCCCTTTATCGCCGCGTGCTGCTTTGGTCGCGGCACCGGCACGCACCTTGGTATCTGGGTGGCATGAGTTTCGCGGAATCATCGTTCTTTCCGATTCCGCCGGATGTGATGCTTGCGCCCATGTGCCTGGCTAGCCCGCATCGGGCGTGGCGGCTCGCCTGGCTCACCACGCTGACCTCGGTAGCCGGCGGTCTGTTCGGCTACGCCATCGGTTATTTCGCCATTGACATCATCGAGCCCTGGCTGCGCGAATCCCGCTACTGGGAGACTTATCAAAGGGCGGTGGGCTGGTTCGGGGAATGGGGCTTCTGGGCGGTGTTTATCGCCGGTTTTTCACCGATTCCGTACAAGGCGTTCACTATCGCCGCAGGTGCCTTGTCGATGGCGTTGTTGCCCTTCACCCTGGCCTCGCTGATCGGACGCGGGTCGCGCTTCTTCCTGGTTGCCGCGCTGATGAAGTGGGGCGGGGCTCGCATGGAAGCGGCGTTGCACCGTTACATCGATCGCCTAGGCTGGGCGACCGTAGCGCTGGTTGTGGTGGGCGTGCTGCTCTTTCGGGGATGAGGTCTGTAGTGGTCTACTAAACCTGTACAGCCTCATGGGAGGTAAACTACCCCCCCACCATGAGTACATCTCGTTATACCGCTGAATTTAAGCGGTCGGCAGCCGCCTTAATATTGGACCAAAGTTACACCTATAAACAAGCCTGTCAGGCCTTGAATGTCGGCGAAACAGCCTTGCGGCGATGGGCGAAGCAATTGCAACAAGAACGACATGGCGTCACGCCTAAGGCAGCGGCCATCACTAACGATCAACGCCGTATTCAGGAACTAGAGCAGCGGATTTACCGCATTGAGCGGGAGAAAGAAATTTTAAAAAAGGCTATAGCGCTCTTAACGCCGGACGTGCACAAACCATCAGCATGATACACGGCTTAAGCGCGCAATATCCTGAAACTGAGTTATGTGCCGTCTTTGGTGTAGCCCGTAGCAGTTCCCGTTATACCCGTGCCGTTACACAAAAACGGCAGCTACGGCGTGAGGCACTCAAGGTGCGTTTGCGTGCATTTCACTGGCAAAGCCGTGGTGCGGCAGGCTCACGTACCTTAACGGCGATGTTACAAAATGAAGGCGAAATAATAGGCCGTTATAAAGTGCGGCGTTTGATGAAAGAGGCAAATCTGGTGAGTAAACAGCCGCCCCGTCATACCTACAAAATAGCAAAGGAGGAATCGGTGATAGCCCCTAATCATTTGCAGCGAGAGTTTACGGTTAGCACGCCCAATCGTGTGTAGTGTGGTGATGTGACCTCTATTTGGTCAGGCTCTGAATGGCTGTATTTAGCGATTGTAATTGACCTGTATAAGCGGCGTATTGTGGGCTGGGCGTGCTCACAGCACCCCGATTCGGCGTTAACCGCACAAGCATTAATGCGCGCCTATGAGTCCCGTGGTCGGCCCTCTGGAGTTATGTTTCACTCGGATCAGGGCTGTCATTACACGAGCCAACATTTTCGACAATATTTGTGGCGTTATCAAATAACGCAGAGCATGAGTCGTCGCGGCAACTGCTGGGATAATGCGCCCACTGAACGATTTTTTAGGCGCTTTAAAACGGAATGGATGCCAAAAGATGGCTATGCCAATTATAACCACGCCCATTATGATGTGACGGCGTTTATTAACTATTACAACCACCAACGCTTGCACAGCTATAACGAGTATATAGCTCCTGCATTAGCTGAGTTCGCTGCTTGACCTCCCCTGTGGCTGTACAGAAATACTTGACCACTACACTCGACGGTCAACGAACTGCTGCGCCTGACGCTGCTGGAGCCTGACACCATCCAGCGCATCCTGGCCGGGCAGCAGCCCCGGTGTATGAGCCTGCTGTGGTTTCAGCGCAATCCGCTGCCGCTGGACTGGGCCTTACAATGGCAGGTGGTCGAGGAGTTCGATGCGTGATCGGTGTGACGCAACAAGGTAACCGCTCGGGATGGTTGACAACGAACTGGCAGGGCCAAAACTGCGTAAAACCGGGGTTCTCAGCGGCGACTACCCGCGGGGCAAACAGAGAAAAGAGACTGGGCTGGTGCGGAAAACACCGATTTCGGCGGTTTCTGCCAAGGTGTCACCCGCAGCACGGTAGGCCGGAACCCCGCGTGGTGTGGGGATTTCAGGCAAGAAAAAGGGCCCGGAGATTATCCGAGCCCTTCAATATGGTGGAGGCGGCGGGAATCGAACCCGCGTCCGTCAATGCTCCCATTCAAGGATCTACATGTTTAGTTTTATCAATTGATTTAACCTTGAACGACCCGATAAACAGGGTGTAAAAGGCGATTCTGGCAAGAGTTTAGCAGCGCGGTCCCAGACTAACTTTGCTGCGATCCTGTGTGCTTAGCCCGCTGATACATCCCACAGGCAAATTGCCTCAGCGGTTAGCCGCCTAAGCGGCTAGTGCGTAAGAATCGTCGTTTGCGATTGCTTAAGTTGCATCATTTGATTTACGAGAGTCGTTGCCTCTCTCGACATGCACCCGGAACTTCGCCACCAACGTCGAATCCAGTGTCGCCCCCAAGTGAAGTGAGTGTAACACATGGATGAGGGCTGTTGTGGTAATTTCAACACCGCCACAAGCATGTATAGAAAATAAACGCTAAAAATAAAAGCACATCAACAATATAACTCACTGATATCAAAGTAATATCAGGCAATATCGCCGCATAACTTTATTGTTTAATCAGGCGATGTTTTTCACGTTGCCAGTCTTTTTCTTTTTCGGTGGCACGTTTATCGTGCAGTTTTTTACCCTTGGCCAGGGCGATTTCGCATTTTGCCAGTCCATGTTTCCAGTAGACTTTTAACGGGATGCAGGCGGCGCCTTTTTTAGCCACAGCGCCAAAAATCTTGCCCAGTTCCCGGTGATTAAGCAGCAGCTTGCGGGTACGGACGGGATCGGGTATTACGTGCGTTGAGGCCGTGGTGAGCGCTGTAATGTGGGCACCGAGCAACCATGCTTCACCACCTTTTAGCAGTATGTAGCTTTCGGTGAGGTTCATCTTGCCGGCTCGCAGGCTTTTGACTTCCCACCCTTCAAGCACAATACCGGCTTCGAAAATTTCTTCGATGAAGTATTCATGCCGCGCTTTTTTATTTTGCGCGATGGTGGCGTTGCCAGAATTCGATTGTGATGTTTGTTTGCTCATAGCGCCGAAGTATATAAAAAATGTGCCTGAAATGCTCTTTTATCCTGTTCTATTATCAATAATCCGTTTAATTGCTTGAGGCGGCGGCAGAAATTAATCAAAATCCGGCTTTTGCGTAAAGTACTTCCTGAATAAAGTGAGTAAATCAATGTCAGCAACAAAGGAATCAATTCACGGTATGTGGGCCAGTCGTTGGGTTTTTATTCTGGCCACCACCGGGTCTGCAATTGGATTAGGTAACATTTGGAAATTTCCTTATATCACGGGAGAAAACGGCGGCGGCGCCTTCGTGCTGGTTTATTTGGTCTGCATCGCGATTATTGGTATTCCAATCATGATGGCCGAGGTGTTAATCGGTCGCCGCGGGCGCAGCAGTCCCATTAACAGCATGCGTTCTTTGGCGCTGGAAGCCAGGGCGTCTTCGTGGTGGAAATATACGGGCTGGCTGGGTGCGCTGGCGGGTTTTCTCGTGTTGTCTTATTACAGTGTCATTGCCGGTTGGGCGATTCTGTATACCTTTCGTTTGGGCGCAGGTCAGTTTACCAACGCCAGTCCGCAAGCGGTTGAACTCGCTTTTAACAACTTTCTTGCCGACCCTCTTTTGCTCATTGCGTTTCATACACTTTTTATGATTATGACCCTGGTCGTTGTGGCGCGCGGTGTAACCAGGGGGCTTGAACTGGCTATTCGCTTAATGATGCCAACCTTGTTTTTGTTACTGCTGATTTTACTCGCTTACGGTGTTAACTCTGGCGGTTTCGCGCAAGCTGTCGCGTTTCTTTTTACCTTTAATTTTGATCAATTGCGCGCCGAAAGTGCGTTGGTTGCACTGGGTCATGCCTTTTTTACCCTGAGTCTGGGCCTAGGTGCCATTATGATGTATGGCGCTTATATGCCG
>Ga0209883_1000055_pt1 | contig 30673 bp, 28 predicted proteins | sample GWRWT4_21May14_FD_187196 | JGI IMG/M metagenome (GOLD analysis project Ga0209883, IMG submission 187196) | Sand microcosm microbial communities from a hyporheic zone in Columbia River, Washington, USA - GW-RW T4_21-May-14 (SPAdes) (version 2) | ecosystem: Engineered > Artificial ecosystem > Sand...
GCCGACGCCAGTACGGACGCCGAGAAAATGATAATCAGTTCATTGAGAAAATTGTGTTCCACGCATCCTCGTCAAACTTATTAATGGCAAAGTTAATTCACTCTCCAGATGTTTATGTCAGAAATATATGCAGTTTTTTCAGCATGCCGCAGGTCTGGCAGATATACAGTATATTCGATGGATTGGCATAAAACCCCGGACACTCTGCCAAGCTTGCACGCAGGCTTGTGTATTGATCTGATGAAACAGGGTGGACTAACAATATGAAATTGCGATGGCCTGCACGGCAACGCACTTGTTTTGCAGGTGTTTCGCCGCATTATTTAGCAAATACGCAAGTCTGATCCCGATTCTCCATCCATTCAATCGGGAAAAACTCATTACGCCCCTTTTCAGAGTTTTCTTAAATTACGCTTTGCCGTTTTATCGAGATCACTGGTCAATTCACCGAATGCTTTTTTTGCCGTGAGGTGTAAGTGGTTTTCCTTCTTTTTTCGATCTTCTTCTGGAAGCGCTTCAATGGCTTTTTTGTCGACACCGACGAACACTGTATCGGTCCATATTGATTTTCCGTCCAAGGTGCTGATTAACTGCGCTTCAAGCGTGACGGGCGCATAGTACTTATTGAAAAGGTAAGAGCCACCGCCCCAAACCAAAACTTCCTGAGCTATTTCCTCCACGGCAAAGGCAATGCCAACCCAGGTGTTGTCAATCAGTTTTGCCGCTAAAATGCCTTGTGCCACAGCCTCGACAACGCCGAGGCCAATCATATAGCTCAGCCACTTTTTTTCATTTTTCCGTATCCCGCCAGTTTGACCAGCAACACGGCTTGCACGTCATGCCCGATTTTTAATTTATCAAAGTCCTCTGTGCTCCAGGTTCGTGAATCTTCTGACGTCAAAATTCTGTTGACCTCCTCGTTGGATTCGATGGGAACAATTTCAATATAGGTGCTCTCGTTTAATCGTGAATTCAGGTCGCGCGTCAGTTGCTCACCAACCATTTTCATCTGTGTCTGAATGGCTTTATTTTCATCGGTGGCTTTGGAGGGTGATGTTGTGATGTCCGATATTTTTTTGATTTGAGCCGTGACTTCAATGGGTAATACCGCGATGCGGAATTTTTTGTTGTGCCCATTGGACAGCCCATGTTCTGCCCAGGTTGCGCAGCCCGAGAATGCAGTGGCTAATAAAATGCAGATCAATAGCGTCGACAGTCTTGTTGTCATAGGGAGGGTAAAGTGCTTTAGCCTAGAGCGAGGGATTGTCACTATACACCCCTATTGCTTTATATCGCCCTTGAAAAAGAGGGCTAATACGATGTGGCTTTTTGCTGATAAAACGTGGGTATCGAAATCACAGATTCTGTATTATTTTGGACAGCGATTCTTCATTTACTTGAATCGCCAAAGGCACAGGGTTGTTCATCCAGTAATAAGCATGGACGCGATAGCCAAAACGTTGAACGCCTTCTTTCATCAGGCGTTAAAAATAATAACCATCATTATCGCTGAAAAATATTTTCAGCCCACCCTTGCCGCGAAGCGTTACATGGTAAATGCCGTCCAAGAGGTGGATTTGTTGTTTTTTTGCCGTTGGGTGAACATAACTTTGTTAATGCAAGTACGCAGCCTGACCCTTTTGCACTTGTCGTCACTGTTCGGTAGCCATTGGCTGGCGCCGGCGATTTTAAGTCGGCCTTGTCGAAGTGCGTCGGGAACGGCGTCCAGTCAGCGAGTTCATTTGGCATCGGCCGACGCGGCCCGCGCCATGATCCGGTTGCTCAGCGATAGCGCGCGCAGTCGCGGGGTTTTCTTGTGCTGATGATCGGCCATCCGGCACAGGATGTCGGCAAGCAGGGAGACCGCGCGCAGGATGTGCGGGCCCTTGTTGAGCATCACGCAGTCGGCGCGGGCGGAGGCTGCGGCATCGGTGATTTCGGGGCGCGACAGGGTGCCTTTCTGGGCCAGTGTCTCCAGTACCTGAGTGGCCCAGATCACTGGCACCTGGGCGGCCTCGCAGAGCCAGAGAATTTCCTCCTGCATTTCGGCCATGCGCTCGCCACCAATTTCCACCATCAGATCGCCGCGCGCGATCATCACCCCGAACGGATGGCCACGTGGAGCGCCGAGCAGCATCTCGGGCAAATTTTCCACTCCGCGCGCGGTTTCGATCTTGGCGATGATCGGCAAGGTACTGGCGCCACGCGCGGCGAGTGCTTCCGCCAGCACATTAAGGTCCGCGAGCGACTGCGCGAAGGACAGGCCAACCAGATCGGCGTGCGCGGCGACGAAGTCGAGATCACGACAGTCCTTGACGGTCAGCGCGGGCAGATCGAGCCGGGAGGCTGGAAAATTGAGCCCCTTATCCGCGCGCAGCTTGCGGCCCCGAGGGCCGGCGTGGGTGATGGTGAGCAGCGCGCCCGCCTCGTCAATACGATCGATGACGCCACCGAGCTTGCCATCGTCAATCCAAACCTCCTCGCCGACGGAAAGATAATCCAGCGCCGCGGGCTCGCCGCAGGGCACCGACGCCGGCCGCAATCTGCCCCCATGCAGGCTCGGCGACGCGGCCCGGCCTGCGGTCTGGTCCCGGGTGAGCAGCAGTTGATCGCCTTCGTGCAGGCGGATCGCGGCCGGCTCCTCCACCAGCGCCGCGCGCACGGGCACCACGGCGGCGTCCGGAAACTGGAATTCCGTCGCCCCATCAATGACCGCTCGCTGAACACAACGGCCGATCGCGGCGCCGGCGTTCTCATCTGCGCTGGTCTGGATGTCGAGCCTGCGCTGCTTGCCGCGACGGTCGATGAAGGCGATGTGATCGCCCACCTGTAGCGCCGCCACCAGGGGTGCCGGAAATCCGAGCGCGACCGGGTTGTCGTCATGTGCCACGGCGGGATGGCCCGCCACCAGGTGTACCGTTTCCGTGAGAGTGATGGCCGTCGGCTCGGCGGCGATGGCGCCGGTGCGCAGCTTGGGGCCGGCGAGGTCCATGAGGATGCGACAAGTCCTGTGCTGTGCCGCCGCCGCAGTGCGCACATGGTTGATCATGGCCTGCCATTGAGCCGGGGTATCGTGGGCGCAATTGATGCGCGCGCAATTCATACCAGAGCGCAACAGCTCGTCCACCAAAGTGCGATCAGTAGCCGCTTCCGCTGGCAAGGTGACCATGATGTGGGGCGTCCAGGCGACGGGCAGGGGGCCAAACAACTGCTCCCGATGGGCCCGCAGCAAGCGTTCGCCCGCATCGAACTCGAGCGGTGCCGCCACCGCAGATAAGCTTGGCAATCCCAAGGCCAGTTCCAGCAACGCGATCAGCCGCTCCAGGGTCGCCATGACGTGGGCTTCGCTGCGCCCGAGCGATGACAGCGCGGCATGCGCCAGCCGATCCTGTAGCGGGCGCAGGTCGCGATTGCGCAGCGCCAGGTAGTGGGCAAAGTTCAAGCGACTCGGGCTCACCTCGTCACCGTCGCCCAAGTAGTGGGCAAGTATCTGCGCCGCCTCGGCCATCACCGCGCGCCGCAACTCGACCAGATCGCGATGGAGCTCGGCCAGGGCAGTAATGTCAGAACAGTTGGTCGCCATGCATCGCTCACATAGTGAAATAGGAGGTATTAGCTTACCTTTCCCGTGTGAACTGCTTGTGTCAGCACGCCGTGCAATTGCGCAGATCGACAGCGAGAGTTTGTCTGTAACACGTCTATTGTCGGCTAGTTATATTAGCCGTACGGATGGAAATGTTTTCAGCCATTTTCATGTGGCATACAAAAAGGGATGCCAGCGCATCCCCTCGTAAATTACCGCTTAAAAACAATCCCCCGGCACTCGTACCCAACCCTCCATCAGCACACGGGCGCTGCGGCTCATAATGGCTTTGGTGGCGGTCCATTCGCCATTAACCTGTTTGGCTTCGGCGCCGACCTTGAGTGTGCCGGAAGGGTGGCCAAAACGCACCACACTACGTTCGCCGCCACCTGCGGCCAAGTTTACTAACGTTCCCGTTATGGCGGCGGCGGTACCGATGGCAACGGCGGCGGTGCCCATCATGGCGTGATGCAGTTTGCCCATGGACAAAGCTCGCACCAAAAGATCAATGTCTGCAGCGGCCACGTGTTTGCCACTGGACGCAACATAGTCCGCCGCTTTGGCCACAAAAGCGATTTTTGGGGTGTGCTGGCGTTGAGTCGCTTCATCGAGATGTTTAATCAGGCCCATACGCAGGGCACCGTGGGCGCGAATGGTTTCGAACATGGCCAGGGCTTTTTCATCGTTGTTAATCGCGTCCTGTAACTCGGTGCCGGTGTAGCCAATAGCCTCAGCGTTAACAAAAATGGTGGGAATGCCGGCATTAATCAGGGTGACTTTGAGCGTGCCGACGCCGGGCACATCAAGGTCGTCGACCAGATTGCCGGTGGGGAACATGCTGCCCTCGCCGTCGGCCGGGTCCATAAACTCCACCTGCACTTCGGCGGCAGGAAATGTGACACCATCGAGTTCAAAATCACCGGTTTCCTGAACAAGGCCATTGGTAATGGGCACATGAGCGATAATGGTTTTGCTGATATTGGCTTGCCAGATGCGCACAATCGCCACGCCGTTTTGCGGAATACGGCGGGTATCTACCATTGCGTTTGAAATAGCAAATGCGCCTACGGCCGCCGTTAGGTTGCCACAGTTACCGCTCCAGTCAATCACGGGTTTGTCGATGGCCACCTGGCCGAAGAGATAATCCACATCGTGATCGGCTTTGCTGCTTTTCGACAGAATCACCGTTTTGCTGGTACTGGACGTTGCGCCGCCCATGCCGTCGGTGTGTTTACCATAAGGGTCGGGGCTGCCGATTACCCGCAGCAGTAACGCATCGCGGGCCGCGCCGGGCACCTGGGCTGATTTCGGTAGATCTTGCAGTTTAAAAAACACGCCTTTACTGGTGCCGCCGCGGATATAGGCGGCAGGAATTTTAATCTGAGGAAGATGAGACATAGGCGGTTGCCCTGATTTTGAAGTGTTTTGTGTATGTTTATTCGCTGTTGCTTAAATAAAAGTGTCCTGAAGGCCTTCGACTATTCGACAAGCTCATGGCTCAGCACGAAGGGCAACTTACTGATTCCGTTCGTGCTGAGCGGGTCGAACCATAAACGGAATCAAGTTACTCAAAGCACCTTAGCCGTTTTTTTCGATTCGAGAAAATCCTGCGCAAAACGCTGCAAGACACCACCGGCTTCATAGATAGACACTTCTTCAGCGGTATCCAGACGACAGGTCATGGGCACTTCAACACGTTCACCGTTTTTGCGGCTAATGACCAGCGTTAGTGTGGCCCCTGGCGTGCGCTTGCCGAGCACATCAAAGGTTTCCGTGCCATCAATACGCAGCGTAAGGCGGTTGGTGCCGGGTTTGAATTCCAGCGGCAACACGCCCATGCCGACCAGATTGGTGCGGTGGATGCGTTCAAAACCTTCGGCAGCGATCACTTCTACACCGGCTAAACGTACACCCTTGGCGGCCCAGTCACGGGATGAGCCCTGACCGTAATCCGCGCCGGCAATAATAATCAGCGGCTGTTTGCGCTGCAAATAGGTTTCGATGGCTTCCCACATGCGGGTCACTTTTCCCTCGGGTTCGATGCGCGCGAGGGAGCCTTGTTTGACTTTGCCGTTTTCCACCACCATTTCATTTTTCAGTTTGGGGTTGGCAAAAGTCGCGCGCTGGGCGGTGAGGTGATCACCCCGGTGGGTGGCGTAGGAATTAAAATCTTCCTCCGGCAGCCCCATTTTGGCGAGGTATTCACCGGCAGCGCTGTCGAGCATGATGGCATTTGAGGGTGACAGGTGATCGGTGGTGATGTTGTCACCCAGCACCGCCAGCGGACGCATGTCTTTCATGCGGCGCTCGCCGGCCAGGGCGCCTTCCCAGTAGGGTGGTCGGCGAATATAGGTGCTCTGCGGACGCCAGTCGTAGAGCGGGCTGACTTGATCCGCTGCCTCTGTTTTGTGCTCAAACATGGGAATGTAGACGCTGCGAAATTGTTCCGGCTTCACGCTTTGTTTGACGATGGCATCGATTTCTTCATCGCTTGGCCAGATATCTTTCAGTCTAACGGGTTTGCCGTTTTTATCGATACCCAATACATCTTTCTCGATATCAAAACGGATGGTGCCGGCAATGGCATAGGCCACTACCAAGGGTGGCGAGGCGAGAAAAGCTTGTTTGGCATAAGGATGAATACGGCCATCAAAGTTACGGTTGCCGGATAACACGGCGGTGGCGTAAAGATCGCGTTCTATCACTTCTTTCTGAATTGCCGGGTCTAAGGCACCGCTCATACCATTGCAGGTGGTGCAGGCAAAAGCAACAACACCAAAGCCCAGCTGCTCCAATTCAGGCAACAGTTTGGCTTCTTCCAGATAGAGTTTGACCGTTTTGGAACCCGGCGCGAGTGAAGATTTTACCCAGGGCTTGCGGGTGAGACCGCGCTGGTTGGCATTACGTGCCAGCAAACCGGCGGCAATCATGTTGCGCGGATTGCTGGTGTTGGTGCAGCTGGTGATGGCCGCAATAATCACCGCACCATCGGGCATCAGGCCTGCTTCATTCTCGACCTTGCCGCTGATACCGCGTGCGGCTAATTCCGAGGTTGGCACGCGGGCATGCGGGTTGGAAGGCCCGGCAATGGTTCGGACAACGGACGACAAATCAAAATGCAGCACACGCTCATACTCAGCGCTTTCTAAGGCATTAGCCCACAGGCCACTTTCTTTGGCGTAAATTTCTACCAGTTTGATCTGCTCGTCTTCCCGGCCGGTAAGGCGCAGATAGTCGATAGTTTGCTGGTCGATGTAGAACATGGCGGCCGTGGCGCCGTATTCGGGCGTCATGTTGGAAATGGTTGCGCGATCACCCAAGGTCAGGTGTGACACGCCTTTGCCGTAAAACTCAAGGTAAGACGACACCACTTTTTCGGCACGCAAAAATTCGGTCAGTGCCAGCACGATGTCGGTACTGGTTATGCCCGGTTGCGGTTTGCCGCTGAGTTCCACGCCGATAATGTCAGGCAAACGCATATAGGACGCACGGCCCAGCATCACGCTTTCGGCTTCCAGACCACCCACGCCCACCGCAATAACGCCCAGTGCGTCAACCATGGGGGTGTGGCTGTCGGTGCCGACCAAGGTATCGGGAAAGGCGACACCATCACGCGACTGAATCACGGGCGACATCCGCTCAAGGTTAATTTGATGCATGATGCCGTTGCCGGGTGGAATCACATCCACATTTTTGAATGCGGTTTTGGTCCAGTTAATAAAATGGAACCGGTCTTCGTTGCGACGGTCTTCAATGGCGCGGTTTTTCTCGAATGCATCTTTCTCGAAACCGCCGTGCTCAACGGCCAGCGAGTGATCAACAATCAATTGCGTTGGCACCACCGGGTTCACTTGCGCAGGATCACCGCCTTTTTCGGCAATGGCATCACGCAGGCCCGCCAGGTCAACCAGCGCGGTTTGGCCAAGAATGTCATGACAGACTACGCGCGCGGGAAACCAGGGAAAATCGAGCTCGCGTTTGCGTTCGATAATCTGTTTGAGTGAAGCCGTCAAGGTGCTCGGATCGCAACGACGCACCAGGTTTTCGGCCAACACGCGGGAAGTGTAGGGCAGTTTTTCATAAGCACCGGGCGCAATGGCATTCACCGCTGCACGGGTATCGAAATAATCCAAGCGGGTGCCGGGCAAAGGTTTGCGGTTGTTTGTATTCATAACCTGATCCACAACATGATTTTTGACAGTAAAACGTGCATTTACGGTGTTATTAACGTTTGGCAATAGGGGTGACTGCGCGCAATTCTTCGCCGATGTAGTCGGCCGATGGACGAATAATACGGTTGTCCGAACGTTGCTCCATCACATGCGCGGCCCAACCTGTCAGACGCGACATCACGAAAATAGGCGTAAATAATTTGGTTGGAATACCCATAAATTTATACGCAGAGGCATGAAAAAAATCCGCATTACAGAAGAGTTTTTTCTCGCGCCACATCACTTCTTCGCAACGCACCGACACGGGATACAGCACCTTGTCGCCCACTTCGTTTGACAGTTTTTCTGACCACTGTTTGATAATGGCATTACGTGGGTCGGATTCGGAATAAATCGCGTGGCCAAAGCCCATGATTTTTTCTTTACGGGCCAGTTTGGCCAGCATTTCTTGTTCGGCATGTTCGGGCGAAGTAAAACCTTCGATCATGTCCATCGCCGCCTCATTGGCACCGCCATGTAATGGCCCGCGCAATGAACCAATGGCACCGGTAATACACGAATGCATGTCCGACAAGGTTGAGGCACACACGCGCGCGGTAAAGGTGGAGGCATTAAATTCATGCTCAGCATAGAGAATCAAGGACACGTGCATGACTTGTTCGTGCAGCGCATTGGGCTTTTTATCGTGCAGCATATGCAGAAAATGGCCGCCGATTGAATCATCATCGGTTTCAACATTGATACGCACGCCATCGTGAGAAAAACGATACCAGTAACAAATGATGCTGGGGAAACAGGCCAACATACGGTCGCTGACCTGGCCTTGTTGGGAAAAATCGGTTTCGGTTTCCAGATTGCCCAGCATGGAACAGCCGGTGCGGATCACGTCCATGGGATGGGCGCTGGCTGGAATACGTTCCAGCACTTCTTTTAAGGCATTGGGCAAAGCACGCATGGAACGCAGTTTGGTTTTATAGGCATCCAGCGCAGCTTGTTTGGGCAACTCGCCTTTTAACAGCATGTAGGCCACTTCTTCAAACTGGCAGGTGTTTGCCAGATCTTTTACATCGTAACCCCGGTAGGTTAAACCTGAGCCGGATTTGCCGACAGTGGATAAGGCCGTTTTACCGGCGACTTGTCCGCGAAGGCCTGCGCCGCTGAGTACTTTTGCTGTTGCCATTTGCTATTCTCCTGAAAAGTGAATTGTTTGAATGTTGAATTAAAGTGATAACACGTAAGAATTTCAGTTATTTGTTTTTACCTTCTGCAAACAAGGCATCGAGTTTTTTCTCGTAGTCGTGATAGGCAAGATAATCGTACAGTTCTGCACGGGTTTGCATGGTGTTGATCACGGCTTTTTGATCACCGTTTTCAAGAATCGACTGGTAGACATTTTCTGCTGCTTTATTCATGGCCCGGAAGGCGCTCAGCGGATACAGCACCATGGCGGCACCCCATTCGCCCAATTCCTTTTTGTTCCACAGCGCTGTCTGACCAAACTCGGTAATATTGGCCAGAATGGGCACATTCAAAGCCTTAGAAAATGCACGGTAATGTGCTTCCGTTTGCACCGCTTCAGCAAAAATGCCGTCGGCACCGGCCGCGGCATAGGCTTTTGCACGTTCAATCGCGGCGTCCAGACCTTCCTGCGCAAAGGCGTCGGTACGAGCCATGATAAAAAAGTCAGGATCTGTGCGCGCATCCACGGCGGCTTTGATTCGGTCGACCATTTCTTCGGTGCTAACAATTTCCTTGTTAGGGCGGTGACCACAACGTTTTTGTGCCACCTGATCTTCCATATGCACTGCAGCGGCGCCGGCTTTTTCCATGTCACGGATGGTTTTTGCAATGTTAAATGCGCCACCCCAGCCGGTGTCGATATCGACCAATAAAGGTAAATCACAGGCCGAGGTAATACGTTGCACATCAACAAGAACATCATTAAGCGAGGTTATGCCCAAATCGGGCAAACCGTAGGACGCATTCGCCACACCGCCACCCGATAAATAAATGGCCTGATGACCAATGTGTTTTGCCATCATGGCGGCGTAGGCATTAATGGTGCCGACGATTTGCAAGGGTTTGTTGTTAACTAAAGCCTGACGAAATTTTTTACCTGCACTCATGCTGCTCTCTCTTCTGAATGTAATCCTATAAGGCGCCAACCAGTTTGTTTTCTATATGGTGTTTTGAATGTGAAATATGGCGACGCATCAGTATTTCTGCCAGCTCTTCATCTTTGTTAGCAATGGCTTGAACAATGTACTTATGTTCATCAAACGCGGTGCTGACTCGTGGCCCTGCCATGCCAAACTGCACACGATACATGCGCGCCAGGTGGTAAATGCCATTAATAAGCAGGGTGATCAGATGGTTATTTTTACTGCCCAGAATAATCCGGTAGTGGAAATCCAGATCACCGGCTTCCTGATAGTAGGAATCGGCGGTTTTCACTTCCTGAAAATGGGAATTCAACAAGTTGTTTAAGTCACTTACTTCCTGTTCCGTCATATTTTTTGCCGCCAGCCTGGCTGCCATCCCTTCCAGCGATTCCCTGACCTGATACAGTCCGACCAGTCCTTCGCTGGTTAAGGCCACCACGCGGGCACCGATATTGGCTTTACGTTCAACAAGATAACACGACTCCAAACGATTAATGGCCTCACGGATAACTGAACGACCCACGGCGTATTTTGTCGACAATTCGGTTTCGCTTAACTTGGAGCCGGCCTGAATGCCACCCTCAACGATGTCTTTTCTTAACTGAAAAAACGTTTTGTCGGCCGCTGTAACCGCTTGTTCGGTGAAAGAAAGCATAAGGCCCAAAAGACTATCGTTAAAAAAGTGTCGACAATATAGGGCGTTGTTTTGCGTGGGTCAATCAAAAAACGCCCTATATTGTCGACAAAAAAGTATAAAACAACAGGGTATTTGGCTTGTTGCTATCAGCGCGAGGCGTTTTGGCTCAGACAAGTCATTTTGCGGGATAAATTTCTGATCGAAGCCGTCGTAATTTTGAACAATCAAAACTGTAGTTGCAGACGCTTTAAAACGGCCAGTTTCCCTTTTTGCGATAATCGTCGTGGCAGTTTTTACAGGTCTTGCTCACGTCGGCAAATGCCTGTTTGGTTTTATGTTTATCGTTCTGTTCGGCGAATAGAATCAGTTGCTCAATCGCCTGATCAGCAGCGCGTTGTTTTTTGTCAAAATCCTTGTGCTGCGTCCAGACATCGCTTTTTGCGTGCGTAGAGCCATGGTCTGAACCCTTTGGAAACGCATCGCCGTGGTGCTTAAATGCATCTAATATGGCTTTTGCGTGGTAGCTAATATCTTTTGTGGACGGATGTTCCAGCATGATGATGGATTTTAATGCCAGCATATGCCCGTTCGCGACAGTATAAATTCCCTGGCGATGAACGATAAATGGATTTTTTTCATTGGCACCGTGAGCGCTGAGTGTTTCTGCAGTCAGTGAACAGGCAACGATCATGAGCAGGTGCGATAAACGTTTTGTCATAACAAAGGTTTCCATGTCTTCAGTAATTGCTTGCTTGAATTCTACGTGACAATCCCTGTTGCAACTATGTACCCATAAGCGGTGTATTATGAGCGGGGTACTTTTTTATTTAAATGCCAGGCAGGTGATATGACTGAAAAACTTACGCTTTCTGATATTCAAGCCTCAATAGCAGTGCTTAACCTTTCGGCGCGCGAAGCGTGGCAGATTAAAAACGGCAAACTGCATAAAACCTTTATTTTTGCCGATTTTATTTCGGCTTTTGCTTTTATGACCTCGGTAGCATTGTCTGCGGAAAAAGTGAATCACCATCCCGAATGGTTTAATTCATACAAGCGGGTTGAAATTGACTTGTTTACGCACGAGGTTGATGGCATTAGCGAGCAGGATTTTTCTCTGGCGGCTGCGATTGAAGAAATTTATCGGCAAGGGAATTAATTGCTGTTAGGCGTCTTTAGCGGGAAAAGTGTATGCCTGCTCCGATTACGCCAAATCAAGGCGTGGTTTTTATTTTTCAGGAAAATTGATTTTGGGCGGCCGGTGTTGACGTAGATGGAGTTTTACACAGCGCTGTCATGCTTGCTTGGCAGCGCTGTGTGCGTGTGCTCAGGCGTAATCACGCCGTAATTCAGGTGTCTGAGCTGGGATTTCTGTGGCGCTTTTTGTGGTAAAGACCATGGCTTTATCCTGAAGTGAGCCGTACTTCAAGCTAAAAATATCAAGGACATAATTTTGGTATAACTTCCACGGCGCTTTGGAACCTTGTTTGGGAAACTTATCGATGGCCCGCTGGATGTAGCCCGACGAGAAATCAACAAAAGGCAGGCGCTCAATGCTCGGGTCATCCGAATGCGGAGTGCAGTACTGGTAACCAAATTCATCCATGTGCTTAATGAGCCGGCACACATAAGCGCTGGTGAGATCGCATTTAAGGGTCCAGGACGCATTGGTATAACCAGTGGCTTGCGCGAGGTTGGGCACGTCGCTGAACATCATGCCTTTGTACGTCATGCTGTCACCGGGTAACCAGGTTTTGCCATCCACTTGAAATTCGACACCACCCAAGGGAATTAAATCCAGCCCCGTGGCTGAGACGATGATATCGGCTTCCAATTCCTGCCCTGATTTCAGGCGAATACCTTTTTCGGTAAAGGTTTCGATATGATCGGTGGCTATGTCGGCTTTTCCAGACTTGATGGCTTTAAAAATATCGCTGTTGGCAGCAATACACATCCGCTCTTCCCAAGGATTGTATTTGGGATTGAAATGCACGTCGACATCACAACTGTCCCCCAGTTGCCGTTTGGCCTGTAAGCGTATCAGCTTGCGTGTGGCGTTAGGCCAGCGGCGTGCGGCCTGAAAAAATCCAACCGCTAACCAGACATTTTTCAGCCGGTTAATGGCCGATGCCAGGCGACCAGGCAATACCCGTCGGAATGCTTCGGTGATCGGATCCCAGTCGGGTAAACCAATGACATAGGTCGGTGAACGTTGCAGCATGGTTACCTTGCTTGCGGTTTCAGCCATGGCCGGCACTATGGTGACGGCGGTGGCACCACTGCCGATTACAACCACTTGTTTGCCGGCATAGTCGAGGTCGCGAGGCCATTGCTGCGGGTGAATCAGCTGCCCTTTAAAATTTTTCATGCCCGGAAAATCAGGCATATAACCGCCTTTATAGCTGTAATAACCGCTGCACATATAAAGAAAATTACAAGTGTAAAGGGTGCGCGTTTTTTCGGGGCCTACCTCTGACTCAACTGTCCATTTCGCCTCATCAGACGACCAGCTTGCACGTTTAACCTGGTGTTTGTAACGGATTTTTTTGTCTATACCAAACTCACTCGCGGCTTCTTTGATGTAGTTTAAAATGGCCTCGCCAGGTGCAATGGATCGACGGTCATCCCACGCTTTAAATGGAAAGCCCAAGGTATACATATCTGAATCCGAACGCACGCCCGGGTAGCGGAACAAGTCCCATGTGCCCCCCATATTGTCGCGCCCATCGAGAATAGCCCAGCTTTTGTTGGGGCAGTCTTGCTTCATGTGCACGCCGGCATCAATGCCGGATAAGCCAGCACCTACCACCAACACATCAAAGTGTTCTGTTGACATTCCTTCTCTCCTTGAATGACGCATGTATGTCAGTAAGTCGCCTAGGCGCTGACGGTTTTTTTATTTTTGCCTATGGAAAGGAGTTCGCCTTTTTCATAAAGTTTTTGTACTTCGGCGATCAAGTTGTAGTCCTGCACATTCCACGGGTGAAAGTCGCGACGGTAAAACTGCACATAATGACGCCAGGGTTTGGTAAACAGACCCTTTTTTCCAAACAGGAAAGGTAAACCATTGCGCCAGGTTTTCCAGCTAAACAATACACCATCTTTATACAACAAAGGTGTCATGCGAATCGGCAGAATCAGTAACAAGCCCAGCGTTGAACCTATCATTGCAACAACGCGTGGCCAATAACGGCCATCAATGCTCATATAGACATCGTAGGCAACGGCTTTGTGTTCAATCTCTTCAGCCGCATGCCATTTAAACAGCGGCGCAAAATCCTCATGCGCCGGGTCGGCAAATAGCTCCGGCTCACTCAAGGCTTGATGCGAGAGTATGGCCGTAAAGTGTTCCAGCGCCAATGTGCTGAGTAAAGAGGACAGTGGATAGCGTCGGTTGGCCCACTTGCCCAAGGTATCAATCAGCTTGTTTTCTCTTACCAAACTGGTATATCCCTGACGCGTCAGAACGTCCATATGGTCCTGATGGCAGCGGGAGTGATGGCCTTCCTGGGTGGAAAAATCGGTTATTTCCTGCTGAAGTTTTGGGTCAGTAATTTGCCCGCGATAATGAATCACACTACGAACAAAAAATTCCTCTCCTGGTGGAAAGGTGGTAAAAAAGGCATTAAAGAAGTGGGTTTTAAAGGGATCATTATCAAACCAGAACTTGGGTGATTGATCCGTAATGTTAAAGGTCACATCACGTGGGGTGATTTTGTGTGCACTTGGGGGTGCGTTTGGACTCATGACAGCGCTCATAGTGTTCTCCGTTCATTATTGTTCTTGATTCCTGCTTTCGGCGCATAACTAGCTTAGCGTATGAACAGTATTTGCGAAAAAAAAGTTTTTTAACATATCAATTCAACCCATGGGGGGCGTGCGCTAACAGTTTTGGCAAAATGGGCAGGTCTTGATGTCTGAATAGTTAAGGTGTTTCTAATGCCGTGCGTGCAAAAGAGCACGGCAGACCAGCCTTGAAAAGTAGTTATTTTTAATCAATTTCGATAGCCTGTAGAGGCCTTTCAAAAGCTATACAGCTGCGCTGCTAGTCGTTATAGTGGCCGTCTTATTCGCTGACAGATATATGCGCGTGCTGAAATTTTAATAAAAACACTTGGCAGCCTGCTAAAAGATAATTCATAAGTTGAAATCAACAATAACAAGAGGAGATTGACAATGGATTTTAACGACAGCCCCAAAGAAGTTGCTTTTCGTGCCGAGGTAAAAAACTGGTTAAGTCAACATGCCAAACCTCGCGCGTCCGACAGTCAGTCGGCCTTTGGTCTTTTTTCCGAAAATGAATCCACTGAAATGATTGCCGAGGCAAAAGCCTGGCAGCACAAAAAAGCAGAAGCTGGATGGGCAGGTATCACGTGGCCGGTAGCTTATGGCGGTCGTGGTGGTTCTTTAATGGAAAACATCATTTTCAGTCAGGAAGAAGCGAACTATGTCACCCCGCCCAATATCTTTTTGATCGGCGTGGGTTTGACCGGCCCGACACTCATGATGCATGGCAGTGAAGAACAAAAAAAACGCCATTTGCCGACCATTATGAATGGCGACGCCATCTGGTGTCAGTTGTTCAGTGAGCCAGGCGCGGGGTCCGACTTGGGCGGTTTGCGCACCAAAGCAGTTAAACAGGGCGATGAGTGGGTCATCAATGGACAAAAAGTATGGACCTCCGGCGCCCACTATGCCGATTGGGGCATTCTGGTCACACGCAGTGATTTTGATGCGCAAAAACACAAGGGTTTAACCTATTTTATTGTTGACATGAAAACACCCGGCATTGAAATTCGACCCATAAAACAGATCACGGGTGGCGCTAATTTTAACGAAGTTTTCCTGACGGACGTACGCATTCCTGACAGTAATCGCGTTGATAGAGAAGGAAACGGCTGGGCGGTGGCACTAACGACGCTGATGAACGAGCGTATGTCCATTGGCGGCGTCATGGGCATGGAGCCGCACACGATGTTCAATGAGTTGAATCATCTGGCGTCTAACACCTATGTTGATGGAATTCTGGCTAAGGATCACCCCGTCGTACGGCAACGTATCGCTTATTTCTATACCAACGTTAAAGCCATGGAACTGACAGTTTTCCGCACGCTGTCGGCCCTCTCTCAGGGAGGCATGCCCGGCTCAGAAAGCTCCATTGTTAAACTGGCGATGGGTTTGCTGATTCAGGAAATGGCCGCATTTGCCATGGAACTTCAGGGTGGTTTGGGCATTGAGTATGGCGCAGGCGCTTCCTTTAATGGCGGCAGTTGGCAGGAAATGTATTTGGGTATTCCTGCCGACCGAATTGCCGGAGGCACGGACGAAGTGCAGCGTAATATCATCGGTGAGCGGGTCTTGGGCTTGCCAACGGAAGCTCGGGTTGATAAGGGAATTCCCTTTAAAGACATTCCCGCCAACGGTTAATGTTCAATCCACTATTTACTTACTTTTTAACGTTACATAGGAAATAAAAAATGACTGTCTCTGTATCACCTTCCGCGTTGGCCTTGTTAGCTTACGCAAGCTGGACCCTGGCCTTGATTGTTTTCATCGTGCTTTATCGAGGTTCATTTATCATAACCAAAAAGCGTCAAGCGAATGAGTTTTCGCCTGACGGGTCGGACGTGTCGGCATTTTCACACCGCTTATGCCGGGCCCATGCCAACTGTCTGGAAAACCTGCCCATTTTTGCCGCGTTTATTCTCTTTGCCATTGTGACACGACAAACAGAGGTGACCAACTCGCTGGCCCTGGTTTTGGTGTTTGCCCGAATGGGTCAAAGTATTGTTCATTTGATTAGTGCCAGCGCGCAAGCAGTGATGTTGCGGGGCACGCTGTTTTCAATCCAGCTGGGTATACTGATATGGTGGGCCTGTCAGTTCTTTCTGTAAGTTATTCTTGTCGCAATAGTCAGGCTTAGAATAAAAAGGCTTCAGATCTGCTGTTCTGAAGCCTTTTTTTATGGCCGGATCTTGGTGTTTGTTTAACAACGGAATCTGCTTTTGTATTTATGTCGGGAAAATTATTGATCGTTTATCACAGTCAAAGCGGCCACACCGAAAAAATGGCACACGCCGTTAAGCAGGGTGCAGGTGAGGTGGATGATGTGGAGCTGCGCTATTTGCGCGCTTCAGTCGCCGGATTGGATGATTTGTTGTGGTGTGATGGTCTGATTATTGGTACACCGGAAAATTTTGGTTATATGTCCGGTGCCGTGAAAGATTTCCTTGATCGCACGTATTATCCTGCGCAGAACCAAATCCACGGCAAACCCTATGCTCTTTTCGTGAGTTGTGAAAATGATGGCTCGGGCGCGGTAACAAGTATTCAGCGTATAGCGCTGGGTTATCCCTTAAAACAGGTTTTGGAGCCCTTTATTTGCAAAGGTGAAGTCACGCCTGCTGCGCTTAATATCTGCCGGGAGATGGGCATGACGCTGGCAGCAGGTATTTCACTGGCAATCTACTAAGAACCTGTTCACGACTTAGCTAAAGGGCGCATCGCGGCGTTGGAAACGCGCTCAAAATGCGCATTACGTGTACACTCCGCTTTTTCGCCCGCTTCCACCTTGCGCTGTATCCCTTGATCAAGAACGTGAACAGGATCTAAGACTGAAACCTTACTCATTTGTTTTGGCTCTGGCGTCGTGCCAGCCGGCTTCCCAACTGGCCTGATGAGCATCATCGTCGTAAGGACACTGGCGAATGCTTTTTCCCGCCTTGCCTGACTTATAGCCGTCACTGTAAGCGCCATCCAGATCGCTATTCCATTTCATTGTTTTCTGCCCCTGTATGGCACTGGCCAGACTTAAACTGTCGAGCGTGTCATTGGGGTTGGCTCCTGTGGCGAATGCTTTGTCTTTGATGCCAAAAAATTCCTTGATGTCATGGATGATGTAGTAAATGGCAGGAATCAGAATCAAGCTGATGACTGTTGCAAACATAACACCAAAACCCAGAGAAACAGCCATGGGAATCATAAATTGTGCTTGCAGGCTACGTTCGAGCATAAGGGGCGTAATGCCGCCAAAAGTGGTGATGGATGTCAGCATGATAGGTCTGAAACGTGCGGCACCCGCTTCGCGGATAGCGATTCCCAAGGGGACACCCGCAATACGGCTGCGGTTAATATAATCAACCAGCACCAGCGAATCATTAACAACCACCCCGCTGACGGCGACAATACCCACCAGTGACCAGATGGTGATTTCCAGACCTGCCACAAGATGGCCACCCAAGGCGCCTATCAGCCCAAAGGGGATGGCAACCATAACCATCAAGGGTTGGGAGTAAGACCTGAACAGCGAGGCCATCAGCATATACATGGCGAACATGGCCAGTGTAAAGGAGGTGAGCAGGTAGCGGATTGCTTCCTGTTTGTTTTTCTGCGAGCCGGTTAATCCCCACGTTACGCCGGCGTGCGTCGCCTTTAATTCGTTTAACAAGTCTTTTTTAAGCGCATCCATGACTTTGGCGTCGGTCGTAATTGATTCATCAACCCGGGCCTGTACCTGGATAATGCGCTTGCGATCACTGCGCTGAATTTCAGTGGGGCCGGTGCCGTAATCAATGTCAGCGACTGTGAGCAGCGGGGTGGTATTGTTTTCCGGCATATTGGTCGTGCCAGTCAGACTGGGCATCATTGGAATGTTGGGTAAACGTATGCTCATGTTCTCAAGTGTCCACAGCGAGTTACGCTCCTCGGCAGGCAAACGTACAACCACTTTTACTTCATCCTCGCCGCGTTGGACTGTTTGTACTGTAGTGCCGTGAAAGGCCTGGCGTACCTGGTTGGCCAGATCCGTGGCGTTTAAACCTAAATCGCGGCCGGCTGGTTTGAGCGTCAGATTGAGTTCTTGATTACCTTTCTGGTACGAGTCATGAATTTCATAAACGCCGGGGTAGGCCGCCAGTGCTTTTTTCAGGTCATCGGCCGCCAGTTTCAGCATTGATAGATCTTGTGAGTACAACTTGATGTCTACGTTAGGGCCGGGATTGTTCAGGGTGTGCTTGATTTCCAGACTGACAATATCGGGTATGGAGCCTATTTTCTCACGCCATTGTTGGGCTACCACTTCACCTGACAGGGTGCGGGTTTCGGACGGAGCCAGTTCAATGACAACCTGTCCTTTGTTGTCCCCTCCTTTGCCGACGAGAGCAAAAATATTGTTAACCTGCGGGGTGCCGGTTTTTTGTAACAACTCTTCGCCTACGCGTTGAGCAGCCTGTTCTACCCGGGTCACAGCGGCATTGGTAACGTGCGCTTGCGTATTGCTGGCGAATTCAATGTCAGCAATGGCTAAATCGCCTTCAATTTCAGAGAAAAAACGGATGTTGATCCAGCCGCCCAGAATGATGGCCATGGCCAACACAAATAAAACGCCAAACGCGGCCACGCAGGCATAGCGCCAGCGTAAGGACCAGTCCAGAAAAGGCCGGAAACGATGCTGAATGAAATTTTCCATGCCGTCTGAGAAAATCGTTATAAAACGATTTAACAGATTATTGGGCGGGGTTATTGAGGTAGTGCCCGACAGGTGGGCCGGTAAAATAAGGAAAGCTTCCATTACGGAAAAAACCAAAGTACATATCACGATAATAGGAATAAATTGAATGAGTTTACCTTCAGGACCGGGCAGGAAGATGAGTGGTGAAAATGCAATGAGCGTAGTAAACAATGCATAAAGCACCGGCACGGCTACTTCTTGGGTGCCTTTGATAGCACCCTCGGTCCCCATAATCCCGCGTTGGTTGTAGCTATGAATGTTTTCGGCAATGATAATTGCATCGTCCACCACCATGCCGGTGACCAGCAAAAAGGCAAAGGTTGTGATCATGTTAATCGAGCCATCAAAATAGGGCATAACCCAGAAGGTGGCAAAAAATGCCACCGGAATGCCCATCGTTACCCAAAACGCCAGTTTGAAGCGCAAGAACAGCAGTAGCATGATGAAAATCAAGGCAAAACCACTAAAGGCGTTACTAAGAAGCAAGTCGATTCGACTGCGGAAGTACTTTGAGCTGTCATCCCATACATGCAGGCTGATACCTTCGGGGATGTAACGTTCTGGATTTTTAATATAGGCATTCAGAATGTCGGAAATTTCCAGGATATTCTGTTTGCCCACTCTGAAAATGCGTAACGACACGGCCGGTTGACCATTGAAGCGACTTTGCGTGTTGGCGGCTTTTAAACCGTCGGTAATGGTGGCGACATCACCCAGCAGCAGACGTCCGCCTTCGGGGTCAGAACGCAGAACAATTTGGGCATATTCCTCCGCTGTACTGGCCTTGCCTTCAATGCCCAGAGATATAAAACCGCTATCACTTTCGAGTTGTCCGCCTGGTGAGCTAAGCGAAGAAGATTGTATGGCTAGAACAACCTCAGAAAAACTCATGTCATAACGCTGCAAGGCGCCTTCGGATAATTCAATGGAAATTTCATCCGGATGCACATCAGCAATTTCGACTTGGCTGATTTCGGGTTTTTCCAGAAGATCCTGCCGGATTTGTTCGGCCAGATTTTTTAAGGAACGCTCATCGGCGGGTCCTGAAATGACCAGTTTACTGACCAGATTGCGGATGGCCACTTCTTGTATGATGGGTTTGAGCGCATCCTTGGGAAAGTTACCAATGCCATCAATACGGTTTTTTATTTTTTCCATGACTTCTTTGATGTTGTAGTCATAGTCAATTTTCACCCGAACCAGGCCCAGATTCTCGGCGGCGGTACTTTCTATATCTTTAACACCTTCCAGATCAAAAATAGCTGATTCGACCCGTGTTAGCACGGCCCGCTCAACTTCGGTTGGAGAGGCGCCGGGGTAAGGAATGGTAATAACAACCATTTCAAGGGACACATCGGGCACAATTTCTTTGCGTATATTGGGCAGCGCCAATAAGCCCGCAATAATGGTCAGTGTCATCAACAAGTTGGCGGCAACGTGGTTTTCAGCAAACCAGGCAATTATCCTATTCATGCAGCGAGCCTCTATTGCTCAGGAAGGGGTTGAGGGGCTTCGGCTTCTTGAAGATCCGTAGCATGCGCTGCTTTTTCTTTTTCTTCGACAGGGAGGGTGTTGATTTCTTCCTCGACTTTTTTAACGCGAATAATATTTTCGGGTGTGGTGCTTATGGCTGTGTTGGCGGGCGTTGCAACCAGTTCAGCCTGTTGCGAATCCGATAAAAGAACGCGCATGCCTTCAACCACAATATCCATAGGGGTCAGAACGATAAAATCATTTTCCGTGAGCCCTGACTTTATATAGATATTGTTTTTTCCGCGGTACAGTACGTCTACTTTTTTGATATGCAAACGTTGGTTTTTATCAACCGTAAGCACCTGATGGGTGTTTCTGAGTGCTTCGCGAGGAATACTGAAAATATTATCAAAGTGAGCGCCTTCAATTTCTGCTTCAACAAAACGGCCGGCAGTCAGAGGTGGGCGACCAGGTTGTGCTGGATCATTGCTGAAGGGTTCATCAATGTGTGCAATCAGATACATCAAACGATTGCGCGTATTAACGCCACCGGTGGTGCCGACAACACTTCCCAACCAATAATACGTTTTATCTCCATAGCTGGATTGTAAGCGCACCTGAGGATTCAGTGATTTGTCCTCATTGGTTTGATAGGGCACGTTGATCAGTTGTAATTGGGTATCGGACACTGGAAGATAAATTTCTGCGCGGTTTGTGGCAAAAATCCTGCCCAGTTGCACCCCGGGCCCAATATATTGGCCGGCACCCACGGCTCTTTCCAGCACACGCCCGGAGAAAGGCGCGCGAATTTCGGTTTTTTCCAGCATGATCTGAACCCGCTCGTGATCTGCTTTTGCGGCCTCAAGTTGTGTTTCAGCTTCAGAAATGCGCGCCTGTCCTATTTTGGATTTATCCAGCGCATTAATACGTATATCCGCTTTAACCGCCGCAAGGTTTAGTTCGGCTTTAGAAACCATTGAGTTGACTTTAGATAATTCAAGTCGGTAGTTCACCGGGTCAATACGCAACAAGGTTTCGCCCGTTTTAAATGTGCCGCCATTCGCAAAATTGGGTGCAATCCACAGAACTTTACCTTGCACCTCAGAGGTAAGAATAATCTCGGTGCTTGGTTTGACTGTGCCACGGCTGTACAGGGGTATTTTGATCGATTGCGCGTTAACTTTGGTGACTGTAACAACAGGAAGTTTGGGTTGTGCTGCCTGTTTTTGGACTTGGGGTTTGAAAAAAACTAACAAAGATGAAAGCAGAAGGCCGCCGCCAATAAGAATAACAGGCGCTATCACCTTTACTTTGTTTTTTCTTAAAAGTTGTTTAATTTCCATAATATATTAACCAATTGATGCAAGTGATGTTGAGAGAATATTTGAAAACGTAGCCGATGATTCGTGTATAAAAAAATGATCACCTGCAAGGCAGTGCAGTGTGGGTGAGTAGGTGGTGTACCGAGACCATTCTTGCAGTTGACTGGGTGTGACAGACGGATCATCTTTGCCGGCAAAAAGCTCAAAGGGCACAGGTAATACCGGTTTTTGGCTTGTGGAACTTTGTTGTCGCCACTCGTGCACGAGGCGAAAGTCAGCGCGCAAAGTGGGTTCGATCAACTCAAGCAGTTCGCTGTTAGTCAACACAGCCTCGGGTGTGCCGTTGATCGTTTTAATTTCTTGCCAGAATTCTTCGGTGGGTAGCTCATGAAGCGCCTTATCTCGTCCCTTCACATGAGGAGCGCTGCACGCGGATAGCATCAATCGTTGCGGTAAAGCTTGTTGGGAATGATACAGCGCGCAGCAGACTTCATACGCAATAAGAGCGCCCATGCTGTGACCAAAAAAAACAAAGGGTTTATCCAGAAAAGGCTGTATGGCTTGTGTCAAATTGTCGACCACAGACCTGAGATTGGATAGACAAGGCTCATTAAAACGCGTTGCTCTACCTGGTAACTGCACTGCGAAAACATCCACGTCACCGGTAATTTGTCGTGACAAAGGAAAATAGCTCGCAGCGCTTCCCCCGGCAAAAGGGAAACAAAACAGGCGAACCCTGACGGCATCATCCTTTTTTTTAGCGCAATTTAAGAACCAGGGAGACTCGACTCCCTTCGTTAACATAATTTACTGGTTCCGTCTGATTGTTGGTGTCAAATTAAGGCGTCTGTTAATAGTAGGAGAGATTCTGTTTTGGCCGTTAAAGAGGTTTTGTACTTTTTTGTTGCACCTCATAGCCGCTACTAGGGTTTATGTCGCCAAAACAAGGTCTGTATTACATCGGAATGAACATAAAGTGGCAAGTAATTTGGCTGGATTATAAAAATAAAACCGTACCCGAGATGCCATACCCAAGGATAAGCCTATGCGGTGTTCCTGATGCCAGAAAATGGTATTGTTTGATGGAATGAATGTTTTTAGTACGGAGATTCAGTATTGCAGTGATAACAGAAGAAGGTGTCATGTGTATTAAGAGGACTGTAACAGCGTCGATGGCCTGTTTGGTAAACACACCACCGACGCTGTTGTTTCAATTGACAACTTTCATGATTTCTTCGGAGAGTTGGCTCGTGACGCCATTCGTATCAATCGTAACGCCAGCAAAGTAGTAGTTTTTACCAGGCTTCAGATCGTCAATGACCAGTTCTGTTGGCGCTGTGCCGGTTTCGTCTGCGGTCAGCGTGATAGCACTTGCGCCAGCATAGGGCACATCCTGGCTTTCACGATAATAGATCACATATTGCATGATTTCGTTAACAGACAGCGGGCTGCCATCTTCGCGCTCGCTTGGGGCTTGCCAGCTTAAAGAGATGGAGCCACTTTGTTGAATAAATACAGCGGTGAGCGTGATGTTTTCATTCATGGTAACCAAACACTCGGCGTTATTTTCATTGTTGCAGCTATATTCCCAGTGATCAAAGGCGTAATTAGGCTCTGCAGTCGCCATCAGTGTCATGCTGGTGCCTTGTTCAAAGGAGTAGGTGCATGCCGAGCCTGCTGTGCAGTTGACATTATTGGCGAGGTTGATGACGGAGCCGCCTCCTTCGACGTTAATGGCGAGCGAGTAAGTGCTGCTGTTAGGTTCGGCGTCCATTGGGACGCTTGTTTCTGTGGCTTCTGGCACGCAACCAATCAGCACAAAAGCTAAAAATAATGATGCCAGGATTTTTAGGTGGCCAACGTTGATTCTCATAACTACTGCCTCACGCGGGTTAAGTAATGCGTACATTGGTATCGTTATGTTTGAGGCTAGGTGGCAAATCAGGGCTGAAGTGAGATCGGGTCGGCAAAAAATGCGCGTATAAAAATCGCTTATTCGAGTTGCGATGCTGTGCACAGTTCGGCTGTGCGTTAAGTCGCTATTTTAGATTTCTCGCGACTCTACGTGATGGAGCCGCTACTATTTAAAAAAGGCAGGTTTGGATAGAATTGATAGCGGCTAAATAAAGTTGGCTTGGGTCAAAAATAGGCGAGTTGGCAGCGGTCATCAGGAATCGCTGATACGTAGTCGAGGTTGTAGCAATGCTTCATGTTGAACGTTCGGTTTTGCTTAATTACAGTGCAGAAGAAGTATTTAGAATTGTTAATGATATTGCGTCTTACCCTTTGTTCGTCCCTAATTGTGTGCACAGTGAAGTGCATGAGAGCTCAGAAAGTGAAATGCTGGCGAGTCTTTCTTTTAAAGCCTTGGGCATGACGCAGGTCTTGACTACCCGTAATATAATCAGCCCGGGACGACGGATAGATATGACTTTCGTTGATGGGCCTTTTTCGAATTTGACGGGTCTATGGGAGTTTATTGCGCTGGACGAGGGTGCATGCAAGGCGGTTTGTGTTTTGAGTTTTACCCCCAAGAGCCATTATGCACGTTTTGCCGCAAAGCCCGCTTTAAATAAGGCCGCCAATTCGGCGCTGGATAGTTTTAACAAAAGGATTACAAAGGTGTATGGAAAACGCTGAGTCGCACCGTATTAAGGTGGAAGTGGCCTATGCGAAGCCTGACAAGCAGCTGATTGTGTCACTTGATGTGGATGAAGGCTGCACCTTGGGAGAGGCGGTGTTGTTATCGCGGATTCAGGAAGAATTTCCCGAAATCATTTTAGCTGATGTGAGCATGGGCGTGTTTGGCAAGGTAGAGAAACATCCCGAGAGCAGAGTGTTAAAAGCAGGCGACAGGGTGGAAATTTATCGGCCCCTGATTATTGATCCCAAAGAAACCAGAAAAAAAAGGGCTGGCAAGCTTAAAGACAAACAAAATAAATCGTGAACAGTGAATTATTCAAATTGCTGTATCTGAGCCAGAACACCGTTCTTGAAATATAAGGTTAAGCGTTTGTGCTCTGCCTTACCTTTTCCAGGTTTTAAACTGTAGACATAATCCCAACGATCCGGATGAAAAACATCCTGAATCATGGGCGTGCCCAGCAGGTACCTCACCTGATTCTCGGACATGCCGGTTTTTAATTGTGCAATTTGTGTTTGATCAAACTTGTTGCCTTGTGCGATGTCAATTTTATAAGGCTTGGGAAGCAGACCGCAGCTTGCCAAGAGCACAATAGAAATACTAACAAGAACTATTTTGATTTTACGTAACAAGGTAACATCCCGTCAGAAGTGAGCTAAATTTACGTCCGATATTATCCTATAACACTGAATCTCGCTAAAGGAATTTGCCTCATGCCTGTTTCTAATGACGAATTAAAAAAAGCTGGTTTGAAGGTCACGCTGCCGCGACTGAAAGTATTACAAATTTTGCAAGAGGATCAAAACAGGCATTTGGGCGCAGAGGATGTTTATAAGCTGTTGCTGGAATCAGGTGAAGACGTGGGTTTGGCTACGGTTTACCGTGTTTTGACACAATTTGAAGCAGCTGGCCTGGTAGCCCGACATCATTTCGAAGGCGGGCATTCGGTGTTTGAATTGGCTGAAGAAGATCACCATGATCACATTGTCTGCGTCACCTGTGGCAAGGTTGAAGAGTTTCATGATGAAGTCGTTGAGTCGCGTCAGCGCGATATAGCGGCTGAAATGGGTTACACGCTTAAAGATCACAGCCACTACCTCTATGGTGAATGCAAAAACTGCCAGTTCTCTCGACAATCCTGAATGGATTAGTCTGCAATAATGAGCATGGCCTTGGCATGCTCCAGCGATTCAGGTGATAAGTCCCCACCTCCCAGCATACGGGCAATTTCCGTTATTTTGTTATCGTGGTTCAGAACCAGTACTTCGGTGAATGTGCTGTTGTTCTGACTGGTTTTGTGCACGCTGAAGTGATGGTGTGCCTGGGCGGCGACCTGGGCTTGATGTGTTACGCACAGCACTTGCGCGTTCGCACTTAATTTTCTCAATAAGCGTCCGACAATATGGGCCGTGGCGCCGCCGATACCTACATCAACTTCATCAAAAATGAGTGTAGGCGTGGCGTATTTTTCGGCACAAATGACCTGAATGGCCAGGCTGATACGTGATAATTCGCCGCCTGAGACAATTTTGCCTAAAGGCCTGGCTGGCTGACCTGGATTGGTGATAATTTCGAATTCGACCTGATCGTACCCGTTGGCGCTGGCTTGCATGGGGTCGGTATCGATCCTGATGCTCAGTGAGGCATCAATCATACCAAGTTGGCTGAGGCACTGGTTGATTGCGTTTTGAAGCGGAAGGGCGCTTTGTCTGCGTGCATCACTTAGGGTTTGCGCAAGCGTGTCGTATTCGGCGCGGAGTTGTTTTTCTTGTTCGATCAATGTGTGCAGGCGTTCATCTGTATGGCTTAACTGTTCGAGTTCTTTTTGTAGACCCGCGTGGTGGCTTGTTAACTCGTGGGCAGAGAGACGGTATTTGCGGGCCAGTTGATAACAGAGGCTGATCCGTTCCTCTAAAAATAGCAGGCGATCGGGGTCGCTTTCGAGCTTGGTCAGATACGACTCCAGGTCATGGCTTGCTTCTTCAAGTTGCACCGTGATTGATTCGAGAAAGGTTTGTAATGCCTGTAAGGGTGTATCTGAAACTTTTATCTGGGTTAATTCCCGAATGGCGCTATGTATGAGCTGCTGGGCATTGTGTGTTTCGTTGTCTTGCAGTAACAGCAAAGCGTTATGGCAATTTTGATGGGTTTGATCCACGTTGGCCAGTCTGCGATGCTCTTCTTCGAGTTGCTCCAGCTCGCCTGTTTGCAGGTTCAGTTCGTCCAGTTCTTTAATTTGGTAGTTGAGTAATTCAGTTCGTTCAAGGTTATACCGGGATTCCTCAGTGACACGGTGTAAGGTTTGTGTGCAACATTGCCACTGCTCAAAGCGTTGTTTTAGCGTGTTTAATATCTCGTGGTGAGAAGCAAAGTGATCAAGCAGGTGGCGCTGTGTCTCGCGCTGTAACAATGTTTGATGTTCGTGTTGGCCGTGAATGTTGACAAGTAATTGCCCTAACTGCCTAAGCGACTGCATTGTGGACGGGATGCCGTTGATATAAGCGCGCGATCGTCCTTCGATGTTGATTGTGCGCCGCAAGATGCATTCGCCTTCTTGGTACATATCATGGGCGGTGAGCCATTGTTGGGCGGCGAGGTTCTGCTGGCAATCAAAGGTGGCAATAATGTCCGCTTGTTGCGCGTCTTGACGGATTACGTCCGATTCGGTGCGGGCTCCGAGCGCCAGGGCGAGCGCATCGACCATGATGGATTTCCCGGCGCCTGTTTCGCCAGTGATTACGCTCAGTCCATCGCTGTAATTGATTTCCAGGTGTTTGACGATGGCAAAATCTTTGATTTTAAGCTGGGTTAACATGTGCATCCTTGGCCAACGGGCTTTTTGATCTGGGGATTATTTGCTATTCTCTGGCTGAAATAAATAAAATTTTGGGCGCTCTGTCATGCGCGTTCAGCGGTAATGACATGGATTTTGCATTGTAATGATGAGTGTTACAGAGTTTCCAGAAAGATCGCAGCAGCTGTTAAGGGCGCTGGTGGAGCTTTATATTCGCGATGGACAGCCCGTGGGTTCCAATGCCTTGATTCGCGAATCGTCTTTATCCGTCAGTAGCGCGACGGCGCGTAATATAATGGCTGATTTGGAAGACCGTGGTTATCTGGCGTCCCCTCATGCGTCTTCTGGCCGGGTGCCGACTGATCTGGGGTACCGAGTGTTTGTAGACAGTCTGGCTGCTTACCGTACCTTGCGCCAGGATGAGGTATCACATTTAGTCGCGGGCTTACATCCAGACCAATCCCCATTAACACTTGTGGCGGCGGCATCTACATTGATTGCGGAGACAACCCAGCTTGCCGGAGTTGTTCTGTTGCCACGTCATAATCAGATCAGGTTGCGACGAATAGAGTTTTTGCCGCTGTCCGGTCAGCGAATTCTTGTTGTTATGGTCATTAATGAACAAGAAGTGCAAAACCGTATTATTCGATGCACCAAAAACTATGATGAGCGGCAACTGGCTCAGGTTGCCAACTACCTCAATAGTCATTTCGCGGGAGAAACGCTTGGTATTATCCGCAACAAACTTTCGCATTTGCTTACTGAATACCGTGATTCCTTGCATGGTTTGGTGCAATCGTCGTTAGAGCTGACTGAGAAAGTGTTTGACAATCTCAAAGCGCCCGAGAGCATTGTTATGGCGGGTGAATCACATTTGCTCGAAATGGCCAAAGAAACCGAAATTGACAAGGTAAAAGCTATTTTTGCCGCGTTGGAAGAAAAAAGCAGTATTCTTGAGCTGTTTGATCAGTGCATTGCCGCCGATGAGGCTCGAATATTTATTGGCGCCGAATCCGGATACAGTGCGTTCTACGATTGCAGTATCGTTGTTGCGCCCTATTCTTGCGCAGACCAGGTGTTGGGTGTGCTGGCTGTTTTGGGTCCAACGCGCATGAATTACCCGCAAGTAGTCCCGATGGTTGATATTACGGCAAAAATTCTCAGTATGGCCTTGAATCAGCCCTCTTGATCCCCATAATGTTCATTCTTTCGCCTGTGGATGCGTCGTGACTTGCGTTTGCAGTGTCTGTTTATGCGTTATGGCTGTTGTGCAGGCAGGGACCGTTTTGTTCACCGGGGCGATCAGACGCCTCATCGATTGTTGGAAAATTTTATATGACAAGTGAAAATCAGATGCATCCTGAACAGAGTGATGTCACGTTAATGAACGAAGAATCGACGGATGCGGAGGGCTGTTGCTCATCGTCGCCGGATGATTGCGTGGCTTTGCAAGCCAAAGTGGCTGAGTTGGAATTGCTACTGAAGCAGCAGCAGGACGCGGTGTTACGGGCTAAAGCTGAAGAATTAAATATCAAACGACGTACTGAAAACGAAATTGCCAATGCGCGCAAATTTGCGCTGGAGCGTTTTGTGAGTGATCTGTTGCCGGTCATTGACAGCCTTGAGTTGGGTTTGGGGCTGGATATCAGTGCCCATGAAAATAACGAACAGATCAAAGCCTATCAGGAGGGTTTTGAGCTCACCCTGAAAATGTTTGAAGATGTACTGCTTAGACATCATGTAGAAAAAGTAGAACCCGTGGGCGAGCCTTTTGATCCTTCCTTTCATCAGGCGATGTCCATTCAGGAAAGTCATACCGCCGAGCCTAATGCGGTGCTCGCGGTCATGCAGAAGGGTTATAAGTTAAGTGGTCGATTGGTCAGGCCTGCGATGGTGGTGGTTTCAAAAGCCCCTGCTGATCAATAAGCCACAAAATTTAACGCTATGCACTTGAAAGCGTCAGCTTTGGCGCAATATCTAGTTCAAACATTAGGGGCGACGTGCTGAACAACTCGGGTTTGCTTGGTCGCCATAGAGTCAGTTTAAGTAATTTGGAGAAACATGATGGGTAAAATGATAGGTATTGATTTGGGCACCACCAATTCGTGTGTCGCAATTCTTGAAAGTGATGGCGCGCGTGTTATTGAAAACAGCGAGGGTGATCGCACCACGCCTTCTATTGTGGCGTATACCGATGATAACGAAATCCTGGTGGGCCAGTCTGCAAAACGACAGTCGGTGACTAACCCCGAGAACACCTTGTTTGCAGTAAAGCGATTGATAGGCCGTAAGTTTGCCGATGATATCGTGCAAAAAGATATCAAAATGGTGCCCTACAAAATCATGGCAGCTGACAATGGCGATGCCTGGATTCAGGTAAAAAAAGAACGATTGGCACCACCACAGATTTCCGCCCAAATCCTGAAAAAGATGAAAAAAACAGCCGAAGATTTTCTCGGCGAGCCGGTGACTGAAGCAGTTATTACGGTGCCTGCTTATTTTAACGATTCCCAGCGTCAGGCAACCAAGGATGCGGGCCGTATTGCGGGTCTTGAAGTAAAACGAATTATCAATGAACCCACGGCTGCGGCACTTGCCTATGGCATGGATAAAAATCGTGGCGATAGTATTATTGCTGTGTACGACCTGGGTGGTGGCACGTTTGATATCTCTATTATTGAAATTGCCGATGTCGATGGCGAGCATCAATTCGAAGTATTGTCTACCAACGGTGACACCTTCCTCGGTGGCGAAGACTTTGACCTTAAATTAATTGAATATCTGGCGGACAGTTTCAAGAAAGATTCAGGAATCGATTTACACAATGATCCCCTAGCCTTGCAGCGTCTGAAGGAAGCGGCAGAAAAAGCCAAAATTGAGTTGTCATCAAGTCAGCAAACAGTGGTTAATTTGCCCTACATTACGGCAGATGCCAGCGGACCTAAACATCTTAATATCAAGATCACCCGTGCCAAGCTTGAATCGCTGGTAGAAGAGCTGGTGCTCAAAACGATGGATCCATGTGCAAAAGCGTTAAAAGACGCGGGTCTTTCTGCGAGTCAGATTAACGATATCATCTTGGTAGGTGGTCAGACACGTATGCCGATGGTGCAAGAAAAGGTGAAAGCCTTTTTTGGCAAGGAACCACGAAAAGATGTTAACCCCGATGAAGCCGTTGCGTTGGGCGCTGCGATTCAGGCAGGTGTATTGTCCGGTGACGTAAAAGACGTGTTATTGCTGGACGTAACACCGTTAACCTTGGGCATAGAAACCATGGGTGGTGTGATGACGCCCTTGATCGAACGCAATACCACGATTCCAACCAAGGCCTCGCAAGTGTTTTCTACGGCAGAAGATAATCAGACTGCCGTGACTGTGCA
>Ga0209883_1000056_pt1 | contig 30492 bp, 30 predicted proteins | sample GWRWT4_21May14_FD_187196 | JGI IMG/M metagenome (GOLD analysis project Ga0209883, IMG submission 187196) | Sand microcosm microbial communities from a hyporheic zone in Columbia River, Washington, USA - GW-RW T4_21-May-14 (SPAdes) (version 2) | ecosystem: Engineered > Artificial ecosystem > Sand...
TTGCAGAATCGACCCCCTATGAAGTTAAAGTTGCTTACCCACCGGCTGAAGCAAACGTCGTTATGCATCCAGATGTAGCGCATGCCCTGAAAATGGCTTTGGCCGACGTTGTTAATAAAGGCACCGCACGGCGTTTGCAGGATGCGTATCATCATGTTGACGGAACACCTTTGCTCATGGGCGGCAAAACGGGCACAGGTGATAATAGGCTGGTCATAGGCAGTGGCGGGCAGAAATCCAAAGCACGTGCGCTGAGTCGTACGGCAACATTGGTATTTTATTTGGGCGAACGGCATTTCGGTACGCTGACAGCGTTTGTGCCTGGCAGTGAAGCAAAGAATTTCCGATTTACCTCGGCGTTACCCGCGCAGGCGCTCAAAAGCATGGCACCTATTTTGGATCCCTATCTGCAGGAATCCGAAACATTGGGCGAGACTTCCAGTAGGCCAGTAGAGTACTCAAACAATGCAGAGGATGGTATGGACGAGCCTCTGGTCGAAACTGGTATGGAAGACACTGAAGCGAAAGATCTTCAAACTGAAACTGACGTTTCTGAATAAGAAAAAAATCCCTTGTGATCGGATCAAACAAGTTGCCTTGATTTTGGAGCGCAGGTAATGGCTTACCCTATTCACAGAAAACTGGTTATCGGTGTAGCTTCAAGCGCTTTATTTGATTTGAACGAATCAGACGATGTTTTTGAAAAAAAAGGTCTGGAGGCGTACCGGGCTTATCAGCAAGCGCACAAAGAGGATTTATTGCCTAAAGGGGTGGCATTTCCTTTTGTGAGACGTTTTTTATCGATTAATAAAGTATTCCCTGACAAATTTCCTGTCGAAGTGGTGCTCTTGTCAAAAAATGATCCGGCGACCGGGCAACGAGTATTTAACTCCATCAAACAATATGGCCTCGATATATCACGCGCTGGTTTTTTAAGTGGCAAAACGCCTTATCGGTATATGCCCGTATTTAATATCTCTTTATTTCTGTCGGCTAATGAAAATGATGTGATAGCAGCTGTCCAAGCGGGTTTCCCTGCGGGCACCGTGTTAAGTTCTCATATAACTGATGATGAAAACGATAAAGAACTGCGCGTGGCTTTTGATTTTGATGGTGTTATTGCCGATGATGAGGCAGAGGCTGTGTATCAGCGTTCGGAAAATGTCAGCGAATTCCAGCAACATGAGTTTATCAAAAAAGATATGCCGCATACGCCGGGTCCCTTGAGTGATTTATTCAGAAAATTGTCATTGATTCAAAAGCTGGAATTAAAAAAAGAAAAAGCTGATGCGTCTTATAAGCGTATATTACGCATTGCTATTGTCAGCGCCAGAAGTGCTCCAGCGCACGAGCGTGTGATAACAACACTCAGTAACTGGGGAGTTATGCCGGATGAAACCTTTTTTCTGGGGGGTGTTGATAAACGCCGGGTTTTGGAAATTATGAAACCCCATATTTTTTTCGATGACCAGATGCGGCATCTAAGTTCGGTCGCTGGTGATATTCCTTCGGTGCATATTCCTTTTGGCGTTAGAAATAGCCTGGCAAAGGCGTTGCCTGGTACGCTCACTTAAAAGAGTTAAATAACAAACCGTGGATTGTGGCTGCCTTGGTGAGCTGGGGAATTGCCCTGATTGAATATCTATTTCAGGTGCCTGCTAATCGTATTGGTTACACTGTGCTTACTGTGGGCCAGTTGAAAATTATGCAGGAAGTGATTACGTTAACAATTTTTGTACCGTTTTCGGTTTTATATTTACGTGAGCCATTAAGACTTGATTATTTTTGGGCAGGCTTGTGTTTGCTGGCCGCCGTATTTTTTATGTTCAGAAGCAAACTTGCCTGACTCATTCATGAAAACAAAAGGAAAAAATATGAAATATATTGTTGATACTCAAAAAGACATTGATCAGGTGAGTAAAGATTTGGAAGAAGCGGTAGTGCGGAATAAATTTGGTGTTATGCATGTGCACGATCTGAAAGCAACGATGAAAAACAAGGGCGTTGAGTTTGAAAATGAATGCAGAATCTTTGAAGTATGCAATCCCCATAAGGCGCAGGCGGTGCTGCTGCAAGACATGGCGCTGAATATGGTCCTGCCTTGCAGGATTTCTGTTTGGCAGGAAAAGGGCAAAGTTAAAATCGGTACGCTCAGGCCAACTGCGCTGTTGTCGGTGCTGAGTCAGTCTGAGGATCTGAAAAAAGTTGCGGCAGAAGTGGAGGAAACGTTGCTTAAAATAATTAATGAAAGCAAATAATCGTTTTGTTAGCAGAGCAAGCGTTTGCAATGATTCATGTGGATAGCTAATGTGAAAAACGCTTATTTTGCGCAAAGATCCTGATAAGCAGACAAGGTATTACGTACAAGCTGATCAAGTGTCAGATTCTGTTTTGCATAATCAAAAAAAGGCATGTATTCGTTTTTAAGTTTATCGCCCTTGGCAAGACTTCGTGTGATTAGAGCAGCCAGCGCTTTGGCCGATTCGGTAGGGGCTATAAATTCATCAGACAAAACTTCATTGGCAATGGGCACATTGCTTGCGATTACGGGTGTTTGCAGCAGCAGGGCTTCGGCAAAAACGTAAGAAAACCCTTCCCGGCGTGATGAGATCACCACCAGATCAGCCAAATGAATCAGATCAGGAATGTCGTTTCGATGTCCGAGCAGTTTGACGCGCTTGCTCATTCCTTCATGTTGGTCAATAAACCTTTGCAGTTTTTGTTGCTCGGGCCCTTCGCCTGCAATAAGTAGTTTGGCATCAATGGTTTTCCATGCATCCAGAAGAATATCAAAGCCTTTTTCTGGTACGAGTCGTCCTACAGCAAGCACTAATTTCTGTTCGGGTGTTTGCGTCGAAAAAAAAGTACTTTGCGTCAAGTGCGTTTGCACATGAGGCATGATGATGCCGTTATAAATGGTTTTCTTGTTAGAAGACTGAATGCGTGAGGTCAGGAAGTGACTCACGCCAATGGTGAGATCAAAGTGACGAGTGGCTTTGAGATTTTTCTTCTGGCCATGAACTGTCGCTACAGTTTTAGCGTGGATATAGCGACGCAATGTGGCGATCATGGCAATGGCCTTGTTTGCCTGTGCATGCACGATATCCGGTTTGTGCTTTGAAATCAGTCGGTATAACTGCCATAAAAGCAGGGGATTTCTGCGGCTTTTGTTTAAGTCGAGCGCATAGAAGCTGACGCGACTATTAAAGCGCGGTTGGTATTTTGGGTGCGCAATGGCGATTAATTCGCAATAATCTGTAAGACCATTGCATAATTCGACAAAGTGTTTTTCCAGACCGCCTTCTTCGTTACCACCCATGACCTGGATTACTTTCACTTGCTCGGCTCCATGGAGAAATGCGTATTTTAAACTAAAAAAGGTGGCACAGGGCCACCTTTTGAGTTGTATCAATCGCCTGCAAATTATTGAGCAATGACGGTTACCGGCATGGGATTGCGAATAGATTCTACCGCATTTTCCAGCCCGTCTTTAGACCAGAATGCGTCATCAAAGTACAGATCAATGCCAATAACAATTTCCTGGCCGTAGACGATATCTGTGACCTTGTAACCTACGTGCGGGTGTGAACCAGGAAAACGTTCAGGCGTATCGGCCTTGCTATCAAAACGGCTGTCTTTGTAGATGACGTCCAGGGTAGGCTTGAAACCTTCTTTGCCGCTAAAGAAGGCAATAATGTCCCAGTTCTGGCCGCTGCTGCCTGAAAGCCAGCTATGCTCCAGATTTATTTTGAGATCTTCCGGGTTAGCGCCCTTGGTTTTATCGCCCGTGTAAACGGGTTCTTTAGGGCCTAGTTCTGTTCGAACAGGCACACCATCCATGTCGTTGAAATCGAGAGAAACTTCAAGATTTAAATCACTTAATACAGAGGCGGCTTTCGGGATGGTGAGGTACACGGGGAATTGCAGGGTTTGATCCGTTACAGTCACACTGGCACCGGCGTCGGCCAAACCAACACCAAGAATGGAGATGGAGGCATCCAATGCAATCAGTGTTCTGACCGGGCCATTTTTAACGGCAGAAACTTCATTAGGAATGAGATTGTTATTAATAGTTGCTTTGATAAAACCCAGTTTGGCTTTAACTCGCAATTTCATGGTATCGAGAATACTTTTTTTGCCATCGTGATAACCTTGATAGTACATGTCTGACCACGATAACAGATTGCCAGGTTCGGTTTGTAAAGAGTATTTGCTTGTTTTAATTAAGCCCGTTTTGCTATCAAAGTGGGTGTAGGATTTATCACTGCGTTCGGTATTGCCTTCCACAATATAAGCGTAACGCTCGACGTTGTTTTCTTTAAAAGCAAGCTCAAGAACCACTTTGCCGGCAACAGCTGATTTGAGTGCAGCTTCTGCCTGTGCTCCTGTGTCACGTAACATAAACGCGAGCTCATCTTTTGCTTCGATGATATCTTCCTGGCCCTCAACTTTTATCGTGCCACCGGGCACATAAGGGAAACCACGTACGTTCCAGTCATCGAATTGAAAGGGAATAGGTGCCAGTTTGCCGCCAGACACAGCCATTACGGAATAGTTTTTAGCGTTCTTGCCTAACAAGCTAGGCAATTTAGCGCCTTTTAATACGATTAATTGCATTTCTCTTGTTTCAGATAGATTACCCAGCAAATTGTTTGTTGCTGTTGCAGTGAACGAAAGAAGCATGCTAATAAGCGCAAAAAAGACCACGATAGTTTTTTTTGTGTAATTTAAAAGGTAGCGCATTATTAAATTTCCCCAGGTTTTTTATTTTCTATTTTTTGCTATCCGTAAACCGACAGATTCAATCCATTTTTTTGAAGGCGCGTTTTACCATAGTTTAACAGGCTTTGCTACCATGCCTTAAGAAGGGCTGGCGCGTTGGATGCTTTCTTAAAGGGGAGAGGGTAGAATAGCGCGCCCTGATTTTGCTATTCTCGCACAATCAAAACAATTCCGAATTTTTATTGCCGCTGGCGCTGAGTTATGGGAAATAAAACCGCTTTATACGATCAACATCTGGCCTGTGGTGCCAAGATGGTAGATTTTTCCGGTTGGGATATGCCGATTCATTATGGATCCCAAATTCAGGAGCATAAGTCGGTGCGGGAGAATGTGGGTGTATTTGATGTATCCCATATGACCGTCGTTGACGTCTCGGGGCAAGAGGCCAAAACCTATCTTCAATATTTGTTGGCTAACGATGTCGATAAGTTAACAACTCTGGGCAAAGCCCTTTATACGGCGATGCTCAACCCGCAGGGTGGCGTGATTGATGACCTGATTGTCTATCGCAGAATCGATGGTTATCGTCTGGTGGTTAATTGCGCCACCCGCGAAAAGGACTTGCAGTGGATGCGGCAGCAGGCTCAAGCGTTTTCGGTCAGTCTGATAGAGCGCCCGGATTTGGCTATTCTTGCCATTCAGGGTCCACAGGCCATACAAAAAATTAAAATGCTTTGTCCGCAGCACCAAGCTGCCATTGAGGCACTTAAGCTATTTCAAGGCACTGATCTGGGCGAATGGTTCATCGCTCGCACAGGCTATACCGGGGAAGACGGTGTGGAGCTTATGTTGCCCAATGTTGAGGTGTCCGCCTTTTGGCAGCGACTGATGGAGTCAGGCGTTGCACCTATAGGATTAGGTGCACGGGATACCCTGCGACTCGAAGCGGGCATGAATCTTTATGGCGCGGATATGAACGAGTCAATCAGTCCGCTGGAAGCTAATATGGCCTGGACTATTGCCTGGGAGCCTCAGTCTCGTGATTTTATCGGCAAACAGGCGCTGTTGGATGAAAAAACCAAGGGTCTGAAATATAAACTTGTAGGCTTGGTGCTGGAAGCCAAGTGTGTGTTGCGGGCACATCAACGGGTATTGGTTTCAGGTGTGGGCGAAGGTGAAATCACCAGCGGTACCTTTTCACCTACTTTGGGTTATTCTATTGCATTGGCTCGTGTACCTTTTGCAACCCAAGGACACGTCGAAGTCGAAATTCGGGACAAATTATTTCCAGTCAAGGTGGTTCAACCGCCTTTTGTTCGAAATGGTAAAAAGGTATTTGATTTGTAAGTGTTGGTTTGTGCTGTTTTCCAATCCCAGGATTTGATAAATAAAAAGGTGCGTTGATATGAGCGAATTTCCAGTGGAACTCAAATTTCTTCCCAGTCATGAATGGGTCAGGGTAGAAGGCGATGTTGTGACGGTAGGGATCAGTGATCACGCTCAGGAAGCGCTCGGTGATCTTGTTTTTGTTCAGTTGCCCGATGTGGGCGCTGAGCTCCATGCCAGCGATGAAGCGGGGGTTGTCGAGTCGGTAAAAGCGGCTTCGGATATTTATAGTCCGGTTTCAGGTGTTGTTATAGCCGTCAATGATGACCTGGAAGAAGCGCCTGAATTAGTTAATCGTGATCCCTATCATGATGGCTGGATTTTCAAAATAAAAATGGAAGATCCTACGGAATTGGATGACTTGTTAAGCGCAAGCGCTTATCAGGCGCAATTGGCCGAAGAAGAGGATTGATTTTCAGAGTGCTGTGACGTCTCCATGTCCTTGGATTGACTTATCCGCGAAAGATCGTGAAGCCACATGCTGTGTAGTCAGTCTGTGGCTTTTTGATTTTTAATAAAGAGTTTTGACAGTTTGGTATATTTTCTCGCCAGGCTGTGCTTGATTGGCTAATGAGGTGATACATGCCCTACATTCCACACACTAATGAAGACGTTAAAGAAATGCTTGATGCCATTGGCGTCACCAGTATTGAGCAGCTGTTTGATGAAATTCCACAATCGATCAGGGCGGGCAAGTTGTTTCATGTGCCTGCTGGCGAAAACGAAATGGCCGTGTTGCGTGATATGGCCGCACGGGCTCAGCAAGACAGCGGCGCACTCTGCTTTATTGGCGCGGGCGCCTACGAGCACCATATTCCTGCGGTTGTGTGGGATGTGGCCGCACGGGGTGAATTCATGACGGCGTACACGCCCTATCAGGCTGAGGCGAGTCAGGGAACACTGCAGTTAATCTACGAATATCAGACTATGATGACGCAGTTAACGGCGATGGATGTTTCCAATGCATCCTTGTATGACGGCGCCTCTGGATTGGCGGAAGCGGTGTTAATGGCCGTTCGTGCGAATCGTAAATCCAAATCGCGTCGTGTTTTGATGCCGGTGAGTGTGCATCCGCACTATAGGCAAACCTGCCATTCCATCACCCGTAATCAGAACATTGAATTGCTCGATCTTCCCTATGATCCAATCTCAGGACAGGTCTCATTGGATGCGTTAAAAGAGTATGAAGGACAGGACATTGCAGCGCTGGTGATTGCACAGCCGAATTTTTTTGGGGTGCTGGAGAATGTCTCCGCATTGACTGATTGGGCGTATGCGCGGGGCGTACTGGTTATTGCTGTGTGTAATCCTGTTGCTTTGGCTTTATTGACGCCGCCCGGAGAATGGGGTGAGCAAGGTGCCGATATTGCAGTGGGTGATGGGCAGCCGCTGGGAGTTCCCTTGTCATCCGGAGGGCCCTATTTTGGTTATTTGTGCTGCAAGCAGGAAATCGTGCGTCAAATGCCAGGGCGAATTATTGGGCGAACAGTTGATCAAGCCGGTCGGGAAGGTTTTGTGTTAACCCTGCAAGCGCGAGAACAACATATTCGCCGATCAAAAGCGACGTCAAATATTTGCACCAATCAAGGATGGGTGGTCACTGCTGCAACGATTTATATGAGTTTGTTGGGGCACCAAGGTTTGTATCAAGTTGCCTTGGCCAGTCATCAGAACCTGATAAAACTCAAACAAGGCATTAGTCCACTCAAGGGAGTGAGTCTGCGTTTTAGTTCGGCTTCATTTCATGAAGCAGTGCTTGATCTCAAGTATCCGGCTGACCAGGTTTTAGCAATCATGGCGCAAGATAATATTATGGGCGGCTTTGATCTGCAGGCAGCGTATGGGTGGTCGCACTCATTGTTGGTGTGCACAACCGAAACCAAGAGTGACGCTGATATTCAGTTATTTGTACAGGTTCTGGGCCGTGCTCTGGAAAAACTGAGTGCGCAGTCAACAGCGAATTAAAGGAGAGAGCATGTTAATCTTCGAACATAGTCGAGAAGGCCGCAATGCAAGCGCGCAGTTGGCGAAGGTGGATAGCGGTGTGGGTGTTGAAATACCGCAGGCATTGTTGCGCCAGAATCCGGCTAAATTGCCCGAAGTGTCTGAAATGCAAGTGGTACGTCATTACACCCAGTTGTCTCGCAAGAACTTTTCTATTGATACCAATTTTTATCCATTGGGTTCTTGTACCATGAAATACAATCCTCGTGGCGCCCATAAAGCAGCGAGTCTCCCGGGTTTTATGCAGCGCCATCCATTGATGCCTGATGAGCAAAGTCAGGGAGTTTTGTCTTGCTTCTATGAACTACAGGAAATTTTAAAAGATGTGACCGGTATGAAAGGGGTGTCACTGACTCCGATGGCTGGTGCTCAGGGTGAGTTTGCCGGTGTTGCAATGATACGGGCTTATCATGATGCCAGAGGCGATGCAGCGCGTACTGAAATTCTTATTCCTGTTACCGCTCATGGAACCAATCCAGCTACAGCGGTGATGTGTGGATACACCGTAAGGGAGTTGCCGGTAAACAGTGAGGGCGATGTTGATCTTGATGCCTTAAAAGTCGCAGTTGGGCCTCAGACGGCGGGACTGATGATGACGAACCCATCCACCTGCGGCGTATTTGAGCGGCAGATAGAAGCGATTTCCAGAACCGTACACGATGCCGGCGGTTTACTGTATTACGACGGAGCCAACCTGAATGCGATTTTAGGTAAGGTAAAACCCGGCGATATGGGTTTTGATGTATTGCATATGAACCTGCATAAAACCTTTGCCACTCCGCATGGCGGTGGAGGGCCAGGTGCCGGACCAGTGGGTGTGAGTGAGCGATTATTGCCTTTTCTTCCAATACCTGTTGTAGGGCGCGAGGAAAAAGCAGGCTGCGTCTATTATCGCTGGTTAGATGAGAAAGATATCCCGCAAACGATTGGTCGTCTTTCCACGTTTATGGGTAATGCCGGTGTTCTGTTGCGTGCCTATTTTTATGCCCGAATTTTAGGCAGGGAAGGCATGCATAGGGTGGGAGAGTATGCGACCCTGAATGCTAACTATATGGCGGCGCAACTGCAAAAATCAGGTTTTCAGCTCGCCTATCCAGAGCGTCGTGCTTCGCATGAGTTTATTATTACTTTGTTGAATCAGGCTAAAAAACTGGAAGTAACAGCGATGGATTTCGCAAAACGTTTGCTTGATTACGGGGTTCATGCACCAACTACGTATTTTCCTTTGTTGATTCCCGAGTGCCTGTTAATAGAGCCAACAGAAACCGAAACTAAACACGAATTGGACAATTTTATTCAGGCAATGGTTTCAATTCAGCAGGAGGCCGAGACTGATCCTGCCAAGGTTCGAGGCGCTCCTTATACACAGCCAGTGAACCGATTGGACGATGTGAAAGCCGCGAGGGAACTAGACCTGACGTGGTATTCAAAAAAATAGCGCTTTTTATGAGCTCACGCGGTAATTCGTTTACGACGAGAGCTCAAGGATGTTTTGTTTTAAGGTGCTAAAGTCGTAGGAATTTAAGCCCAAATACTCAAGAATGTCGCCCCCATATTCATTCCATTCAATCTCAATGGCCCCTTGGCCACCGAGCTTTTGATGACTTTGGCTGATATGTTGGGCGACCTTCAAAATGGCGAGTAAGGTTTTTGTGTGGCCGTCATAGCTAAGGTGCCATTTTTTAATTTCGCTTAAATTATATTGCTCAGCGATAAGCAGGCAGATATGGGTCGGTAGATGCCATGATTTGGCGATATAGTAGCCTATCACTGCATGGTTGGTATGAAAGTATTCGTTCTCGGCATCAATGATTCGTATGTACTGGCCTGAGTATGCTTTTTCTAGCACTTTAAGATAGTTTGAATAACGCTGCATCATGAGTGGCATGCCGCAGGCATGAAATAAGCCCAGCAAGTAGGCCTCATCTACGCCAGGATAACCTGTTTCCTTCGCTGTGGTTGCAGCTATTAACGCAACATCAGAGGCGTGATCCCAGAAACGACTCATTTCTACAATAGTTTCATCACTGAGTTCACTTTTTACGGAGAGACCGTTAATTATATTAATTACACAATTGAGGCCAAGCATCGAAACGGCGTGCTCAATGGAGAATATCTGATTGCTCAAACCAAAATAACTGGAATTGACCACTTTAAGAATGGCGCCAGACAGCCCCATGTCCTGGCGAATCAGATCAGTAATTCGAGGCAAGCTCGGCTCAGGGGCGACCTGTTCCATGGTAATATCCACCAGAATTTGAGGTTGTGGTGGAACTTTTATACCCTGTAATGCATTTGCCACTTGCAAGGGTGTAAGGATAGTCGACATCTACTCGTTTCGGCCTTCTTTATTTTTTTAGACGCATATGCGTCTAAAAGGCTTTGATAAATGACTTCAGGCGGCTATATCTTTGTTATTTCTATGCAATGCATTGATCAGATGATCTTCCAGGTCAAAGCGTAAAGCGATCGCTTCCCCAATTTTTGACAGATCGGATGGGAGGTTTGTTGTAATGATGTCTGGCTGAATTTTGTCCAGATCATATTTGTCGTTGAACTCAAGGGCAATTTCTGTAGTGGTTTCAATTTTGGAATAAATTTTCTCGAGATCGAGAGCGTTGTTGCTGAATGCTTTTGCCTCCAGCGTTAACTCCTCGTAAATCTCAAAGTGACCTTTGGATGCATAGTCAACTAATTGTTCGCAAAAGGTTTGTAATTTACGTTGATTCAGAAATGCACTCTTTCCATAAGCTTTTATGCCACTTAACTCACAGTAGCTGGTGATTAGAGTCTGACGCTCTTCCAGCCAACGATTGATATGGCCTTCGACGGTTTCCCATATTTCATTTGCAGGTTTTTCTATGTTCAGCATGACTTTGTCCTTAAGGTAAGTCTATCCAGTTTAAATTAGGCAAGTGCCCATGTTTAGGAGTAAAGGCGTAATGCTCGTATTGCTAAGGCGCTTGGTTTTAGATACTTACAAGCGCATGTATCAAAATAGACATAAATCACGCATCTATCAAAGTAAATTATGGTCTAAAAAAATGTCAGGCATTTGATTTCTGACATATCAAAAAGATATGCACTTGAAATTTGGCAGTTAAGTGCTTGCGATATTTTGAATTGATGTGTGCAATTTAGGTGATTATTTTGATGCAGGTGGCTGACAGCCTTCTCTCAAGGAACAAATCTTACTGAATATGATTTGAAATATTGCGATGGCAATAAAGCCTACAAAGACTAATAAAGTTGCTTCGGGTAATGTGAGACCCATAAATTTCCACGATATTGCAGCACACTCGCCTGAACCATTAAAAACAATACGAAACACCTCTGCCATAGGAAATGCTTCAAGCAAGTAATTTAAACCTGGGCCACAGGCCGGAACCTCTTCGGGCGGCAAGTGTTGTAACCATGAGTGGCGCGCCGCTATCGCAACACCTGCTCCGGCGGAAATGATAACCAGAATTGAATAAATTCGCTGACCTAGAACCTTCGGATTGTGAATGAATGCCAAGAGGAATATCAGCCCAGTCAGAATCATCGCGACACGCTGAAATGCGCATAAAGGACAAGGTTCCAAGCCTTTTACATATTCCAAATAAAGTGCGAAAGCCATTGCACCTATCGCACCTATGCACGCCCATCCGTTGACAACCCTGCACGTCAGGCTTTTCATATTTGCCTCCTTTTTTATTTTCGACATTAAAATAATTCTACCATGCAGACAAGAGCACATGTGAACATTGTTAAAGGTCTTGATCGTACGATAAAAGCGTACCATTTAAAATTTAGTGGTTTTATGTGGCAGTAAGCAAGCGAGTCGTTTATTATCTGTGGTTATCTTTTTGCTTGGTGGTATTTGCTTACTTGGTAAAAAAGCGTAAAATGGCCGGCCTTAAAAACCGGTTTGGCTTGTTGGTTTATAATAGCCCTTGATGTATTTAAAATAGCTAATTTAGGAAGAACTTATGGTGACTATTCGTCTGTCTCGTGGCGGCGCAAAAAAACGTCCATTTTATCATGTTGTTGTTGCGGATAGTCGTAGCTGTCGTGATGGGCGTGTTATTGAGCGGGTAGGATTTTTTAATCCTATTGCTCGAGGCCAAGAAGAGCCTTTGCGTATTGATCAACAGCGCGTTGATTTTTGGATTTCACAAGGCGCGCAAATGTCTGATCGCGTAAGGTCATTGGTTAAACAGTCTTGCAAGCAGGTTCAACAAGCGGTCTGATTGTCGATATTTCCTGTTTAAATACAGATAGGAATGGGTTGATGTCGAAATCAGAGTCCGGTAGTTCTCATGTAGTTGTTGGCGAAGTAACGTCAGTGTATGGCATAAAAGGCTGGGTGAAAGTCCGTTCTTTTACCCAGAATCCTGAAACTATTTTCAAACTTGGAGCTTGGTTTTTATCTGATAAGGCGCGCAAAAATCCCCGGCAGGTGGTTGTTGATGAGTATCGCCCACATGGAAAAGCTTATGTAGTCCATGTTCAGGATTATGATGATCGTGACTGTGCTATAAAACTGACCAATCTGGATATACTGGTGAGCAAAGATGCATTGCCAAAGCCAGGTGAGGATGAAATTTATTGGACTGACCTTGAAACTTTGTCAGTATTCAATCTGAAGGGTGAGAAGCTGGGTATCATAGCTTCCTTGATGGAAACAGGAGCTAACCCTGTGCTGATTGTGAAGCCTTGTGATGACAGTGTTGACAAGCAGGAGCGACTGATTCCTTATGTTCTGGATCATGTTGTCAAGCAGGTCAATGTTGATAAGGGCTGTGTAATTGTTGATTGGGAACTTGATTATTAGCTTGTAGTCACAACGCCATCACGGGAATGACTGACGTTTTGTAATAAATAAGTTTATGTCCTGCCGGTTGGAGTGAAGTAACGCAGTTTATGTGGTTTGGTATTGTTTCACTGTTTCCTGAAATGTTTGCTGCTGTATCTCAGTATGGTGTTACAGGGCGGGCTGTTCATGATGAGCTGATTAAGCTCGAGTTTTGGAATCCCAGAGATTTTACGCTCGATAAGCATCGCACGGTGGATGATCGTCCTTACGGGGGCGGTCCAGGGATGCTGATGATGTATGCTCCGCTTAAGGCCGCTGTTAATGCAGCAAAGCAGGCTGCATTGGTGCGCTCAGAGAGCGACGGATCTTCGGCAAGCGGTATACAAAAGCCCAAGGTGGTTTATCTTTCTCCGCAGGGTAGAAAGCTCGATCAGCGGGGTGTTGAGGAGTTGGCTTCATATGGCTCGTTGATTCTAGTAACAGGGCGTTACGAGGGTATTGATGAGCGGTTTATTGAAGATGAAGTCGATGAGGAGTGGTCTATAGGAGACTTTGTGTTAAGTGGCGGAGAGCTGGCTGCCATGACTCTGATAGACAGCATATGCAGGTTGATTCCCGGTGTGCTGGGATGTGATGCGTCGGCCCATCAGGACTCATTTGAGGCGAATCTGTTGGACTGCCCTCACTATACTCGACCCGAAAGCATTGGAAGCAAGAATGTTCCTCAGGTGTTGTTAAGCGGGGACCATGAAAAAATCAGACAATGGAGATTAAAGCAATCACTTGGGCGTACATGGCAAAGACGTCCTGATTTGCTGGCACATAAACAGCTCACAGCGGAAGAACAACGCTTGCTGAATGAATTCATAGCTAACTGTAACAACGGTTTCTAGTTTTAGATGTTATTTTCGTTTTTCATACAGGAGTCTTACCATGAGTGGTAAAAATAAAATCATACAGCTGCTTGAGGCCGCTCAAATTAAAACCAATATCCCTGATTTTTCCCCAGGTGATACGGTTGTCGTTCAGGTTAAAGTGAGCGAAGGTTCGCGTGATCGTTTGCAAGCCTTTGAGGGTGTTGTAATTGCACGACGCAATAGAGGGCTGGACTCTGCATTTACCGTGCGCAAGATTTCTCATGGTGTGGGTGTTGAGCGTGTTTTTCAACTTCATAGCCCGCTTATTGAAAGTGTGATAGTCAAACGGCGCGGTGATGTACGCGGTGCCAAACTCTATTACTTGCGAGATCGTAGCGGTCGTTCTGCACGTATCAAAGAAAAATTGTCCTGAGTTTATTTGGTAATTTGAGTGCTCAAAATTCCTCATGGTGTTGATTCGAGCAAGAGTTGGCACCATGTGAGGGTGTTGTGTTTGTGATGCACTGAACTGAACTGAACTGAACTGTCGATCTAAGCTATCTAAGTCTCTACTCTTTTACGCCTGTCTACCTGATCCCGTCTAATCCCTTCGATCTGAATCCGAATTAATTCTTTTGTGATTTTATGTGCCGTTTGCGTGTTTAAGTGCGTATGACGATGCGCTGCTGTGGTTGACATATTCTGGCTGTGGATGGCTTAATCAGCGTTTTGTTGAATCTGGTCGCGGTTTTTTAGCTCAAGAATCAACTGCCGGGGTGAGGTGCAAAATGAAAACCAGATACCTGCTTGTCAGTATATTCTTCTTGGCAACAAGTTTTTATTTTACGTTAAACTTGTGGGGCGACTCTGTTTATAAGGGTGAGCCTAGCGATCATTTTGACGGTTCGCATTTTCATAACCTGTATAAAGAGGGCGCAGAGACCTATTTATCTACTTTGGGTGAGTTGGCGACAGATTGGCAAGGATTGGGGCCTTGGGATGAGGTAAAGAACACGGTTTATGCGATTCCAGAAACGCGTGTTTATGGCGATTCCTTTAAGGTTACTTTTATTAACCATTCCACAGCACTCATACAAACGTCCGGCCTTAATATACTTACCGACCCCATATGGTCCGACTATTCGGGTCCATATCCTTTGCTTTCCCCTTCGCGTTATCGACCGCCGGGCGTGGCTTTTGATGACTTGCCTCCCATTGACGTGGTAGTCGTCAGTCACAGTCATTATGATCATATGGATTTGGCAACGCTTAAGCGTTTGTCAGATCGTTTCCATCCTCAAATCTTTGTGGGCCTTGGTAATGCCTCGTTGCTGGAGGAGCAGGGCATCACGCAAGTAAAAGAACTGGATTGGTGGAGCAGTTTCCATTTGGGCCAGGGTGTTGATGTCATTGGCGTGCCGGCTCAGCACTGGTCACGACGAGGTGTTGTCGATAAAGATAAACGTTTATGGCTGGGCTTTTTGTTTAATACGGCACACGGTAAATATTATTTTGCTGGGGACACTGCCATGGGGCCGCATTTTAAAATGCTACAGGAGCGATATGGTTCTGTGCGTGTGGCTTTGTTGCCCATTGGTGCATTTAGACCGCAGGCGATTATGCAAAGATCCCATCTTTCACCTGATCAGGCGCTTGAGGCACATGATATCTTGCAGTCTAAAGTCAGTATTGCGATTCATTACGGTACATTTCGTTTGGGTTTGGATGGCCAATACGAAGCGGTTGATAGACTTGCTGCGCTATTAAAACAGCGTAATTCAAATAATAATCCGACGGATTTTAGAGTTCTGGATTTTGGAGAAAGTATTGAGTTGGGAGGAGGTTCTGTTGATGATTGACCTGACTGCTTGGGAAAACAGGCAGATCAATCAGCCTGTTTATTTGGCGTTATTAATCTGATACGAAGTAATAAATGATACGTTGCTGAAATTTTTATACGGATTCTGATTTTGCATATTTGTGTTTAATAAAGCCAAAAATAGCAGGTAACAAGGACACAATAATAATCGCCATAATAAGCAGGGTGAAATTCTTTTTGACGACTGGAATATTACCAAAGAAATAACCGGCACCAACAAACAGCAGTACCCACATGAGCGAAGCCGCCAGGCTAAACCCCAAAAACCGCGAATAAGGCATGCGGCCTATGCCAGCCACAAAGGGAATAAAGGTGCGGAATATGGGTAAGAAACGGGCAATGATTACGGCCTTGTGTCCGTGTTTTGCATAAAACTCTTCGGTTTTTTCCAAGTGCTTGCGATTAAATATTCGTGATGTGTGGGAGGAGAATACCTTGGGGCCGGTTGTTCTGCCAAACCAATAATTAACATTGTCACCCATAAATGCCGCGACAATAATCAGTCCGCCCACAAGCACGGGATCCAACGCACCCGTTGCTGCAATAGCGCCGGTAGCAAAGAGCAGAGAGTCGCCGGGTAAAAAAGGGGTGACTACCAAGCCTGTTTCACAAAAAATAATGAGAAATAATATGCCGTAAACCCATGCACCGTAGTTCTGCGTCATGAATATTAAATGCTGATCAATATGCAAAATAAAATCGATAATTGGCACGGTCTGGGTGTCCTGGCTGTTGGTTATAGTGTCTGTGTTCACACCAATACGTTGTTTAAAAACTATTGTGGCCTCAGCGTTTTATCATAATGCTTTGCTGGTTTAGCAGTTTACCATGATCATCAGTAATTTCTACGCGCCACTCACCCAGATGTTTTGCATCGAAATATTTACGCGTAAAACAACGCCATCGTTTTGCGCCAAGTGTGAGCGGAATGTCCATAACTATTTTGTTTTTGTAACGCCAGCGGTGATGAATCGTTTGGCCCGGTGTGCCACTGAATTCGGTAAAAAGATAAAGACTTTTATCTGGAAGATCATCCAGTGAAATTGTGGTACTCAGCACCTGTTTGGGTTCATGATGACGAATATGACGACTGATCACCATTCGTTTGATGCGTGGTGAGGGCGTGTTTGTGACTGTCGTGGATGGGATGTTCTGCCGATGCGTCGCGTGTGCTTGCTTCGAAGGGGCCGGTTGAGCGGCAATGGTCATGGCGGGTAGCGGTGGGCTCTTTTGCGGTGAGTCTGGTTCGATCATCAACGGATTTAACGGTGTTTCCGGTAAGGGCGCTATTTCATTAAGCGTTTGGGATAAGGGAATTTCTGCCGGACGTGTTTTATGAATAAACGGTGCTGTCACACCATAAGCAAGCAATAACAGCGCTGGAATCAGCCAAAAAACACGTTTTTTGTGCCATCTGGATGGGCTGGGTGCCACGCAAACCGGTGGCTCTGGCACGTCCTTGTTAATGGTGATACGTACAGTTAAATTTTCTTGGCTCATGATGATCTGTCACTGGTTGATGCGACGCAGTATACCTGAAGCCAATTTAGCGAATAACAGTATGTTTAACATTCTTGTAAATTCTTTTGTTTAAAAGGGAATAAAGTCCAATACTGGATTTCAATGCAGATTGACGTTGTAATAAGCGGGGGCGGAATCATCCTGGAATGGAACAATTCAGGGATGATGAACTTTTGACGAGCGACGAACATAGAGGCGAGTGAAAATGACAAAAGTAGCTGTAGTGTTAGCAGGTTGTGGTGTGTTTGATGGCGGTGAAATTCATGAAAGTACCCTAACCTTGCTTGCTCTGGATCAGGCCGGTGTGGAATATCAATGTCTGGCACCGGATATAAAACAAATGCATGTGATTAATCATCTTACAGGGCAGGAAATGAATGAACAGCGTAACGTGTTGGTTGAGTCGGCACGGATTGCTCGCGGAAAAGTAATGGATATTGCCAAAGCGGATCCGCGTGACTATGACGCGGTGATAGTGCCCGGAGGTTTCGGGGTGGCAAAAAATCTCTGTGATTTTGCGGTTAAAGGTGCGGATATGAGCGTTAATGAAGACGTGCGGGCTTTTATTCGTGCCGTGCATGATGCAGGGCGTCCTGTGGGTTTGGCGTGTATCGCGCCGGTGATGTCTGAACGTTTGTTTGGCAAGGGTGTTGTATGTACCATCGGTCATGATGCAGCCACAGCCAGTGCCATTGAGTCCATGGGAGGACGGCACCAGGGGTGTGATGTTGATGGGATTGTGGTGGATAAAGCCAATCGCCTAGTAACAACACCGGCGTATATGCTGGCTGAACGTATCAGTGAAGTGGCGACCGGCATTAATAAAATGGTTAAAGCAGTGCTGGAAATGACACGCTAAGGCATAAAATCAAGCGCTGTCCACTGTTCTCACGGCGCCGATTTACGCCGTGAGTTGTAACTGCTGCCTTAACCTTAATTGACAAATAAGGGAAATTTTCCGGCAATGCTGTCGCCGGTCAGTTGTGCTTCCCAGCCCTTGGCATCGTTAAATAAACGGATGCAGGTAAACTGCGGATTTGCGCTCATGTCAAACCAGTGTTTGGTCTGCGCAGGTACATTGATCAGATCGTTTTGCTGACACAAAATGATATAAACCTTGTTGTCGGCATGCAGATAAAACTGTCCGCTGCCGCGCACAAAGAATCTGACTTCATCATCAACGTGGATATGCTCCTCTAAAAATTTCTGTCGCAGTGCGTTTTTGTTGGGGTTGTCTGGATTGACGTTGATAACATCAAATGACTGGTATCCGGCTTCTTTGATAAGTGCCTCAATTTCCGCTTTATAGGCGTTTAATATCGCCTCATTGCTTGAATCCTGGCCGATGGTATTAGCGGCCTGCCAGCGGCGAAATTGAACGCCGATCTTTTTGAGTTCGTCCGTGATAAGTGCGGCATCCTGACTATGAAGTACAGGCCTTGTTGGGTTGTTATCAGCGTAAACAGTCAGTTGTGTCATCTTGCGTTCTCTAAACGGATTAATTTCTGCAAAATTTTGTACAGTTAGGTGCTTAGTTTGCGGCACATTGTTGCGGGCCACAAGTACGGTTTTCCAACCCGCAGCCTGTGCGGCATCGAGTTCCTCGCTGATATCGGACAAAAATAATAATTGCTCGCCGGGAATGTTAAGGGCCTGACTTATATTGTGATAACTTTGTGTCTCTTTTTTGCCCCCGACATGGGTGTCAAAATAGCCTTTGAACAGCACACTAAAATCGCCAGCATCGCTGTGGCGATACAACAATTGTTGTGCGAGCACTGAACCGGAGGAGTAAACGTAGAGTTCGAGACCGGCCTGATACCACTGTGTTAGCCAATAGGCGGCATCAGGATAGATGTGGCCGGTGTAATCACCTTTTTCATAACCGGCTTTCCAGATATGCCCTTGCAACGATTTCAGTGACGTGATTTTTTTATCTTCCTTGATCCACTGTAGCAAGGCAGCGATTACCTCGTCTATGGACGCGTTCGGTGTTTTGATTTCTTTTCTTACATCGTTGATAAGCGGCACAATGTCGGGGTCGTGTTGATGTGCGGTGACAAACGCGGGCAGTGACTGGGTTGCATAGGGAAAAAGCACCTTGTGCACAAAATGAATATCAGTAGTTGTGCCTTCAATGTCGGTAATAATGGCCCGAATGCTCATGTCTGTGCTCTAAAAAATCGTTAGGGTTTAAATTGCAGTTGTTTGAGTTCGCACTCAATCAGAAATTCCAGTCCTTCAAGATGGCGACGTGCAGCAAAGAGATCGTCGCCCCAGGCATAAATGCCATGCCCTTGCACCAGAAAACCAAAAGGCAGTGCGTGCTGCTGTTGATAGTTGCTGATAGCGCTTACCAGTTCATCCATATTCTGCTTGTTGGGAAAATTGGCCAGCTGCAACGTGTCGTTATGGCTGTGAAAGCCGCTGATGGCTTTTTGCATTTCGTAACCGCTGATGGGCCACACGGTTTTTTTAATCAGCCGTGAAAAAACCGTGGCGTTCACCGAGTGCGTGTGCAGTACGGCGCCCGCATTGAGATGCGCGTAAAGAAAACAATGCACGGGAAGTTCGGCCGAGGGTTTGAGTTCACTACCAAGAATCTGACCTTGATGGGTGGCCACAAGAAAGTCAGTTTCCTGAAGCTGACCTTTGTCACGCCCCGAAGCGGTAATGAGAAACTTGTTTTCATCCAAGCGAGCCGAGAAATTGCCGCCGGTGGCGGGGCACCAGCCCTTCTGGTTAATCCAGTGAGCGGTGCCGCGTAATTGGGTAATGATATGCGTTTTATTCATGATGCCTTGTTAAGCCATTGTTGACAGTGGGGCGATGATAGCTTTATAGCGTCATAAAAAAAAGTCAGGACAGGGCAATCGCAGCTTTCTGCGCGCTTGGATTTTCCTTGAGTTCAATACGGTTTAATGCGTGCAACAGTGCATTGATCGACGCCGTGATCACATCCTTGGACATGGCAACGCCGGAATACAGCTGTTCCTGGCAACGTATCTGTATATAAGTGATGGCCTGTGTGCCGGCGCCGTGTTCCAGGGCATGTTCGTGATAATGGCAAATATCCAGCGGGGACAAAACAATTTTATTGATACCTTTAACCAAGGCATCCAATACGCCGGCCCCTTCACTCTCAATAGTCCGGGTTTTATTTTGATAAGTGAAATCCAGTTTCAAGCAATCATGTTCATTGGCGCGTTTGATTTCATAATAAAGCAAACCTGTTTGGTCATTCAGATAATGCGTCCTGAATAAAACGATGATCTCTTCCGGGCTGATTTCTCTGCCGTGTTGATCGGCGTGTGTTTGGACGATCTGGCTGAATTCCATTTGCAGCCAGCGGGGTAAATCGAATCCACAGTGTTCTTTTAGAATATAGGCAACACCGCCTTTGCCCGATTGGCTATTGATGCGAATCACTTCCTGATAACTGCGGCCAATATCCCTAGGATCTATTGGTAAGTAAGCCACTCGCCAGGCCTCGCCTTCGCGATAATGGCTCAGGCATTTTTTAATGGCATCCTGATGACTGCCGGAAAATGCCGTAAAAACCAGTTCGCCGGCATAGGGATGGCGTGGATGAAGCGGCAGCTGGGTGCAGGCTGTAACGACGTCAATAATGTCTGCCATGGCGCTGAAATCAAGTTTCGGATCAATGCCCTGGCTGTAAAGATTCATCGCCATCGTGACAATATCCATATTACCGGTGCGTTCACCGTTGCCCAATAAAGTGCCTTCCACACGATCGGCTCCAGCCATAAGGCCTAACTCTGCAGCGGCCACCGCGCAACCACGGTCATTGTGCGTGTGCAGGCTTATCACGGTTGTCTGGCGTTGCCGAATGTGACGACAAAACCACTCCACTTGATCGGCATAGACATTGGGTGTGGACGCTTCTACGGTGGCAGGTAAATTAATAATGATGGGTTTCTCGACCGTGGGCTGCCAGATTTCACTCACGGCATTACAAATGGCCAGTGAAAATTCAAGTTCGGTTTGGGTAAAACTTTCAGGCGAATATTGAAAGGTCCAGTCGGTGTTAGCTTGTTGTTGCGCCAGATCCCTGATTAAACGTGCACCGTTGATAGCGATATCAATAATACCGGATGGGTCTAAATTGAATACCTGCTGCCGTTGTATCGGGGATGTCGAGTTATACAAATGCACAATGGCGCGTGGCGCACCCTGCAGGGCTTCAAAGGTACGTGAAATAAGAGGGAGCCGGGCCTGGGTTAACACTTGCAGGCTCACATCGTCGGGAATACGTTTTTGTTCGATCAGCGCGCGCACAAAGTCAAAGTCAGTTTGTGAGGCCGCTGGAAAACCGACTTCAATTTCCTTAAAGCCCAGCCTTACAAGCAAATCAAACAGTACGCCTTTTTGCTGCGGCGACATCGGATTAATCAAGGCCTGATTGCCATCGCGCAAATCCACCGCGCACCAGCGTGGCGCTTGTTGAATCACCTGATTGGGCCAGATGCGATCAGGCAGTGCAAGAGGCGAAAAGGCTTGGTATTTCTGGTGATTAAAATGTGTGCGGATGTCCATAATGTGTGGCCTCGACTTAATAAGGAGTGTCGAGGGAAAGTGTAAGCGCAATCGTAGGATTATAAATTGCTAAAATGCCTGTAATTAATTATTATTCGAATAAATAAACCAATTTTTTAAATTAATAAGCAATTTTATTGCTATGTGGTAATTTAAGAAGGATTTTATGACTATTGACCGTACCGATCGCCATATTTTACAGGTGCTGCAAAAAGAGGGGCGTATTTCCAATTTGGAATTGGCCGAAAAAACCTCGCTGTCTCCTTCGCCCTGTTTGCGACGGGTCAAACGTCTTGAGGACGAGGGTATTATTACTTCCTATGTCGCTCGACTTGATCCTGATCGTTTGGGGCTTAAATTGATGGCGCTTATCCATATCAGTCTTGATCGCCATACGCCTGATCGTTTTGAAAATTTTGAGAAACTTGTGAGCGGTTTTGAAGAAGTGCTGGAATGCTTTCTTATTACCGGTCAGCAAGCTGATTATTTGCTCAAAGTGATTGTGCCGGATATGGAGCATTATCAGCATTTTTTACTGGGTAAACTGACCCGTATCGAAGGCGTTAGCGGCGTGCATTCAAGTTTTGTTATGCGTAAGGCGGTGGAAAGCACGATCTTGCCTTTGGCGCATCTTGAGTGAGGAAGATTCATTGGCGAGGAAAACAAGTACAAATTCGATTAGATGCGTGTCGTGTTCAGCGATCAGGAATCGCCCGTGAATAAAAGCGATTCCTGATCAACTTTGTTAAATCACTTGATAGGTAATTTGTAGCTGACCTGGAAAATAGGGTCGTTATCGTAGGTGCCTTCGACTTCTTCGTCTACAACCTTGCTTACCGTAAAGGACAGGTTATCGTTATAGGCATAAGACACGTCAAGGTGAGTCATATTTTGGAGGTCATTATCAAAGGAATGAAAGCCCAGTTTGGCCGAAACGTCGTTCATGCCATAACCGAAGGTGTAGTAGTAATAACCGGAGCCACCGGCAACGTTATCCAGTATGCTGAAGTTGGCACCGTAGGCTGATACACTTAAAACAACTTCTGAAAGTTCGCCGGTGGTATCATTTCGCTCGTCCAGATCAGAATAGTTATAGTTCCACAGACTCAGATCAAGAGTCACTTCACCCATTTTGGTATTGTAACCAGCGAAAAGATCATATTCCTGACCGAGTCCGCTGTCACCGGATGACATCCATACACCGCCGTAAGCTCCCGCCATGGAATAAATCAAATCACCGCTGACGGCTGCCGCGCCCTGGCCCAAATCGATACCTCTCCAAAGGTAGGCATTAGACACAGTTGCTGAAGCGGAAAGTTTTCCATCCGCAGAAGCCATAGCCAGGTTTCCGACCAGCAGTGCTGAGGCGGCGGTTGAGTACGCTAGAAGTTTTTTTACGTTCATTTTTAGCTTGTCCTTTTGGTCAGGGTTGGAGTGAGTTGTTTTTGTGACGTCTTTAATGGATTAAATCCACGTGGCAGTAAGTTAACAAATATTTCCCTAATTACAAGCGAAAGATGTGCCACTTTTTTTAAAGTGGCTGCGCTCAGGCAGAGCGAGCGGATTTTTTATGCCGTAAAAAAACCAAGTCTTAGTGGGTGAATTTCTGCCAGAGCTCGTGTGGAAATAGGGCGTTTTACAACAGCGGGTATTTTAAAAACGGAGTGTATTTTTTATGGTTTTAAGTACGCCCGCACAGGTATTACGTATACCTAAAATACAGCAAGATCGGTGTTTTTAGCGTATTGGATTTGATGCCTTGTTTTGGCGCCAGTACGGCACTGAACTGCTCTTTTTAGTGCATTGATGCGCTCATTCTTGCGGTTTCTACAGGCAAAACAGGGATAAAAACAGGCACATCCATGATGAATAAAAAAATAAACGCGCAGATGTCCATCGTAAGGATGTGAGAGCGGCAGAGAAAATTTGTCTGGCATATGCATTGCATAATCGCTTGTGGCATCACTCCATGTCTTTGTTGGAAATTCGTCAGTATTTTTTACAGGGAATGTTTGGTACGCGAAGGCATCTGGCCTGGAATATAGGAGTGATTTCAGCGTGCAGCAGATGATCGGCGCCCGTAGTTGCGCCGTTTCATTAATTATTCATTGCCAATTTTTGGCGTATCAAACCTGTGTAGGGAGAAGCCATGAAAATAATTCCGTTTAAAAAAGTTCTTGTACCATTGCTGGTCGTTGGATCATTTTCAATGGCGGCCTTGGTTCAGGCCGCCGACACAATAAAAATCGGGGTCTTGCATTCTCTCAGCGGCACCATGGCCATCAGTGAAACCACATTAAAAGACACTGTTTTGATGATGGTTGATGAGCAAAACAAAAAAGGCGGTCTGCTGGGTAAAAAACTGGAAGCGGTGGTAGTGGATCCCGCATCGAATTGGCCGCTGTTTGCGGAAAAAACCCGTGAATTGTTAACCAAGGATAAGGTCGATGTAATTTTTGGCTGCTGGACCTCGGTGTCGCGCAAATCGGCCTTGCCCGTGCTCGAAGAACTAAATGGTTTGTTGTTTTATCCGGTGCAGTATGAAGGTGAAGAGTCGTCCAAAAACGTGTTTTACACGGGCGCGGCGCCTAATCAACAAGCCATTCCGGCCGTTGATTACCTGATGAATGAGTTAGGTGTTAAACGATGGGTATTGGCTGGCACCGATTATGTTTATCCCCGCACCACCAACAAAATCCTTGAAGCTTACCTCAAAGCAAAAGGCGTGAGTGATAAGGACATCATGATTAACTACACCCCCTTTGGTCATTCCGATTGGCAGGGCATAGTGGCAGATATCAAAAAATTTGGCAGCACAGGCAAAGCCACGGCAGTAGTCTCCACCATTAACGGTGATGCCAATGTGCCTTTTTATAAAGAGCTGGCGAATCAGGGGGTGTCTGCGGAAGACATTCCTGTGGTGGCCTTTTCTGTAGGGGAAGAAGAACTGTCGGGGATTGATACCAAACCACTGGTCGGTCATTTGGCAGCCTGGAATTATTTCCAGAGTATCGAAGGCAAAGAAAACGCGGCCTTTATTAAAAAATGGCATGACTATATTAAAAATGACAAACGCGTGACCAATGATCCTATGGAGGCAACCTATATAGGTTTTAATATGTGGGTTAAAGCGGTCGAAAAAGCGGGCACTACCAAGGTTGATGCTGTGGAAAAGGCCATGATTGGTGTAACAACGCCAAACCTGACCGGCGGTATGGCGAAGATGAATAAAAATCATCATTTATCAAAACCTGTGTTAATTGGTGAAATTCAGGACAATGGCCAGTTTGAAGTAGTATGGGAAACCAAAGGGCTGGTCGAAGGCGATGCTTGGTCTGACTTTTTAACGGGTTCCAAGGACATTATTGCCGACTGGACGGAGCCGACGCGCTGCGGTAATTACAATACCAAAACAAAAAAATGTTCAGGGCAAAACTTTTAGTGTAAGCAGAGCTGAATCTGACGCCCCATGGGGCGTCAGGTTGTCTGTTCTTTCTTTTGCGTTGTTTGAACATTTAAGGTCTGTATGCGTTCAAGAAAAAATTCTGTGGTAGTCAGCTGTGTGTTATTCATGCGAATGACGCTGGTTTTTCTTGTTTTGACGGTGATGTGTGCATCGGTTTTTGCGGAAGAAAGCATTGCGGGGAATGAAAAAAATCAAACCCTTGCGCCTCAGCCTGAACTTTCTGCAGTGCTTACTTCGCTGTCGCAGGCGAATCTGAGTCAAATGCCGAATCTTATCTCTGCCATGGAAAAACTGGGGCTTGAGTCGACCGATCCTGATATGCACCGGATCATCATGGCCATTTTTCAGGCTCAGCTTGCCGGTAATTTGTATTATCGAAAGAACGAAAAACAACTTGTCGTATTGCGAAAACTGGATTCCAGCTATGAAGTGCTTGATCCATTAAGCCAAAAAGTACTGGCTTTTGAAACCAAAGGTCAGCTACAAAAAATCAGGGTGAATAATCGTTTGCGCAAGAATTTAAATGCATCACTAGCGCGGATGACTTTGTTGAGCCCCGATGTCGGACTTCGTTTGCAGGCGGTGGATCAACTCATGACGCATAGCACAGATGAAAATCTCAGTTTGCTTAAGCGTGCCCGCTCAAATGAAACCGATTCGACTGTGCGTGAAAAAATGAATATTGCACTGGCGCTGGCGGCACTTGACTCCACGGATCTTGAATCGAAACAGCAAGCCATTGTGACGCTGGCAGGCAGTCTTGAGCCTTTGGTTAAAGCAAAACTCGAAGCCAAACTGGCGAAGGATGATCAGGGGCATTTTGTTGAGCCGAACAAAAAACTGCGTGCCGCCATGCAGCAGGCGCTGACTGATATTGAATTCAAACGCCGTGTGTATGCATTTATTGAAACGCTGTTTTTTGGTTTGAGTCTGGGGTCCGTACTGTTGTTGGCGGCTATTGGCCTGTCAATAACGTTTGGCGTGATGGGCGTAATCAATATGGCTCATGGCGAAATGATCATGTTGGGGGCTTATACCACCTATGTGTTGCAGACGCTTATGCCCGATGCAATAGGGTGGGCCTTGGTGTTATCCATTCCTGCGGCATTTGTGGTGTCGGCGCTGGTGGGTATTGGTATTGAACGCGGAATTATTCGTTTTCTCAAAGGACGTCCTCTGGAAACCTTGCTGGCGACCTTTGGATTGAGTCTGATTTTGCAGCAAGCGGTCAGAACTGTTTTTTCGCCCCTGAACCGGCAGGTGGTGTCGCCGCAGTGGATGAGTGGTGCGCTGCATGTTAATCCGGTGTTATCGATTACCTACGGTCGCCTATACGTGATTGTGTTTTCATTTCTTATTTTTGTTTTGCTGCTTTTTATTATGAAACGAACAGTACTGGGTTTGTACGTGATGGCGGTCTCCCAAAATCGTGACATGGCCAAAGCAATGGGTATTCGCACCGAGTGGGTTGATGCCATGACCTTTGGTCTGGGTTCTGGTATTGCGGGAATGGCCGGTGTTGCCTTGAGTCAATTGACTAACGTAGGGCCTAACCTGGGGCAAGCCTATATTATCGACTCCTTTATGGTGGTGGTGTTTGGTGGGGTGGGTAATCTCTGGGGAACACTGGTCGGGGGCTTGGGGCTCGGTGTTGTTAACAAATTTCTGGAGCCGATGGTGGGTGCGGTGCTGGCCAAAATTCTTGTTCTGGTGGCCATTATTCTTTTTATCCAGAAACGTCCGCGTGGACTCTTTCCACAGAAAGGCAGGGTTGTTGAATGAATACGAATGCCTGCGTCAATCGCCGGGTACAGCGCCGTGCTTCGTTGTTGCCCTTGGCGTGGCAAGACCGTGGCAGTCAGCGTTTCTTGTTGTTGTTGTTTGGAATCACGGCGTTTTGCACGCTCAGTAATGGCTTATTGCCGGAAGAAAGTTTTTTGTATGTTGATACCTACACCATCACGCTGCTGGGTAAATATCTCAGCTATGCCTTGCTGGCTATGGCGGTGGATGTGATTTGGGGTTATTGCGGCATTTTGAGCCTGGGACACGGTGCTTTTTTTGCGCTGGGTGCTTATGCCATGGGCATGTACCTGATGCGTCAGATCGGTGATCGGGGTGTGTATGGTGACAAGGTGTTGCCTGATTTTATGGTGTTTCTCAATTGGCAGGAGTTGCCCTGGTTCTGGTACGGTTTTTCTTCCTTCCCCTTTGCTATGCTCATGGTCGTGCTGGTGCCCGGCCTATTGGCCTATGGCTTTGCCTGGATGGCCTTTCGTTCGCGCGTGACGGGTGTCTATTTGTCGATTATGACGCAGGCGTTGACATATGCCCTGCTGCTGGCTTTTTTTCGTAACGAAATGGGTTTTGGCGGTAATAACGGTCTGACTGATTTCAAGGATATTCTGGGCTTTGATTTGCAAAGTCAGGGCGTGCGTCTGGTGCTGTTTGTGCTCAGTGCGCTGGTGTTGGCACTGGCTTATCTGCTGAGTCGTTATATTCTCGAATCAAAATTCGGTCGCGTTATTGTGGCCGTGCGTGATGCCGAAAGCCGGGCACGCTTTGTGGGGTATAAAACCGAAGACTACAAGGTGTGGCTTTTTGTGTATTCAGCCGTTTTGGCAGGTATTGCCGGTGCGTTGTATGTGCCCCAAGTGGGCATTATCAATCCCGGAGAATTTTCCCCGCTGAATTCCATTGAAATTGTGGTGTGGGTTGCAGTTGGTGGACGGGGTTTGCTCTATGGCGCAGTTTTGGGCGCACTCATTGTCAATTTTGCCAAAACCCGTTTTACTGCGCTGATGCCCGATGCCTGGTTATTTATTCTGGGCTTTTTGTTTGTCGCCGTGACTATTGCGTTACCTAAAGGCGTGATGGGTATTTTTGCGGCAAAGGCTGAAAAAAAGTCGCAAAAGCAGGCGTCTCAATGACAGCATTGACTCAAATCCGACACTGGTTCCGGCAGCAGCATGACATCGAGTCTTTGCGTGAAGAGGCGCCTTTTATTGATGTATCACACCAGGTCATTTTATATATTGAAGGCGTCAGCGTCAGTTTTGACGGTTTTAAAGCGCTTAATGATTTGAATCTTTATATTAATGATGGTGAGCTGCGTTGTTTAATTGGCGCTAACGGTGCAGGTAAGACGACGTTAATGGATGTGATTACCGGTAAAACCCGTCCTGATAGCGGTAATGTCTATTTTGGTCAGGGAATTAATTTGTTAAAAAAAACTGAAGCCGAGATTGCGCTGTTGGGCATAGGACGAAAATTTCAGAAACCCACTGTTTTCGAACAGCATACGGTTTTTGATAATATCGAACTGGCCCTGAAAACCAGCAAAAAATTACTGCATACCTTGTTTGCCCGAAGCACAGCCGAACAGTTGGAACGTATTGATGAGGTTCTCGTGATTATCGGTTTGCAGGATCAAAGGGGACAGTGTGCCGGTATCTTGTCTCACGGCCAGAAACAGTGGCTCGAAATCGGCATGTTGCTAGCGGCAGATCCACGCTTGTTATTAATTGATGAGCCGGTGGCGGGAATGACTGCACATGAAGCCGAACGCACCGCCGAGTTGCTTAGCGCATTGGCCGGCAAGCACACTATTGTAGTGGTCGAACACGATATGGAATTTGTGCGTAGCATTGCCCGCACCGTTACTGTCTTGCACCAAGGCACGGTGCTTGCTGAAGGCAGTATGAGTGAAATACAAAATAATGCGGCCGTTAGAGACGTTTATCTGGGTGAAGCACAGTGATTGAATTTAAAGGCATTAATCAATTGTATGGCAGTTCGCAGATTCTTTGGGAACTCGACATGCATATCCCCCAAGGTTCCGTCACCTGCATCATGGGACGTAACGGAGTGGGTAAAACCACCTTGCTGAAATGCCTGATGGGTTTGTTGCCGGTAAAATCCGGGCAAATTCTCATTGAGGGTGAATGCGTGAATGCTTTAAGCACTGAACAGCGTCCGCGTTTGGGCGTGGCTTATGTGCCACAAGGTCGGCAGATTTTCCCGCGCCTGACTGTGGAAGAAAATCTGCGTACCGGACTGGCCTGCCGCAAAGATAAAAGCAAAATTATTCCCGAGAAAATCTTTGAGCTTTTTCCCGTGCTTAAATCGATGCTGCAACGGCGCGGGGGTGATCTCTCGGGCGGGCAGCAACAACAATTGGCCATTGGCCGGGCCTTGGCCATTGCCCCGCGTATTCTGATTCTTGACGAGCCCAACGAAGGCATCCAACCCAATATTGTGCAACATATTGGCGATGTTATTACCCGGCTGAACCGTGAAGATAATCTGACCGTGGTTCTGGTTGAACAAAAGCTCGGTTTTGCGCGTCGTGTTGGTCAGAGTTTCCATTTGATGGAACGAGGCAGGGTGGTGGCGTCAGATTCGATGTGGGCCTTGAGTGATGATTTGATCAAACAACATCTGGCCGTATAAAACCATTGGCCGCACTAATAGACTGCATACCCATAAAATAGTAAAAATGCCAATGAACAAACCTCAGAGCCCTATGCAGCAGCTGCCTTCCTCGTCACCGCGTCCAACAAGCGGCTGGCGGGGTGAATTGGAACTGAGCTGCAAAAACAGCCAATGGGGCACACGGCTGGTGGCCACCCGTCATTATGGCCCGCTGTATATCCAGAAACCGTTTTACCCCGAAGGTGAGGCCTGTATGCATCTGTACCCACTGCATCCACCGGGGGGTGTGGTCAGTGGTGACGAGCTTCATCTTCAATTAAATGCCACTGCAGCGGCTCAGGTGTTGCTAACCACACCCGGTGCTTTGCGTTTTTATAAATCGCGCGACACAGTGCTGCCCTTAATTCCTGGCCAGGTGGTCACGAATGTTATTGCGGTCAGTGACCACAGTTGTGTGGAGTGGTTGCCGATGGAAAGCATTGTATTTAACGGCGCCCATGCGCGGAATGACACCCGGGTTTTTCTTGATGCATCAAGTCAGTTTATCGGTTGGGACATTGTCTGTTTGGGGCTGCCGGCCAGTGAGGCTTTTTTTACCAGCGGCGCGTTGTTGCAAAGTTTTGAAATTTACCGTTTGCAGCGGCCCTTGTTTATTGATCGGATGCGCTGTGTGGCGAACAAAACTGTGCTCAAGGCGCGCGCTGGATTGGCGGGTCATTGGGTCTATGGCACTTTGGTGTTTGCGCCGTCGAGTGAGTTTGATTCGTCGCCGCAGGCCGTTGAGGCCGTGCTTGGCGAACTGCGTCAGCATGTCGTAGCGCAGGGTTTTGAGCAGCACATTGCAATCACCGGGTTTAATACCGTGATT
>Ga0209883_1000059_pt1 | contig 30039 bp, 27 predicted proteins | sample GWRWT4_21May14_FD_187196 | JGI IMG/M metagenome (GOLD analysis project Ga0209883, IMG submission 187196) | Sand microcosm microbial communities from a hyporheic zone in Columbia River, Washington, USA - GW-RW T4_21-May-14 (SPAdes) (version 2) | ecosystem: Engineered > Artificial ecosystem > Sand...
AAGAACGCACAGCACGACGTGAACGTATCGGTAACGCACGCTTCGACATATCCACGGGTGAGAAAAGTGGTCAAAAAGTGATTGAAGTCGAGCACATTAACTACAGCTATGGTGAGCTCGCACTCGTCAAAGATTTTTCAACCCTGATCTTGCGTCAGGATCGTATCGGCATTATCGGTCCCAACGGTGTGGGTAAATCCACCTTGCTCAAGCTGCTGCTTGGACAACTTCAACCCGACAGTGGTGAGGTAAAACTCGGCACCAACCTGAACGTGGCTTATTTTGATCAACTCCGCAGTCAGCTGGATCTGCAACGTACCGTTCGCGACAATCTGGGCGAAGGCAAGGATACCGTCACCATCAATGGCCGCGAAAAACATGTGATTGGTTATTTGCAGGACTTTCTCTTTAGTCCTGATCGCGCCAATACCCCGGTCAGCGCCCTGTCAGGCGGTGAAAAGAACCGTTTATTACTGGCCAAATTGTTCGCCCGCGAATCCAATCTTCTGGTACTCGATGAACCGACCAATGATCTGGACATTGAAACACTCGACCTGCTCGAAGAACTGATTGCTGACTATCCGGGCACCTTGTTGATTGTCAGCCATGACCGGACCTTCCTCAATAATGTTGTGACCAGCACCCTGGTGTTTGAAGGCAATGGACGCATCAAGGAATACGTCGGGGGTTACGACGATTGGTTACGACAGCGGCAGCAAACCGCGCCTGCCAGTGCTAGCGCTAGCGCTAAAGGTCATAAAAGTATTCAGGAAAAAACCAGCCCTGCGCCAAGCAAAACAGCGTCTTCACAAAAAAACGGGCTCAGTTTCAAAGAGCAACGTGAACTTGACGCACTGCCAAACGACATGCAACAACTGGAAGAAAAAATAAAGCATCTGCATCTGGAACTTGCTGAGCCCACATTGTATCAGCAGGATCGTGCCGACAAAGTGAATGAACTCAACGCAGCACTGAGCTTCAGTGAGAAAAAACTTGCTGAGCTTTTTTCTCGTTGGGAGGCGCTGGAAATAAAAAAATCGCAATGATCAAACAGTCAGCATGCATGAACGGCCTGTATGAATTTACAGCGCCGTTAATCAGTAGGGCATGAAAACGTAGGCACCGTTTTTATGCCATTTTCCGTTTCATTCCCCTCGCTTGTTTCGGTAGATACATTATCGGCTTGGGGTGTTTTGTCATCATAAGCGGCATCGGTAGATTTAATCTCACGATCCAGTTTTACGCAGTTTTTGGGTAGTGCTTCAATGCCCAGGTGATAAATGGCAAAACCCGGCATCACCACCTGATCCACGGCCATACCGATAATACGGCCATCGACCGAGGTCACAACTTCACTGACTTCATTGGTCGTTGGATCCGACACCGTGCCCAAGACCTCGCCCGCCTTTACATCCGCACCTAATTCCACCCGGCTCAACAGAATTCCGCCAATATCGGCTCTTAACCAACGGGATTGAAAGTAAATAGGTTCGGGCTCGCCCCAGGAAAAGATGCGTGAGTACATCTGTTCACGTTGCAATAAACTGAAAATACTTTGCACAGCCTGATCGATTTTTTCAGCCTGTAAACGTGAGGACTCGCCCGCTTCCAGGGTGACTGCCGGAATGCCGTGTTTCACCGCAACACGCCGTAACATGCCGGAATTGCCGGGACTGTGAACCACCACCGTCTTATCAAAACCGTGGGTAAAATTCACCACGTCAGGATTTTTCATATCAGCACGCACTTGTAATAAATTGTCACGACGTAATGAGCCAGTATGCAGATCAATCAAGGTGTTGCAGTGAGAAATTACGTCGTTATACAAGGAGTAGGCTATACGCGCAGACAAACTTCCATTTTTCACCCCCGGGAATGAGCGATTTAAATCCCGCCGATCAGGTAAATAACGTGAGCCTCGCTGAAATCCTTTTAAATTGACAATAGGCACGCCGACAATCCTGCCGCTCAATTTTTTGGGATTAATGTCTTGCATGATACGACGCACGATTTCAACACCATTTAATTCATCGCCATGAATAGCGGCAGTCATGCACAGGGTTTTTCCCGGTCGTTTGCCATTGATGACCCAAACCGGTGTAGGGGTATCCAAGCCGGCGGGGGACCACTGCAGCCGTTTTATTGTGGCCGGCGCTACAACTGAATTGAGGATATTGAATTCTTGCGCCAAAGTATCCTTGGCGGCGGTCTCATTTTTATCTGTCTCTTTTTTATTTATATCTTCGTTAACATCAGCGCTGTGTATTTGGTTTTCACTGTTCGACACAGGCTGATTCGGGATAGTCGATGGCGATAAAACTGTTTTCAACTTTTGCGAGTTTCTGTTTGCGGAAACCTCTTCATCGGACGGTGATGCCTGTTCACTGCTCGACTTCACGGTTTTTTTATCGCTTTTTTCCACGCCTGTGTCGGCATCAGCTACTGGGCTTTGACCCGCTTCGGTGGGTTCTGTAAAAGAAGGTTCTATCTGACTGAAATCGGATGGAATCACTTGCTCGCCGGCAAACGTGTTTGTACTCACAGAAGCGGCAACAAAATAAACCAATAACAATGCGCCCAACAAATTAACAGGGTTCTTCATAGTTCATTTCAACATGAAAGACATTAGACAAGCTGTTTGTAAGCACATAACAAGCCCTACAGAATAACGTTTAAAGCGCCCGTTATCAGGGACAAAGGAACGCTGGCTGGTTTACAGGTGCTTGCAACCGACCAACCAGCACCCTGTTCAGGAGGCATAAAGACTTGCAAGCAAAGCCATGCGCTCATCAATATCACTGGGAATATGTTCCAGTGCTTTTACTTTGTTGAGTTTAATCAATAATCCAACACCATTCGCCAGCTGCACATTAAGACCGGGCCGGGCATTAAGTTCGAGCATCAGCGGACCCAGATCACGATCCAGTACAATATCAACACCCGAATAACCCAATCCCACCGTATCAACACACTGCATTGCCAATTTTAAAATCGTTGGCCAATGGGGAATTTCAATGTTTTCAGTCGACTCACCGGTATCAGGGTGTACAGAACACAGTGTATTACGGTAAACACCCCCACAACTGCGGCCCGTCATTACATCAATACCGATACCCATGGCACCTTGATGCAGGTTAGCCTTGCCGTCAGACTCGCGCGTCGGCAAACGCAGCATGCCGGCCACAGGCAAACCACGAAAAATAATCACCCGGATATCAGGCACACCTTGATAACTTATAGCCGAAAAAATAGGGTCAAACTTGACGCGGTATTCAATCATCGCATGATCCGCGCGACCTCCCAGACTGTACATGCCCGTGAGAATATTCGACACGTGATGCGCTATAGCTTCAAATTTAAGCAGATGGCCATCGGCTTTTCTAAAATTACTACCCTGACGCTCGGCAATCACCAACACACCGTTACCACCACTACCGTGCGCCGGTTTGATCACAAAGTCATTTTGTTCTTCCAGAAAAGCCTGCAACTGACCAATCTGATGCTGGATTTCCACAACACCCAGCAAATTGGGCACCGCAATATTATGCTGCAAGGCCAAGCGTTTGGTTTCGAGCTTATTGTCAACCAAGGGGAAAAGATGCCGTGGGTTATACGGCATGATAAAACAGGCATTACGCTTGTTAAGGCCCAGCATGCCACATTTTTTTAAGTGCCAAGGAGAAACAAACATAATTTTTACATTACCGCGCTATTTTTTTCATTTCTTTAAAACGGTACAACTCGGAGAGACGATAGCCACTGTAACGCCCCATCAGCAAACACGCCGCAAGTAATACCAGCAAAAGTTCCGGGAAAACGAACATCACATACATCAAATGTTCATTCGTCATCACCATATAACCCATCGATGCGACGAGCAAACTACCCAAACCTTGAATCAAGGCTTGCCGGGCACCGTTTTCTTCCCAGGTAATAGACATCCGCTCTATAGTCATCGACAAGATCACCATCGGGAACAAGGCGATTGACAAGACCTTTTCTGCGCCCAGCTGGTTACTGACCATGCTGATAACGAGCATCAACATCACCACAATAATCAGAATGGACGCCAGACGCGGAATAAGCAGCAACATCAAGTGTTCAAGATAAAATCTGAACATTAACCCCGTAGCCACTATGATAGTAAAAAGTGTAAGCCCCCAGACTAATTGGGTTTCACGGAAAGCGAGCGCAATCAGAACCGGCATAAAGGTACCAAAGGTATTAATGCCCACAAAGGTACGCATAAATACCACCACCAAAGCCCCCAGTGGCACCATGAGCAATACGCGGTATACGTTCTGACTGGGAACAGGTAGCGCTAACAGTGAAAACTTGGTGAAAAATGAATTCAGTTGCTGAGCACCGCTTCGTGCAACCTCGACTTGTTCCTTGTACGTTTTTATCACGGAAAAATCGACCGAAGAATTCTTGCCACCGGTCAGCGTGAACAAGGGTTTCTCCCCAACTTTCCACGCAAGGATATTTGCCGGCACCTCTCGTTTGCCAGTTTGCGGATTAAAGGTCAGCCATTCGTTTTCGTTATGGACCTGCAAGAAGGGCTGTAAGGATGTGTGATTGGCCGCATCATTAATACTGATTCCCCACAACACACGCGCCGGAATTCTGACCCCTTTGAGGATATTGATAACTTCATTCACCCACTGTTCTGGATTAGTCGCGGTGTTTCGCAACAACTCAACATTTTCACTGGGCGTGGGGGAATTTAATTGCCGTAATAACTCTGCCGTATAGGTTGCCACATCGGCCGAGCTGCCACGTACATCTTCCAGTATGGCGCGGATAGCCGAGGCATAGGGCTCAGGATACTCCGGAGGTTTTGGAAAAGAAGGGCGACTCTGCCAGGTTTCCATTTGAGATGAGCGCGCGACCGTAATACGGTAATAAAGATTGTGTTCACCCTTTGCACGCCGGATAGCCCATTGCGCTTTCCGATTATCGCCCTCTTCCTGTATCGACAGGCCAAATTTACCGGATATAAAGTCTTCATCCAGTTTTAAAAAACCCGGCATGATGTGAGGCAGATAAAACTCGGCGATGGACGGACCACCACTGCCCACAAAATGCATTTTTGCCTGAATTGTCCAGACCTCGGTATCGTTCTGTGGCTTTAACGGCAAGCCCAGATAAAACACCTTGTAATAACAGATAGAAAGACCTAGCACTGTTAACAACAGTGCCCACACTCTAACAACGCTTCGTCCCATTGAAATAAGCCTATTTACCAGAATTGTTTATTGATTCATGACATGTAGCATGTGTGATATACGTTTTTTCGGGATCAACAATGGCAAGCCCATTCAAAAACTCCCTGCCAAGCAATACTTGATAGTTAAACTCCGTGCGATCTGCCAAGGTGAAACTGCTACGCCTCATGCGCCCATCAAAGCAGATATCCAGCACTACAACATAACGTAAATCATGATTGCCATCATGATTTTTAATTCTCACTTTACGTTTGAGTGGCTGCTCAAGCGTTTGTCGAAATTGATCACCCTTTTCATTATGAAGAACCAGATCAAAACGCACCCAGTTCTGACCATTTTTACTAAAACCATGCACATTTTCAGCGTGAATGGATGAGGTAGTGGCACCTGTATCCAGCTTGGCTTTAACAACAAACGATGGCCGCACACCCAGACTGACGTGTTCAATCCGGCCCGCTATCACCTTTTCAACAAGCGCCCCGGATTGTACCTGACCGACTCCAGCCACGAAGCACACAAGCAATAGCGTTATTTTAGCGGCATAAAAACGACGGAAATTTTTATACCCTGACCTCGTAACCAACATGAACATCACGCTATATAAAAAGAGACAAAACTGGCGCGACATTTTATTCTTAACAACAAAACAAAGCACCCTAATTTTTAGCTATTCACTTAATGCTAATTCGACACCGAACTCGCTGCGCAAAACACTCGCTTATTCAAGCCAACTTATTTACTCTCTTAATTGCGCTTAATTCCTGGCTGTAAAATGGCTCATGCAGACATCACACTGTCACTTACAAAATCTATCACGCTTACGCTGGACAACGCTTGGCTCTCAAGCGCATACCCATACACAGTCAGTGCTGAAAATTTACCACACCACATTGCCCACGCTTTGGGGGAATTGTTTTATCGCTTGTGTCGATGAGGCCATTTGCCAGCTCGCATTTTTTGATAATGACCAGGAATTAGCGCGTGTCAAAAGCCAATTACACACGAACTGGCAAGCCGCCTCTTTTTACTGTGATCCCACCTATGTATTGAGCTTGCTGGACGCATTCACCTCCGAACAACGCAAACTGACCCCGCGCTTACATCTGCGAGGCAGTCGTTTTCAAATCAAAGTCTGGGAAACATTGCTAGACATTCCCATAGGGACACGTCTCTCCTATCAAACATTGGCCGCAAAAACAGGGAATATGCGCGCGTATCGAGCCGTAGCCTCTGCGGTGGCAAAGAACAACATCGCTTACTTGCTTCCCTGCCATCGTATTATCAGAAAAAGTGGTGATACGGGTGACTATCGTTGGGGATCTGCACGAAAAAAAACCATTCTTCACTGGGAGTCCTCATTCGAACAGGACCCCCATGAACCTATCTGACCAGGACTGACATATTTACTCGGCAACTGGTTTGGCCGTGATAAAACCATTCATCACTGATTGTTGTTTACCCAAACTTACATTACCGTTTGGATACGCCTGAAAAGAAAACGTTGCCGAAACGAGTTTTCCATTGTCGCGCGTCACTACAATCTCCCCAGGTTTTTCATCCGTAGTCGCGTAACCGCCCACACCTTTATAGCTCACTCTGGCATTGTAAAATGCCAATGGGTATTTACCGGGGCCCTTGTAGTTATCTACCTTGATAGTGATTTGCATCTCCTGCGATTTCGCAGAAATTTCAAGTCGTTTGATATCTTCAAAATCATCGTCTACAACCTTGCAGACAATCTCGGTGGACTGACCAAAGCGGCCTTTCTCTGCCCAGGTATGCTCCAGCGAGAACTCTTCTTTTTCTGACACATAAACGGAGGGCATTGCAGGAACAACCGGTTTTACTACTGCAACAACCGGAGCAAGCACTTTCTTCACGGGAACTGGTGCAGGTGCAGGCACGGGTACCGGCACCACCTTTTCGGCAACGACCTTGGGTTTTGTTTCAACTTTTACAACAACCAAGGTGCCGTCGCGATATTGGCAAGGGCTTGAAACACCTTTTTCCAGACAGCTGCCATTTCCATTGGGCTTCATGTTCTTTAACTCGCCCTGATACTCAAGACCATTTTGGAATATATATTTTGCTGATTTTTTGTCTATGTTTCCGGCGGTCCAATTGGCGGTGACTTTATCGCCGCTCTTTAGAAAATAGACACCAGGCCCCGACAATTGCCCTGCCTGCCAGCGGCCGGAATAACGATCACCATTGGCATAATTCATCTTGCCCTGACCGTTTGGCTGCCCATCTTTAAACAAGCCACTATAAACGTCCTTGTTCTTGTAATGCATTACCCCATCACCCTGGGGCTTATTGGCGACCCATTCACCCTCGTATTGCGTGCCGTTGCTGTAGATCATTTTACCTACGCCATTTCGCTTGTTGTCCTCCCAGGCGCCTATATACTTATCACCGTTTTTCCATACATAGGTACCTTGACCACTTTTTTTGCCGTCTACCCAATTACCTTCGTAGGTTTCCCCAAAACTTGTGGTATAGGTGCCATGACCATGGAAACGTCCAAAGGAGTTTCGCTCCCCCTGATAATCAACGGCCCCAGCAGACACCACACCAGGCAACATCATTACCATTGATAAAAACAAACCCGCAATCAATTTTTTCATCTTTTCTAACCCACATGCTTTCGCAGAAAATAAAAATTCACACAGTGATAAACCAATAATCAAGTATAAGAATAGTCATAAAAAGGAGAAAACGTGCACATAATCCATTAAGCGCTAGCGTTATAAAAAAGACATTTTTATAGTACGGTCCCACCACAGAGGCAAAATTTTCAACTTCCGAATCATTTCAGCCCATTTTTGTAACGATTGCCTCCAGAACTCACCCTTTTGAACGAGCAAATCGCATTAGTTTTTTCTATAACAAGCCATAAATTTTTATGATCAGCAATAAAAAATTTACCTCAACCCTTATAATGGTTACGATTTTACACATAGCTCAGGCCTAAGAAGCTTCAGTGTCATTGGTATAAATGACCTCGCCCGATATAAAACACCGTGACTTCTTTGGATTACTCCTGGGGATGTGTTAGAACCAACCAAAGAACGCATAAGCGCTGGAGACACTGAGTGGATTTCATAAGTGCAGGCATTAAGAGTATTAGCGACGGATTCAATGCCACGCGTGACATCAAACGGGTTAATGAAATCGCGAGCATCTTAATAAAATACGGTTATGTTGACCTGACCCAACGTCTTGGCATTGGCGACTCGGTGTTTAAGATTCCATTACCTAAAACAGATATCGCCAATACGTTAAGCGCTCCCCAGCGTGCTGTTGCTGCACTCCAGGAATTAGGCCCAACGTTTGTCAAACTGGGACAACTTCTGTCAACCCGTGTTGACTTGTTCAGCAAGGAATGGATTGAAGAATTCGAGAATTTACAGTCAAACGTTTCGCCCCTGCCCTATGACATACTGGAACCTATTCTTAACAAAGCACTTTCGGCACCTGCTCAGCAGATTTTCGAACATATTGACCGAACGCCTCTGGCATCCGGTTCAATCGCCCAAGTGCATCGAGCGGTTTTGGCCGGTCAAGAGGTTATCCTTAAAATTCAACGACCCGACATTCGCAGCAGCATTGAGGCCGATCTGCGCATCATGTCACTACTCGCCTCTGTTGCAGAAAATAACGTGCCGACTTTACGGCGCTACACCCCTTTAAAAGTGATACGGCAGTTTTCAACATCGATGCGACGCGAGCTGGACTTTACCCGCGAGGCGCGTGCGTCCGATCGAATTCGTGCCAATTTCAGCAAAACAAATTACATGATTATTCCCAAAGTTTACTGGGACTACACCTCGCCACTGGTCTCGGTACAAGAATATATCAAAGGCATACCGGCTAATCAGTTGCAGGCCATTGATGACGCCGGTCTTGATCGCAAAAAACTGGCCCTACGTGGTGTAGATGCCTTTCTTAAAATGGCCCTGGAAGATGGCTTTTTTCACGCCGATCCGCACCCCGGCAATTTCTTTTATCTTGAAGGCAATAAACTGGCGCTCATTGATTTTGGTCTCGTGGGCAGCCTGACAGATCAACGTCGCCGTCAACTGGCACAATTATTACAGGGTGCAGTGGATGCCGACAGCCAGGCCATCAGTGATGTATTGGTCGACTGGGCCGGTGATGCCGATATTGATATGGAAGCCTTAGGTGCCGACCTTGATGCATTGCTTGAAGAGTACAATGGCATCAACCTGGCACAAATTGAAATCGGATTAATGATTCACCAACTGACCTCACTCGCGCGAAGTCACGAATTAACCCTGCCTTCAGACCTCACCTTGCTCATAAAATCCATCATGATTCTCGAAGGTTTGGCAACAAGTCTCGACCCACAGTTCGATTTAATTAAAGAAGTCACGCCCTTTGTGCGACGCGCTATTCTTCACCGTTTTTCGCCGGAATCACTCTTTCGACGCAGCCTGGTCACGCTGGGGGAAATAACAGACATTGTGGGTGAATTACCACGGGATTTTCGACGAATATTAACCCTGATTCGTCGGGGATATATTCCCATTAATATTAACGTTAACCAATTAGAAACGCTGAGTAGTCAATTAGAAAGAACCACCAATCGCTCAGTCATTGGAATCATGGTGGCGGCATTAATTGTGGGCTCATCCATTGTCATGACTGTAGATGCCGGCCCAAAGATTATGGGCCTCCCACTTTTTGGCATGATGGGATTTATATCTGCCAATATAGGTGGAGCCTGGCTGCTGTACTCCATGTGGTCAAGCAGGAAGTAATTCCTGCTTTAATGAACAGTCACCGCCAAACCCAAAAGATACTCAGACTCATACTGCGTCAAGGTTCGGCCCAAGCGGACATATTCATCATACAAGACGCTCAGCTCACGCAAACACAACTCGGGCGCATCATCCTGGTCACCGGGCAATACGGCCACAGTATGTTGTTCACCTAAAATTTTTACAGCCAGCGTAATCATTGATGGAATCTCCTTTGCGTAACGGCTCATCACAACCTATATTGTAGCGACCAACAACAGCTTCAAGTCCTAATGTCTGTTTTTTATCATGGCGTCTGGGGGAAATAAAAGCAATTTAAAAGACAAAAATAACGCCGCACCTGGATGCCACTTCCTCGTCCCGGAAATGCTGAATGATCAGCACACCATGAAGCCACAATAAAGCCAAGCCAAAACAAACTGAACAGATGTTTTGATTAACCAACTGTTAAGCAGATACGCACACGTATAAAAATAAATGGGTTGCTAATTCTGCAGAAGTCGCGTTGGAATTCTGGATAAGGGTAATTCTTCGCAATGGGCCTTCATGGCTACGGCTGATCCTGGCATTCCCCAGACAATGCTGCTTTCCTTATTCTGGGCAATGGTATGATAACCCTTGTTTTTCAACTCCAACAAACCATGGGCCCCATCTTCACCCATACCCGTCAATAATGTGGCAATACATTTCATCTGCGGCAATTTTGCGATTGAACTGAACAACACATCCACTGAGGGTCTATGGCCTGAAACCTTGTCTGATTTATTCAAGATACAGACTAATTTACTACCATTTTTCCCGACCGTAAGATGTATATCACCAAGCGCGATATACACATTACCTGATTTAATTTCCAGATTATTAGACGCTTCATGCACATGGGGTAAACTTTCTTTATCTAAACGGTGCGCATAGGATGTGCTAAATTGCGGTGGAATATGTTGTACAACAACGATAGGAGGACAGTTTTCCGGCATCCTGTTAACAATGTACTGAATAGCCTCAACACCGCCCGTAGAAGCACCGATGGCAATCAAATTACAATCTTTAGCGCTATAACGTGCAATATCACGACTTGCTACGGGCGCAAGGTCAGAAACAAATGATCTCGCTACATTGGCACCCGCTGCCATACGAATTTTAGTTATAATATCGTCCGCCTGATTAATCAGACCACCCGAAAAATCTGGTTTTTCAACATAGTCAACCGCACCAAGTGAAAGCGCTTGTAATGTGATAGCCGCACCACGCTCAGTCAAGGTTGAAATCATGATTACCGGCAAGGGATGCAGTCGCATTAAATTTTTAAGAAAGGTAATGCCATCCATTTTTGGCATTTCAATATCCAGTGTCACTACATCGGGTTTTAACTTTTTTATCATCTCCCTTTCTTCATAGGGATCCGATGCACCACCCACAACAGTAATGTCATTAACCGAACTTAAAATCTCACTCAACACATTTCTGATTACAACCGAATCATCAACAATTAAAACTTTAATCATTCCATGAATCGATACAAGAAAAATAAACCTTAATCGAACAAAGTAATATCACCCGTCAAAACAGGTTGACTTCCAAGCTTTCTGGCATAGGATTTTTCATTCGCTTGCAACGAATCCTTATTGCTCATGTTTATAATTTTTTTCAATTTAACAACACCGCTATCGGTAAAATACTGTATTTTTCTTGGATATATTCCTCCAACATCATACGTTTTAACTTCCATGCCTTCACTTTTAAGATACGAAAAAACGTAATTAATATTACGTTGCCCTATATCCATAAATTCCATATCAGCAAGCACCTGCCCGCCACCGGAAACTTTAATCTCAAAATATTCTTTTTTGCCCCCGGCTTTCAAAATCTCGTTTATTAAAATTTCCATCGCCCAATTTCCATAACGAGCAGAAGCGCCTATCACATTTTTCGTATTTAAATTTTTTTCGTCAAGGGGCAACATGAAATGGTTCATGCCAGCAATATTATTTTTTACATCACGAATACACACAGAAATACAAGATCCCAGGACCGTCGAGATCAACTCACCCTTATTGCTCACATAAAATTCACCTGATTGAATTTTTGCAGCAAACTTTTTGTTAGATTCATCCCAAGAGCGCGCAATAGAAGAAAAACCAGGCAAGGCCTGAGGCAAGTCAGTAAATCTTGTTGCAACATTTTGCATCAGTTTACTTTTCGATAGATTGTTCGACCTAAAGGTTTGAATCGCGACGTCAGACCATGCAGTGTTTCTGAATGCCCAATAAACAGAAAACCTCCATCATTTAACGATTCTGCATAACGTTCAAATAATATTTTCTGTGTAGGCTTATCAAAATAGATAACAACGTTTCGGCAGAAAATAACATCAAACTTGCCGTTAAGCGGCCATGATTGCATCAGATTCAAATGATTAAAGGTAACAAGATTCCTCACTTTCTGCGCCACTTGGTAGGTGTTTTTATCACCGCTTCTTTGCGAATTAAACCAGCGGCTTTTAATTGCACTGTCTACCGTAGACAGGCTGCTTTCTGAATAAAGCGCATTTTTTGCATGGGAAAGTACATTCGAATCAAGATCAGTGGCAAGAATCCTCACATCCCATTGAGGCGATGGAAGTTTAGTAGATTCTATCAGTGTCATAGCAATAGAATAAGGCTCTTCACCGGTCGAACAACCCGCTGACCAAATGCGGATTTTTTTATCATTTTTATGATGGTCGACTAACTCAGGTACAACGGTTTTTCCCAGGTATTCAAAATGATGTTTTTCTCTAAAAAAAGAAGTCAGATTCGTAGTAATTGAATTAACAAAATTTGAAACCTCATCCGTCTTGTTGCTTTGCAAATAGGTAATGTAATTTGAGAACTCATACATATTCAGGCTGCGTAAACGTCGTGCCAGTCTGCTATAAACCATTTCTCTTTTATGTTCAGAAAGAGAAATACCGGTGAGTTCAATAGCCAATTTTCTGATCTGTGCAAAATCCGCATCAGTCATTACAAACTCACGAGTCTTTCCTTCGTTCATGATTAATCCGAATGCGTAAATTATAAAAAATCAATGATGATCATAAATTATTACTGCTTATCAAAATCAGCGATTGACGTCGCTCTTGAAAGTAATTTATTTATTTCAAGAAGCATGATCATTTTGTTATCGACATTGTACAAACCTGAGATATATTTATTGCCAAGTTGCTGATCCACTTCAGGCGGTTTTTTTATCTTGGCCGTTTCGATGTCATACACATCGGAAACAGCATCAACAACAATACCAACAACTTTGCATCTACCCTCATTGTCCTTAACCGTTAATACAATAACCACAGTAAGCGGACCATAAGGTTTCGATTCAATAGAGAAACGGATCCTCAAATCGACAATAGGGACAATTGTGCCACGAAGATTAACAACACCTTTAACATAGTCAGGGGAGTTTGGAATGATTGTCGGTTTTTCCCAGCCACGAATTTCCTGCACACCCAATATATCAACACCGTATTCCTCACCATCAAGAAAAAATGTGAGATATTGGTTTATTTCCTCTTTACTCGCATGATAGACGGCTGCGAAATTAGAAGAAGAATTATGAAGTCCACTTTGTAATGACATAATAAAAATCTCAGGCCGCTTTACTTATTCCGCTCAGACTCTCTAACTCAAAAACATTGTCTACTTTTGTTATCGACATTATAGACATGGTAAAAATATCATGAATATCGCATATCATGGCAACTGTACCATCACCCAGAATTGTTGCGCCTGATATTCCTTTAACCGATTGATAATTTGTTTCCAGACTTTTAATGACCACCTGTTGCTGGTCAAGCAGTTCATCAACAACAAGACCCAGTTTTTTGTCATTTGACTCCACCACAATCATCATGCTTTGTGATGCTTGGTCCGAATCTGCGCTGGGATGATTAAATATTTTTTCGAGATAGACGACAGGGATGTTATCGTTTCGCAATCGGTATAAATCCATGCCTCCGGCAATACAGTTAATTCTTGAAACATCCATCTGCAAGGATTCTGAGATTGAAATAAGTGGAATAACGTAAATGCTGTCTTTCACACGAATCAGTTGCCCTTCTACAATGGCCAGCGTCAATGGTAAACGAATAGTAAATGAGGTACCATGCATCGGTGTAGACATCAAATCAAGACTGCCGTTAAGATCCCGTATATTTTGTTTGACAACATCCAAACCCACACCACGCCCGGACAAATCACTGATTTGATCTGCGGTTGAAAAACCCGGGCGCAATATAAGTTCCTGGATTTCTTCGTTGCTCAGAATATCGTCTTCCCGAATAATGCCGGCACTGATTGCTTTGCGTCTTATTTTATCAACATTCAACCCACGACCATCATCGCTGACCTTGATTACAACCGACCCGCCCTCGTAGTAGGCTTTCAGTTCAATGCTGCCTTCTTCAGGTTTGCCACAGGCACGTCTTTCTTCTGTTGTTTCCATGCCGTGATCCATGGCATTGCGAATTAAATGCGTCAAGGGATCACTGAGTTTTTCCATCACCGTTTTATCTAACTCTGTTTGTTCACCTGAAATTATTAAATTCACCTTTTTATTCAGTTGATTACCCAAATCTCGAATAAGCCGGGGAAAACGATTAAATGCAAAACTGATGGGCATCATACGCAGACTCATAACGGTCTCTTGCAGTTCCCGTGTATTGGCTGCCAGTTGTGCCAAGCCTGCAATAACATCGTGATATCTGTCCGAACTTAATTCTTTGCTCAACTGACTTAACATGGATTGTGTGATAACCATTTCACCCACCATGTTTATAAGCGCATCGACTTTTTCAATATTGACACGAATTGATTTTGAATCCGTAGATTTTTGATTATCGGCTTTTGTATCAAGACGCAGCATCGGATTATGATTTGTGATATCAAAATCAACACTGACGATTGAATTTATGATCGGCTCTTTAAGCTCCTCGTGCTCGGCAAGCGCATCGGATAAATTGTTTTCATCGACGACATCAATTTGAAAGAGCACTACATCTGATTCATCTATGACCCACTCAAACACGTCTTCTAGTTTGTCTTTATCTACATGACTGCCTTCCAGGAAAAATTCCCATGAAATATAACATTCCGTAATATCAATCTTGTCGTATTCCAGTAGATCATCGGTATTTACTGTTGTTTTAAGCGTACCTAGATCTGAAAGTTCTTTAATTATACGGTAAGGCTCATTACCGGATTTAAGCATTTCAGGATGCGGCCTGAACTTGATATGCCACACGGAATTATTTTTACTGGTCTTGTCGGTTAATTCTGACGTATTGCTATTATGTTCCGCCGGGAGCTTGGCGCCCTGATCAAGAATTCTTTTAAGTTCTACTGTTATTTTTTGCGCTTCACTGTAATCGGGTGCTTGTTTGTTTTTTAATTCACTTAACATAACACGCAGACAATCAACCGACTTTAACATGACCTCGGTCATCTCTGACGTTATTTCCCGTTTCCCCTCTCGCACAAGGTCAAGCAAGGTTTCAAGATCATGCGTAAACTCTGTTATTCCCTGAAATCCGAAGGTTCCTGCACCGCCTTTAATTGAATGTGCGGCTCTTAAAATATCATTGATAATTTCGATGCTTTCTCCGTTAGATGATAAATGCAACAGACCGGTTTCCATCGTTTCCAGGCCATCGGCACATTCTTCAAAAAACATTTCATGAAATTGACTGATATCAACGGCCATTTTATTCAAGCTATAACCTTATTGTTGGTAAGTAATAATTGCTCCGGGTTGAACGGTTTCACAATCCACCCTGTTGCGCCTGCGGCCTTTCCTTCCATTTTTTTTCTTTTGTTGACTCAGTTGTAAGCATCAACATGGGTGTGAACTTGTAATTTTCGGTGAAACGCAATGCTTTTATTAGCTGTAATCCATCCATGTTCGGCATATTTACATCCGACAAAACCAAATCCACATTGTTTGTTTTCATTGCCAGATCGTACGCAATAACGCCATCTTCTGCTTCTATCACCTTATGTCCCGCACCTTGCAAGGTGAAACTGACCATTTGCCTCATTGAGGCCGAATCATCAACTGCTAAAATTGTTGCCATAGTGGAATCATCCTGATACATAGGATTCAATTGCTTTCTTTCTATTTCTAAGATTAGCCAATAATAAACATTGTGATAATGTATTAAGCACAGAAATGTTACGTAATTGTAAAACTGATTTACACGGTATAGCGCGCGGCCTATCAGCAAACATAGTAGGTCTGAGAAAAAATACGTGGATTATGCAAACGTGATGTTGCGAGAATTAAAATAGATGCGATGCGTTTTTAAGGGCAGATAATCTACACAGGGAGATTTATAAAACGATGCTACGTATTGACAATCACACGCGCTGGCAGTCGATTACTGGGCGAATTTATTTCGCTATTTTTACATTGAAACCGCATGTTCAAGGTCAAGAATTTTGGCAATTTCTGACACCACGCTTGAAGGTTTTTCCCAGGCAAGTGTTAATCCATCTGATTTGAGTTTTTCATTAAATGCCGTAATAAGCTGAAATGTCGCTGTATCAATTCGTTCGACCAGTGATGCCTCAAATACCACGTTTTTCTTTTGCTCAAGGGCTGTATCCAGCTGATTTTTAAATTCATGTATATTCTTTATCGTTAAAGCGCCTTCCAATTTTATTTTTATATTTTTCTTTACGCGTGTGCCCATGCCTGTTTATCCCTTTCTTGTATATTGATTCGTTACAAACTCATCCAGTTTTTTCTGATCTTGCCGGGTTTCAATAAGATTTTCTTCCTCAATGAGTTTTTCAATCCATCGTTGATAGGCTTCAACCTTGCCGTGCAGTTTTAACCAAGCTCTTCTTTGATATTCGATGTGCTTTTGTAGCATATCAATATGTTTACTTTGCTGATTTATAGCATAGTCCAATTGCTTGACCAGCTTTTCTCTATCTTGCAACTGCGCTGGAATAAATCGACTGCCTGTTTGCACTGAACTATTAATATATTCACCCCTGAAGTCTTGCAGCTGCGCAATTTTATTTTTATCTGTTATTAATTTGCTTTGTAATTCGGCCAGTTTTATGGCTTCCTGCTCAGCTTGTCTATCAAGGAGTTTTTTTAATTCAGCAATACGTTTGGAGCGTTTCATAGGCCTTAAAATTCCGCTTGCGTGTCCCGGCACTAACAGGCTGTTGAAAAACGTTAGGAGCGAAGCAAAGACAAGGCAAAAATGAGAGAAAAACCGCCGTTTACACAGAGTAAATGAGGATTTTTAGTCCATTTTTAACGCAGTATTTGCAATGCGTAGTAGTTTCTCATCAGCCTGCTAATCAAATTTTACATCTTTGACGAGCGCATCCAGCGCGGCCATGCCTTCCTTCCAGGTGCTTTTCTCATTCATACCCTGGCTGAGAAATTTACGAATGGCTGGCATATTTTCGATAGCAAAATCAACTTCGGCATCGCTGCCTCTGGCGTAGGCACCAACCATAATCAGATCTTTATTTTGTTGGTAACGCGAATAAATTTGTTTGAGTCGTAAAGCTTTTTTCAGCTGCTCATTATTCACTATTTGCGGCATAACACGGCTCACCGATGCTTCGATGTCAACCGCAGGCAGCTGCCCTTCTTCAGCCAATCGCCGCGAGAGCACGATATGGCCATCGAGTATGGCGCGCGCAGCATCGGCAATAGGATCTTGTTGATCATCGCCTTCAGTTAACACGGTATATAACGCGGTCAGTGAGCCGTTCTTATTTTTTGAATTACCTGCACGTTCGACAAGTTGAGGTAATTTGGCAAAAACAGAGGGTGGATATCCCTTTGTGGCAGGTGGTTCGCCCACGGCCAAACCAATTTCGCGTTGCGCCTGCGCATAACGGGTTAATGAATCCATCAACAACAAGGTGTGTTTACCCTGATCCCTGAAATACTCGGCGATGGTTGTGGCTATCATGGCGCCATTGAGTCGTTTAAGCGGCGCATCATCCGCAGGTGAAGCGATAACAACGGCTTTTTTTCGACCCTCTGGCCCCAGGATATGCTCAATAAATTCTTTAACCTCGCGGCCCCGTTCTCCGATAAGACCCACGACCACTACATCGGCTGTACTGTATTTTGTCATCATGCCCAGCAGCACACTTTTTCCCACACCACTGCCGGCAAACAAACCCAAACGCTGCCCGCGCCCTATGGTCAGCAGGCAATTAATGGATCGCACGCCGACATCAAGCGGGGTCGTAATCGGCTGACGCAGCAAGGGATTAATCGGCTCACTTTGTAATTTGACACGTTCGTTTGCGATAACCGGCGCTTGGCCATCAATGGGCTCACCCGTACCCCCTAATACCCGGCCTAACAAAGCATCACTTACTGGAATGGTCAGCTGCTTGTTTAATGGAATAACCTTTGCGCCCGCATTGATTCCGGATAAATTATCAAAGGCCATCAAATAGGTTTTATCGCCATTAAAACCGACGACTTCTGCTTCAACATGGCTCTCTTTATTGATAATAATTTTGCACCGTCCGCCCACAGGAACACGACAGCCAACCGCTTCGAGTGTCATGCCGACCATACGCACAATTTTTCCTTCAATGATGATTTCGTGCGAATAATCAATGGCACTGTATTTTGACAAGCGTTCGGCAAACGAGGGGCGCTGGATAAGGGGCATTGTTACACTTCCTGCAAGCTACTTTATGTCGCTTCATTATCAAAAAACGGCATGCTTGATAAATCGGCCTTTTTGAGCTGTCGTGTTGCATCACTTGCAGCAACAACAGGGGTCACGGCTTCTGTGTTTTTTGTTTCAGCACTTTCATTCAGATCAAGTACGTTTACTGGCCTCAGACTCGTTTCATTTGAAGCAGGTACTAACAGGCCATTACTGCGTTCATATACTTGATCTAAGGTTTTGTTCAGACGTGTTTCAATTCGCGCGTCTATGTAGTGCGCATCGCTACGAACGATACAGCCGCCTTGTGTTATTTTTTTATCTTCTATTAATTGGTAACGTGTTTGGTCGCCGTGTTGGGTTAATAAGTACTGCGATACGGTGTTCAGATCCATTGGATTTAACTGGATTCTGAATTTTTGTTCCTGATCATCAATCTCGGTAAAAATGTGTTCAAGAATTGTCAGCACACAATTTGAATCGATACTCAGTTCTCGTTTTATTATGCCTTTGCTTATCTCAAGCGTTAATTCGAGCAAGGCTTTCTCGATTCTATCCTCCTGCGCTTTCATTGGTGCTGCAAATTCCTCAATCAGCGTTTTTAATTGCTGCTGGATGCGTAGCTCACCGTTTTTCAAACCATTTGTCAGTCCTTGTTTAAAGCCCTCGGCCTGACCCAGTTTAAAACCTTCATCGTAGGCATCCTGACGCAGAGTTTCAATTTCGGCTAACGTGGGTAACTTAATCGTGGCATGCGCAGGGTTTCGTTCATTTTCAAGCAGGGCTGGCAGCTCCCAACGCTCATAGGCTGTAGATTGTTTATTGATTGGCGCTGAATTAGGGGGCTGTTTATCCATTTTGTTGCAACCTCAATGACACATCAGGGGGACGTCTATACAGGTGTCGTTAGATCATTTCCTCACTGCCCTGCCCACCCAGGCTGATTTCACCGGCATCGGCCATACGTCTTGCAACGGCTAGAATTTCTTTTTGTGCCGCTTCAACCTCACTGACTTTGACGGGGCCTTTGTTTTCAAGATCATCACGTAACAGTTCAGCGGCACGTTTTGACATGTTTTTAAAGATTTTTTCACGCAAGGTCTCGTCTGCACCCTTGAGCGCCAGAATCAGCGACTCGGACGAAATTTCACGCAATAATGACTGAATTCCCTTGTCTTCTACTTCAACCAGATTATCAAATACAAACATTAAATCCTGTATTCTTTGTGCCAAATCATCATCCACTTCGCGAATACCATCAATGACGGCAGATTCGGTAGAACTATCAAGAAAATTCATGATACCTGCGGCAGTTTTTACGCCCCCTAAATGCGCCGAAGCGGAGCCTGATGAACTGCTTAACTGCTGCTCAAGAATATTATTCAATTCCTGTAATGCGCTGGGCTGTACTACATCCAGAGCAGAAATACGCATAAGCAAATCAACACGGACTTTTTCATCAAAAAATTCGAGTATTGCAGCGGCTTGATCAGAATCAATATAGGATAAAACGATGGTCTGAATTTGCGGGTGTTCGTAGCGAATCATTTCATAAACAGAACGTGCCTCCATCCACTTGAGTGTTTCCAGACCTGCTGCACTGCCACCCTCTAAAATACGATCAATCAAACTGCTGGCTTTATCTTCACCTAAGGCCGTTTTAAGCATTTTTTTGACGTATTCGTCATTACCCACACCCATATTGGTACTGCTACCAATCGTTGACAGAAAATCTTCAAGCACATTGATCACCTGATTTTTATCAACATCGGTGAGTGCGGCCATTTCAACACCGAGTTTCTGTACTTCACGCGGCCCTAGATGTTTGAGCACCAATGCCGCATCGTCTGTCCCCAGACTCATCAACAGAATCGATGCTTTCCTTAAAGGATCGATCTTGGATTTTTTAGATGACCCGGCGGAAGGTGTATTTGTGTCTTGCTCAGCCATCTGATGAACTTACCCAACGTTTTATAACTTGTGCTACCCGTCGCGGATCATCGGAAACCATGCTTCTGACCGCACTGATTTGTTGTTCATAACGATCGTTGGGCCCTGGCAATAAGGCATCCGGGCCCGATGAAAGCGTTACACCCCCATACTCGCGCCCACTTATTTGTCCATTGGCTTCGGCATTGAGCATGTTTTTGAATTCAAGTTCTTTTTTACCGGTGGCAGAAATGTTTTTAAGAATGGGGCGTAACACCCCGAAAATAACGGCCAATACAGCGATCACTGCCAGAACCTGTTTAACAACATCGGCAAACCACGCTTGCTCCCAAAAGGAAATTTCTTCTACAGGCAGGTCTTCCACTACCGCTTCACGTACAAAACGTTGCGGAATAAGCGTCACCATGTCACCACGCGCCGCATCATAACCAATGGCATTTTTCACCAATTGTGTTAATTGCTCCAATTCAGCGGGTGTTAATGCATGGATTGCATTGTTCAGTTTAGTTGCATTATTTGCAGGTGTTGTGGCCGCTGTCGTTTGCTGGTTTTTTGACGCTTCCTTTTTGGCCTTGGTTTTTTTATTTGCCGGTTTAGCATCGGCCGCCTTAAGGTCTTCAACTGGCGCAACAACCGGATCCGGCACATCAACCACCACAGCCACCGATAAACGATTCAAGCTGCCAAATTGCTTACGGCTATGGCTAACGGTGCGGTCAATTTCAAAATTGCGTGTTGCTTGTGTACGTTTATTGGATGTATTGCTTGCCACAGCACCCGAACCCCCGCCATTGGCAATTTCAGGCACGCTTGCATCAGCCGGTGGCTGGTTAGACAACGCACCGGGCACACCGCCTACATCAGCACTGCCACGTTCTTCATCCATGACTTTTTCACTACGGACGGCGGGCGTATCCGGATTAAACTGTTCACTCGCTTGTTCGAAGGTTGAAAAATCCACCTCGGCACTGACTTCGACCTTGAATCGGTCCTCACCTAAAATAGGCGTTAATATATTCCGAATGCGTTCAATGTAACTTTGTTCCAGTTTGCGGCCGTATTCATATTGTTTCCCGGCTTCAGCAATCCCATCATTTTCATCGTTATCCGATAATAAATCGCCCCGTTGATCAACAACGGTAACAGACTTGTCAGACAATTCAGGAATACTCGACGCCACCAAATGTACAATGGCACTGACCTGGGGTTTATTCAGTTGTCTGCCCTGATGCAAATCAATTAAAACCGATGCGCTGGGTTTACGCTGATCACCGACAAACACCGAGCGCTTGGGAATAGCCAGATGCACACGCGCACTGCGCACCCCCTGAATAGACGCAATGGTTCTGCCTAACTCCAGCTCTATGCTGTGTTGATAACGCACGCTTTCAACGAACTGACTGGTACCAAAACTGCTGTCCTTATTCATCAGGTTTTGATCGCCTTGCTGTGCAGGCGCATACCCGGCAGCGGCCATTTTAAGACGGGCCTCATGAATTTTATCTGAAGCAACAAGCAACATTTTTTCGTTACTATCAAACTTAAATGGAATATTGTTTTGTTGCAGAATGTCAGATGCGGCAACGGCATCTACCGTAGACAAGTCCAAATACAGAGGCCGATAATTTGACTCTTTCGACCACAAAACCACACCAAAGCCTAAGGCCACACTGGCGGCCAAACCAATCATGAGTCCTAATTGACGCAGCAAAGCCAGATTATTAAATCCTGCAATCAAGGGATTAATCGATTTACTTTGCCCCCGTGCCAAGTCACCGTCTGCCATACGAATATCCCAAGCGCCTCACGTGTTACCACTACATCGTTACTGTGACAAAATAACCGCCACTGCTTACTGTGTTTTTTATTTCAATCGAATAAACAACATTAAATGGGCATATTCATAACATCTCTATACGCATCAACCATTTTATTGCGCACTTGAGTTAATGCCTGGAATGAAATGCTGGCCTTTTCCATTGAAATCATCACTTGCGTAATATCCACCCCCGGATCACCACGTTCAAAAGCGGTGGCCAAGCTGGAGGATTCCTGTTGTTGGGCATTAACACTGCCCAGAGCATCACTCAGGTAGGATGAAAACGGCGACGATGCCGCCGCACTTTGTTTTACATCACCCACACCTTTTACAACATCAAACTGATTTTCAAACACCGGCATTTTGCTGCGAATTGACTGCATACTATCGAGCAACTGCCTGACCTGAATTGTGTTATCCATACATTACTCCGATAAAATTAAATTCCCTCAAACTAACGTGCGTCATTAGATTGACGCTTAAGAACGATAAAAAACATCAAAGGATAAAATGCACAATTCAGGCCAGTATTAATATAACGCTAACGTTATATTGAATTGACAAAAACCAGCGCATCAAATTGCCTGGTTTTATAGAACATAAGGAAGAAATACAACGGGCGTTAAGCGCTTTCGTAATAGTCAAAATCAAAACCATTTTCACGCATTCTGGCGATTTTATAACGCAAGGTTCGCGGACTGATGCCAAGAATTTCAGCGGTTTTATTCTTATGGCCCGCCACCGATTTAAGTGTATCGACAATCAAATGATATTCACGATTTTTAAGATCATTAGTTAAAACACTCTCGCCCGCAAAAACCGTACTTAACCCTGGCTTTACGCTATCGAGTGAGCGTTCTGCATGGGGCGTGTCTAAATCATCGGTTTCGAACATTAAATCATCCAGCACGATTTCTTCGCCCTGACACAGAATAAGTGCGCGCTGAATAACATTTTCAAGTTCACGGATATTGCCCGGCCAAGGGTGGCGCATCATGGCTTGTTTGGCGTCCTCATTGAGAGTGATCGCTTTATCATTAACCTTGTAATGCCGGATAAATCGTTCAGCCAAAGGCAGAATATCCAGCGGACGCTCACGCAGGGGTTTCCATTTAACAGGAAATACATTCAGGCGGTAATATAAATCCTCGCGAAAACGGCCCTGCGCCACTTCATCTTCCAGTCGGCGGTTCGATGTGGCAATAATACGTACATTCAGCGCAATGGTTTCCTTAGCCCCAATACGTTCCACTTCACGCTCTTGCAAAACACGGAGCAACTTGGCTTGCAAACCCACATCCATTTCACTTATTTCATCAAGCAGCAAGGTGCCACCATTGGCTTGTTCAAACTTGCCACTTCTGGCCTGAAAAGCGCCGGTAAATGCGCCTTTTTCATAACCAAACAGCAGAGATTCCAGCATGGTCTCAGGTATGGCAGCACAGTTTATGGCAACAAAAGGTTTATCCTTGCGCGGCGAGTTACGGTGAATATAATGCGCCAGAACTTCTTTACCGGTGCCACTTTCGCCCAACAACATCACCGTTGCATCACTTTGGGCAAGGCGTTTGGCCAATGCAAAAATTCGTTTAGTGTAAGGATCTTCTGCAACCACATCCTGTGAAATAGCCAAGTTCGGATCAGGCAATAACATGCGTACTTTTTCAATGAGCATTTTTGCTTCAAAGGGTTTGGGCAAATAATCCACCGCCCCCATTTGCATTGCAGCAACAGCCCCGTTAATCGAACCGTAGGCCGTCACCATCAGCACAGGCAACTCAGGGCAAAGATGTTGTAAACGCTTCAACAGCATTTCACCGTCCATGACCGGCATATGATGATCGGTAATCACTAGGTCAACCGTTTCATGGTCAATATGCATGAGAGCCTGCTGGCCGTCTTCCGCCTGCAAACAGTTGTACCCGGCCATAAGCAGAATATCCACCAAGGCACTGCGTAATTCAAAATCATCTTCGACCACAAGAATGGTATAGGATTTTTTTGTCATATTTCTTTCTCCTAACGCAGATGCGCGCTTTGAACAGGCAACTCAATCACAAAACAGCAACCACTGCGTGTGAATGATTCATCCAGAAAAATATCCCCGCCATGTGACTGAATAATCGTTTTTACAATCGGCAAACCCAAACCCGTGCCTACCGTTTTGGTGGTAAAAAATTGCTGAAATATTTTATCGCGTACACTTGCGTCAATACCGGGGCCATTATCAAACACATGCACCTGTAATTTATTCGCATCGACTAACGCTGCGCGTATGCCTACGGTGACGGGGCCTGTTTGTGATTGCAGCGCATTCTGAACCAGATTGCTCAAAGCACCGATCAGGGCTGTTTTGTTACATCGAACTAACACGGGCTCAGTGGGTGCCTGAATATGCAAACTACCTGCACTGGCCGCTACACTGTCGGCACAGTAGGCATCAAGTTCATTTAATAGCTGTGCGATATCAAGACACTCATCAGGCTCAACATCACCACGCACATAAATCAGCATGTCATTTATTTGTTTATTGATGCAATCAAGTGAAGCCTTTAATTTACGGGCAAAATGCTGTGTTCGCGTATTTTCATGTGGCAGGTCAATTAACTGCGAACTGTAGAGCATGGCCGTGGACAGCGGTGTACGAATTTGATGTGCCAGAGAAGCCATCATTTTGCCCATTTCGACCAAACGTTTTTGACGATTGAGATTTTCTTGCAGATTACGTGTTTCTGTCAGATCAAGCAGAATCACAATCTGCCCCGAACCATCGTCCAGCGAGGCCGTGTCCACGGTAACGCGTTTGCCATTACGCAGGGATATTTCATGGCCGTCATCCGCGCGCGGCGAGAATTCACGCTGAATTACCGTCAACCACGTTTCACCCAAACGGATTTCGGTAAACAGTTTACGTGCGTAGGCATTTACATTTTCAATGCAGCCACGTTCATCAAGGGTAATAACGCCACAGGGCAGCTGTTGTAATAAACGCTCAAAACGCCGTACATGCTGACCTTGATTTTCCAGCGTTTGTTGATGAAAAACCTGCAAATCATGAATACGTTTTTTCAGTATTCTGACCTCTGATTTTAATAAATTAATTTCTGAAAGATCTGCATGTACCGAATCAGAAAAATCATGCTTACCTAACCAGGAATTTTTAAGTGAGCTCATTGCATTTACACTACTATTCAGCGGTTGATTGAGTATGTCATGCAATGCTTTTGCAAATTCAAGGCCAAGTTATTTATTCTATAAATACAAGGCCTTAAAAAATTCCCGTTCGGGCAAACGTCAAGTTACTGTCACCCATTTCCTTTTTATGCATGCCGTATTTGCGCATTTTTTCCACCAGCGTGGTACGGCGAATTTTTAATTTCTCGGCCGCACGCGCGACAACACCGCCACAATCATCCAGCGCCTGACGTATCAAACTGCTTTCAAGGTCTTCAAGATATTCCTTTAAATTAATATCGTCATGCGGCAAGGTAACATTCGCTCTTTCGCCCACGCGCTGCACGTTCACGTTCGGCAGCGTGTTGTGTTCCTGAATTGAAAAAAATTCTTCGTCTTTTACATCAATATGACGGAATTTTGCCGGTAATTCCTGCACACCAACGACACCATAGGGATGCATTATCACTAGACGTTCCACCAGATTCGCCAGTTCACGTACATTGCCCGGCCAGGCATGATGACACAGTGACATAATGGCGCTGGAATTAAATCGAATTGAACCGCGCTTTTCCATTTCTATTTTTTTGATCAGATCATTTATCAGCAATGGAATATCTTCGGTGCGTTCACGTAACGCAGGCATTTCGATAGGAAATACATTTAAACGGTAATACAGATCCTCACGGAATCGGCCTTCTGAAATGGCTTTTTCAAGATCATTATGTGTCGCGGCAATAATACGAACATCCGCCTCAATGGATTTGGTGCTGCCCACACGCTCATAACAACGTTCTTGTAATACGCGCAACAATTTAACCTGCATATGAAAGGGCATATCACCAATTTCATCGAGAAACAGTGTGCCTCCCTGTGCAACTTCGAAACGTCCGGCACGGCTGGTGATGGCCCCGGTGAAGGCGCCTTTTTCATGACCAAATAATTCACTCTCAAGCAATTCATGCGGAATCGCACCGCAATTCACCGGTACAAAAGGCTTGTCCCTTCGATTAGAATGGTAGTGAAGATTACGTGCCACCACTTCTTTTCCCGTGCCTGATTCGCCGGTAATAAGCACATTCACTTCTTTATCGGCCACTTGGGCCATTAACTCACGCACACGACTCACACCACGACTCGTACCCACCAGGCTACGAAACAAGGTCGTTTCTCTTCGTTCATTAAATCCATTCACACGGCGCTTTTGATGTTGAAATATCTGTGCCCGATGCAGGGTGTCGGTTAATTGGCTGTAAGTGGGCAAACCATCAAATTGTGCAATAACAGAATGCTGTCCCATAGACGCCAAATCATGGCTGTAATTACCCATCGTTATCAAAGCAAGGTCAGGGTGCTGTATTTGCAACTGTGTTATCAGTTCCGCACTGTTGCCACGCAATGAAACTTCGCCAACAAACAGGCATAAAAGATTTTTTTCGTTTTCGTTTTCGTTTTCTTGACTCAAAACCTGGCGCCAATTTTCGCTCGTCAATAAAAGCACCGATTCGCCAATAAAATTCAATATAACGCCAAAATCGCGCTGACGTGTCAATAAATCATCAATAATCACTATGCTTTGTGCAACCAACATAATCTTCCTTAATGTGTTACGTATCAGTCAACTTGCACCGCGTCCAATCGGTGACGTGCTCAGCAGCGCTGCGTCATGAAGTCGACTGTGATATATGCCAATAATTTGGCCTGCGAATTTGACTATAGAATAGATTTTGACACTTGCCCAATTTTTGACGATAAATTTAATCGTAAAAATGTTTGCAAAACCAATACGCTATATGATGCTTTATGAATTTTTCAGTTACAAAAAATTACAATAGCATTCGCCTTTTACCCGCATGTTGTGCACTTGAATTTTGTATAAAAAATCAGAAATAGAGTTCAGCCGTGCGTTTGCACTTGTTGATACAGCGTATCGGCCGCTTTTTGTTTGCGTAATAAACTGAGCGCCTGGCCGTTTAAATTCTGTAGATCGCTGCATTTTTGCAGGAGTTTTTGATGGGTTTGATAAATTTGTATTAATTCATTTTTGCAGGCCTGCTTTATTGTTGCAGGCTGTACGTCAAAATGTAGTTGTTCAAAATGCTGGTGCAAGGCCGTATTGAGTGAAATCACTACGGCCCAGTGCTCTTCGTTGATCGCGGCATCCATTTTTTGTAACAGTGTTTTCATGGTATCGATAGATTCATTCATACAATTTTTTCATCGATCTTTTCAAAAATGGACACCGTCAAAATAGTTTTCTACGCGCGCTTATTTTTTATAGCGAATAAATGCTCTATCACGCAGTGCCAATTACCATGCTTGATGCGGCCAATTCATCCTGACTGCCTCGGTGCTGTTCGCAGACCTGATCCCAGCCGGTTTTCAGTTCGCCCAATAATTCGTGTACTTCGTCAAGCGCGTCGATGTCGGCTGTTTTATTGGCATCAAATAATCGGCGCACCATATAGTCGTAAAGTTCATCGAGATTGTCTGCCACACCGCCTCCTTCATCCATATTCAGCGCTGAACGCAGGGCATCAATAATTTGACGCGCACCGCGAATATTTTGTTGTCTATCCAAAAAGTGTTCACGTTCGATAGCGCCTTTTGCGAAGGCAATTTTATCCATGGCACCGGACAACAACATGCGAACCACTTCTTGGGGTGGTGCTGTGCGTAAAGACTGCGCATTGACTTTTTTATACTGATTAATACCGCTATTGTAGTTCATTATTTTATTACCTCATCTTTATAAGTTATTTATTGCTACTGTTATTTGAATCCAGTTGTTGCAGCATAAACTCGCCGGTATTTTTTAAACTATTGACCATTTGATCCATTAGAATAAACCGATCGATTAAACGTATTTCAAATTCTTCCATTTTTGTTTTGAATTTAATTCGGTCTGTATTGATGTCTTCCAGCTTGCTTTTTAACGTATCGGTTCGATTCTTTATAATGCCGCCCGATATGCCTTTATAGTTACGGGCCACGGTGCGCATTTTGTTGGCAATACCTTCTTCGCCCGACAACAAGCCGCCTATGGCTTCAAAATTATTTTCCAGCGCTTTATCAAGTTTTTGGGTATTGAGCGTCAGTTTTCCATCGGAGCCGGTGGTAATACCCAGCTCAGTCAAATTACCTAAACTGTTGTCGCTGACACTGTCTGTTAACGCCCTGCGTAATTGCACATTGAGCATGCGCAGGGTGGAATCACCAAACAGTGGGCCATTTTGCGCACCCGGCCCATTAAATTTTGACAACTCAGAGGTAATACCCACAAAACTGTTATAGGCCTCAACAAACTTGGTCACCGATTCTTTCACGGCATCTTTATCGAGGCTCACTGTCAAGGCATTGCTTTCGTTTGCTGCATTGGGTTTAACCAGGCTAATGCTTACACCTTGCAGCGCATCTTCGATGGTGTTTGATGAGCGGGTAATGGTCAGGCCATCGAGCTTAAACACGGCATTGGTTAAGATGCCGAGGGGGGCTAATTGCGCTGTGTTTAAACGGGTTAAATCATTGCCGTCGCCAAGATTATTGTCTGTGGCTGCAATTGAAATCTGATTCGCTGTACCGCTTTCATTTGCGGTAAAAACCAGTTTGCTGCCGGCATCGTCGGTAACAATGCTCGCTGTCACACCTTTATTGCTCGGGTCTGAATTTATCGCCGCCTGAATACCCGCCAGGGTATTGTTGCTGTCATCAATGGTGACCGTGAATGACTTCGCACCCACGCTCAGTGTCAAGCTGCCTGTGCCCACCGCACTTGTTGGGCTTATCGCAACAGACGACAGTTTGTGATACGTTGCCAGCGACACCACCTCAACGTTGTAGTTGCCTGACACCGCCAGTCCACTGGCGCTGACGGTAAAATACTCTTCGTTGCCTGACACGGCTTTACGGCGCTTAAAATCCGATAAATCAGCCATACCACTGAGCGCATCGTCTAACTCGGCCACGGCTGAACTAAGTGTACCAAAAGCTGAAATACCGGCTTGGGCATCGGCCTCCAGGGCATCCATACGTTTTACTTTGGGTTCGCGCTCGGTCTTGACCAAATCATCAACCAGGGTCCGAATATCAATACCTGAACCAACGCCTAATGTGCTTACCGATGCCATAATTCACCTCTTAACTTTATATCGGCCACAACTGCGTGCTCTTGAGCCGAATTTCACTAATTTTAGTGCACATTCTGTTAACAGTCGTTTTTATTCACGCGCACACCTACGCCGTGTTTTCAGAATTTGTGTAGCTGCTTTTAGAATGTACTGTGGATGTTTTGAAATAGGTTGTGGATGCTAGAGTTGCGTTTACAAACGCACATGCTACGTTCTAAACCCCGGATGGGTTTAAATATGGAACTGATTTTTAGAAAAA
>Ga0209883_1000063_pt1 | contig 28332 bp, 31 predicted proteins | sample GWRWT4_21May14_FD_187196 | JGI IMG/M metagenome (GOLD analysis project Ga0209883, IMG submission 187196) | Sand microcosm microbial communities from a hyporheic zone in Columbia River, Washington, USA - GW-RW T4_21-May-14 (SPAdes) (version 2) | ecosystem: Engineered > Artificial ecosystem > Sand...
CAGACGCGTTCGTCTTCGGGGATGGCGGCGATGGCGATTTCGGGCTGGATGCCCGGCAACTGGACGATCATGGGTCGACTCCTGCGGGAAAGAGGGTTCAGCTGATCAGGTAACCGCCGTCGACCGGCAGCACGATGCCGGTCACGAAGGCGGCCGCGGGGCTGGCCAGGAACAGCACCGGCCCGGCCACGTCGGCGGGCGTGCCCCAGCGGCCCATCGGCGTGCGCGCCAGGATCGGGCGAGAGCGTTCCGGGTCGGCCTGCAACGCCTGCGTGAGCGGCGTGGCGATCCAGCCCGGCGCCACCGCGTTGACGCGGATGCCGTCGGCCGCGTAGGCGATCGCGAGCGACTTGGTGAGTTGCATCACGCCGCCCTTGCTCGCGCTGTAGCCGGGCACCAGGCCGCCGCCGAAGAAGCTGAGCATCGAGGCGGTGTTGACGATGCAGCCACGGCTCGCCGCGAGCAGCGGCCGCGCCGCGCTGCAGCAGCGCATGCTGCCGTTCAGGTTGATGTCGAGCACCTCGGCGAAGACCTCTGGCTCGTGCTCGGCGCCGCGCTTGATCACACCGGCGCAATTGACCAGCACGTCGAGCCGATCAAAGCCACCGATCAGCGCCACGACGGCGTCGTTGGCGCGCACGTCGAGTGCCGCGACCTCGACGCCGGCCATGTCGGGCCGGGCGTTCGCAGCCGCCACTTCGGCAGCGGTGGCCCCGGTCACGGTGACCTGGGCACCGGCGTGCGCGAACGCCGCCGCGATGGCCGCGCCGATGCCGCTCGTGCCACCGACCACCAGCACGCGGCGGCCGTCGAAGGCGGGTTCGGAAAGGCTCATCGCCGGCATCGTTTCATCTCACTTCGCGTGGTAAGGCTTGGCGCCGAGCTTCATGCGGTAGATGCGGAAGTTCGGCACCGCGGGCTTGTCGAAGTCCATGTCACCATCGACCCACAGGTGCAGGTGGTTGCTCACGAGGTAGAGCGTACCTTGCGGGCCCCACGAGAGCGTGTCGGGCCACGAAATATCGTCGCTTGCGACCAGCGTGGTCACGGCGCCGGTCTTCGCGTCGCGCTTCATGATGCCGTTGAGCGAGAGCGCCGTCATGTACAGGTTGTTGTCGCGGTCGGCGGTCATGCCGTCGGTGTTCGACGGCAGCGTGGCCACCACCTTGACTGCGGCCTTCACTTCGTCTTCGCTCTTCGTGAAGTCGCGGATCAGCGCGGTGGGCAGCGCCAGCAGGCGGTTGCCGGTCAGGTTGGTCCAGTACAGCGTCTTCTTGTCGCCCGACAGCGCGATGCCGTCGGCACCGGTCTTCATCGGGTTGGGCTTGCCGTCCTTGGCCTTGAGCGCATCACGCCCGTGGATCTTGAACGTGAAGTTCTCGTCGTTGACCCACTCCGGCGCCGACAGCACGCGCTTGGCCTTGTTGGCCTTGATGTCGTAGACCAGGATGCCGCCCTTCAGCGGGCTGCAGAAGATGCCCGAGTCGCTGATGTAGACCACGCCGGCATCGTTGTCGACCGCCACGTCGTTGAGGAACGAACACTTGCGGTCGCTGTCGGCCTCGCTGAATTCGTAGCGCGCGATCTCCTTGCCGCTCTTCAGGTCCCAGCCGATCAGCTTCTCGTCACCGGGGCCCGAGGGCGCGCCGGCCACGTGGCCCTGGTCGAGGATCCACAACACGTCGTTGCGGTCGATCTCGAAACCGAGCACGGCCTTCAGGCCTTTCGGGTTGTTGATGTCGTTGAGCTCCTTGTTCGGGAACGGCTGCAGTTTCCACACCGTGCCGCGCTTCACCAGCTTCGAGAGCGTGGCCGGGATCTCCTTGCCACCCCAGCGCGCGGTGCTGACGTAGATGTTGCCTTTGGAATCGACCTTGGCGCCCTGCATCAGCACCTTCTTGTACGTCTGCTGTTCGTCGTAGGCCTTCTCGGCAGCCGGGTCGCCGAGGTCGTAGGACAGGCGTGTCCATTCGGCCACCACGTCGAGCTTGGGCGGCGCGGCGAGCGCGGCGGACGTGGCCATCACGCTGGCGATGACGAGGGCGATGCGGGCGAAGCTGTGCTTCATGGAGGTCTCCTTCTTGTTGGTGTTGAACAGCGAACGAAAGCGGTTAGCGCGCGAGTGCATCGAGCGCGGCACGCACGCGTGCCGCGTGGGGAATGGGTTCGACGGCGCCGTAACCTTCGGTCGACAGCGCTGCGGCCACGCAGGCGTAGCGGCCGGCCGACAGCAGGTCGTCGCCGGCCACGGTGCGGGCGACGAAGGCGCCACCGAAGACATCACCCGCGCCAGTCGCGTCGAGCGGCGTGCACGGGTGCGGCGCGATGCGGTGGCGCTGCTGCGCGGTGGCCAGCAGCGCACCTTCGGCGCCGAGCTTCAGGGCCACGGTCTTCGCGCCGAGGCGCAGGCAGTGGTCGACCAGCGCGTCGGGGTCGGTCAGGCCGGTGATCGCAACGATGTCGTCGTAGCTGGGCAGGCACAGGTCGCAATGCGCGATGACATCGCTCATCACCGCGCGCGCGCGGTCGATGGGCCAGAGCTTGAGGCGCAGGTTGGTGTCGAAGCAGACCGTCACGCCCGCGGCGCGCGCGGTGTCGATCGCCGCATAGGCGGTGTCGCACGACGACGCGGAAATCGCCAGCGTGATGCCCGACAGGTGCAATACCTTGGCGGCGGCGATGCGCTCGCGCGGCAGGTCGGCCGGCGTGATGAGGCTCGCGGCCGAGCCGCTGCGGAAGAAGCTGAACTGGTGGCCGTGCTCGTCGTGCGTGACGAAATAGATCGCGGTGTAGGCCTGCGCATTCGTCAGCACGCTGGCGTGGTCGACGCCCTCGGCGCTCCACAGGTCGCGCAGCAGGCGCCCATAAGGGTCGTCGCCGAGCGCGCTGACACATGCGACCCGCGCGCCCTGCCGCGCGGCGGCGATCGCGAAGTTGGAGGTGTCGCCGCCATAGCCCTGCAGGTACAAGCGGCCGGCGCCGTCGCCGGTCTGGTTGAACTCGACCATCGGCTCGCCGAGCGAGACGATGTCGGCGACCGTGATGTCAGATCCGGCCATACTTGGCCAGCCCCTTGCGCAGCGACTTCTCGGCCATGATCAGCTTGGCTTGTTCGAGCTCGCGCGAGTCGATCTCCTGCGCCATCGCCAGCACCTCGGCGGCCTGCGCGTGCGGCACGACGACCACGCCGTCGACATCACCGACCACGATGTCGCCCGGGTGCACCATGATCCCGCCGACCCGCACCGGCACCTGCGAGGCCACCGTGCGGTAGCGGCCGAGCGTGGTGCCCGGGCTCACGTCACGCGCATAGACCGGGAAGCCGTAGTCGCGCCGGATCTCGGTCAGGTCGCGGATGCCGCCGTCGAGCACCGCGCCGACGTGGCCGTTGGCCACCGCACCGGCCGTCATCAGGCCACCCCAGACCGCCACATCGGATTCACCACTCTCGATCGAGATCACGATCACGCTGCCCCGCGGCGCTTCGTCGATCAGGTCGAGCGCGTGCTGCGGTGGCACGAACTCGTCGGAGGCGGCTTCGAGCACGGTGGCGGCCGGGCCGCAGATGCGCTTGTCGTTGATGCGCGGCTTGATCGTGCTGTTCATGTAGCCGCGGTGGCCGCAGACCTTGTCGACGGCGTCGGCCACGGAGGCGATGGCCACCTCGCCGAAGGCCTGGATGATGTCATTCATGGAACGGAATCCTTGATGTTGGGAATGCAGGGGTCACCAGCGGTTGAGCCAGTGGTGGGGTGTCTGCCCGCACAGCACACGCACCGCTTCTTCGGCGGTCTTGCGCTGCAGCTCGCGCATCGACTCTTCGCTGTACCAGCCGATGTGGTTGCTCAATGCCACGTGGTCGAGCGCGAAGATCGGGTGTTTGGGGTCGGGCGGTTCGTGCTCGAACACGTCGAGCCCGGCGCCGAGGATGCGGCGCTGTGCGAGCGCGTCGTACAACGCGTCGAGGTCGATCAGGCCGCCGCGTGCGGTGTTGACGACGATCGCGGTCGGCCGCATCAGCGCGATGCGGCGCGCGTCGATCAGGTGTTTCGTGGTCGCGGTCAGCGGCACGTGCAGCGAGATCACGTCGGCCTCGGCGCAGATTTCGTCGACGCTGGCGGGCGCCGCGTCGTCGGGCAGCGTGGCGTGCGGGTCGTGCACCAGCACCCGGCCGAAGCCGAAGCCGCGCAGTTTTTCGTGCGTCATGCGCGCGATGCGCCCGTAGCCGATGAGGCCGAGCGTGCGCCCGCGCAGCCGGTACATCGGCTCGAGCACGCCGGTCGACCAGCGGCCCTCGCGCACTTCGCGCTCGTGCAGCCGCAGGCGGCGCACCACCGCGAGCAACAAGGTCACGCCCTGCGTGCTGACCTCGTCGGTGCCGTAGTCGGGCACGTTGGCGACCATGATGCCGCGCTCGCGCGCCGCCTGCTGGTCGATGTTGTCGACGCCGATGCCGTAGCGGATGACGGCCTTGCAGCGGTCCATCGCCTCGATCACCGCGCGCGGCACCGGCGACTCGCGCACCAGCACCACGTCGGCGCCCTGCACCGCCGCGATCGTGGCCTTGATATCGCCCCGGCACGGCCGCAGGTCGAAGGTGGCGCCGGCCGCGCCGAGCAGCGCGGCCTCCTGGTCGTAGGCCGCGTAGCCGTCGTCGAGCGCGACGACCCGGCGTGTGGTTGCGGCATCCACGGCCGGTGCGTCCAGGAGGGCCGCGTTGTTCACTTGCGGGTGGCCGCTGCGGCTGCCAGCAACTTCTCGGTCCACTCCTTGCTCACGTCGGCGTCGAGGTAGGTCTTCACCGCCGGTTGTGCGAGCTTGCGGAAGCGGTCGATCTCGGCCGCGCTGAGCTCGGTCACCGTCATGCCTTTGTCGGTCAGCACCTTCTTGGCCGACAGGTCCTGCTCGCGTGTCATGTCGCGGTGGATCTTCTTCGCGATCTCGACCCCTTCGGTCACGGCCTTCTTCTCGCCGTCGTTCAGCGTGTTGAAGAAACGTTCGCTGACGAGGTAGGCGTGCAGGCTGTAGACGTGGCCGTCGAGCGTGATGTGCTTCTGGTGCTGGTACAGGCTCGCGGCCAGGATGTTCGTGACGCCGTTTTCCTGACCGTCGGCCGTGCCCTGCGCCAGCGCGGCGGGCAGCTCGCCCCAGTCGATCGCGGTCGGGTTGCCACCGAGCGACTCGACCAGCTTCACGAACACCGGGCTCGGCTGCACGCGCATCTTCAGGCCCTTCATGTCCTCGGGCGTCTTGATCGCGCGCTTGGAGTTGGTGAAGTGGCGGATGCCGTTGTCGGCATAGGCCATCAGGCGAATGCCGGTCTTCTTGCGCATGTCTTCGGCCAGCTCCTTGCCGAATGCACCGTCGAGCACGGCGTAGGCGTGCGCGTGGTCGTTGAACACGAAAGGCAGGCCGAAGATGTTGAAGGTCTTGTAGACGCCGGGAATGCCGCCGTCGTGCACCACGCCGACTTCGACCGTGCCCAGGCGCAGCCCTTCCATGATCTGTTGCGCCGGGCCGAGCTGGCCGGCCGGGTAGATCTCGACCTTGAGCGAACCGTTGCTCGCCTTCTCGACGTGCTCCTTGAACGCGAGCGCCGCGGCGTGCTTGGGCTGGTCGGCCTTGCCGGGCTGGAAGTGGGTGTACTTGATCACTTTCTGCGCCTGGGCCGGCAGCGCCGTCAGGCCCGCCAGGGCCGCCACGAGCGTGACGAGGAAGGGAATACGTTTGATCTTCATGAGCTTGTCTCCGGGAGTGATGGGGGTTTCAGTTCCTGTAACCCAGCAGGCCGGGGAGCCAGGTGGAAAGCCCCGGAACAAAAGTGAGCAGTGCCAGCACGATCAGCATCGCGACGAGCATCGGCACGGCCTCGCGCACCATGCGGCCCATGGGCACGCCCGAGACGATGGAGGTCACGAACAGCAGGCCGCCGACGGGGGGCGTGATCATCCCGAGCGTCAGGTTGACGATCACGACGATCGCGAAATGCAGCGGGTTCAGGCCGGCGGCGTCGGCCAGCGGCGCCAGGATGGGCACCATGATCATCACGCCGGGCAGCGGCTCGATGAAGATGCCCACGAGCAGCAGCAGCACGTTGATCGCGAGCAGCAACACCACCGGCGACAAGTGCATGCCGGCGATCCAGCCGGCCACGGCCTGCGGAATCTGCCCGACCGTGAGCACCCACGCGAACACCGCCGAGGTGGCGATGATGAACATGATCGAGGCCGTCATCAGCGCGGTGCGGTAGAGGATCGCCGGCAGCATGTCGAGCGTCAGCGTGCCGTAGACGAAGCGGCCGACGAGCAGCGCGTAGAGCACCGCGGCCGCGGCCGCTTCGGTCGGCGTGAACACACCACTCTGGATGCCGCCGAGGATGATCACCGGCAGCACCAGCGCCGGCAGCGCGCGCAGGAAGAGCTGCAGGAACGGCCCGGTCTCCAGGTCTTCGGCGGCAGAGCGGTAGTTGCGCTTGACGCTGATCCAGTGGTTGACGACGGCCAGCGAGAGCGAGATCAGCAGCCCCGGCACGATGCCGGCGAGAAACAGGCCGGTGACGGTGACGCTGTTGTCGGTCAGCGCGTAGATGATCATGATGATCGACGGCGGAATGATCGGCCCCACGATCGCGGTGCTGGCGATCAGCGCCGCGGCGTAGGCGTCGCTGTAGCCCGCCTTGCGCATCATCTTGATCAGCATCGCGCCCGGGCCGGCCGCGTCGGCGAGGGCCGAACCGCTGATGCCCGAGAAGAAGGTCAGCGTCAGGATGCTGGCGTGCCCGAGGCCACCGCGGCGCCGGCCGACCAGGCGCGCCGCGAACTTGAGCAGCACGTCGGTCAGCGCGCCGCCCGTCATCAGCTCGGCCGCGAGGATGAAGAACGGGATGGCCAGCAGCGGAAAGCTGTCGAGCCCGCTGAAGAGGTTCTGGGCCACCACCAGCGGCGACATGCCGGGCTTGGCGGCCACCGCGAACAGGCCGGCGATCAGCATCGCGAAGGCGATGGGTGCGCCGAGCACCATCACGCCGACAAAGAGAATTCCGAGAATCGTGTTCATGTTGTGCAGCGACTGAGGTCAGAGAGCCTGCGGGTCGAAACCTTCGACACGCTCCCAGTCACCGGTGCCGACCCAGCCGCGCGCCACCTGCGCCAGGTGCACGAGTGCCAGCGCCGAACCCACGGGAATCGCGGCGTAGACCTTGCCGAGCGACCAGCCGAGCACCGGGGACTCCTGCTCCCAGGCGAACTGCGCGTATTCGATGCCGAGCCAGACCAGCACCGCCAGCGTGACCGCCATCACCAGCGCCAGCAGTGCGCGCAACGCGCGCGCCGCGCGCGGCGGCAACGAGTTCGGCAGCGTCTCGACCGCGATGTGCCCGCCGACGCGCAGCGCCGGGCCCACACCGAGGAACACGGCCCAGATCATCATGTAGCGCGTCGCCTCCTCGACCCAGGGGAAGGAGTGGTTGAAGACGTAGCGCGCGAACACGTTGCCGATCACCAGCGCGGCCATCACGCCGAGCAGCAACACCAGCACCCAGCGGTTGGCGGCGCAGAAGGCCGCTTCGGCGGCGCCTTGGCGCGGGGTTTCGGGCGAACTCATCGTGTCTCGTGGCCTTCTCTATCAGGGTTAATTGGCATATCGTATCTGATATATCAGATGCCGCATCCGGAGTAACCCGATACACTTCGACGATTCCTTGCCCACCGACATGAACGCCCCGCTGCGCCTCGAACGCCCCCAACTGCTGACCGATCTGGCCCACGAGCGCATCCGCGACGCCATCGTGGCGGGCGAGTTGAAGCTCGGCGAACAGGTCTCGGAAGCGCAACTCGCCCAGCGCATGGCCATCAGCAAGACGCCGGTGCGCGAGGCGCTGCAGCGTCTGAAGATCGAAGGCCTGGTCGAGATCCACCCGCAGCGCGGCACCTTCGTGTTCCGCCTCGACCCGAACCAGGTCGGCCAACTGTGCCGCTTCCGCGCGATGGTCGAGACCGAGGCGCTGCGCGAATCGGCCTTGGCCAACCGTGCCGGCCTGGCCCGCGAACTGGCGCGCCTGGTGGTCGAGATGGGCCCGGCCGAAGCCGCGCAGGACGTGCAGGCGCTGGCCCGCATCGACATGGACTTCCACTGGCAGTTCTTCGCGTTCTGCCCGAACACCTACCTGCGTGGCGCCTACGAGCTGATCCGCTACCAGCTGATCGCGATGCGCCACCGCTCGCACATCCACAACGCCGTCGACAGCCACCAGGTGCTCGTCGATGCGGTGGGGTCGGGTGACATCGACACCGCTTGCGCGCTGCTGCGCGAGCACGTCTTCGAGAACGAGCCGCGTTACTGCATCGCTTGCGGCGTGGCTTAGAGGCTCGTGATTGCAACCGGCGCAGGCGCGCGCCGGTCCACTTCTCAAGCGCTGACGATCCAGCCCTCGACCGGGTCGATGCTTTCGGGCAAGCCCCAACCCGGCCGCGTGCTCGCCCACGCCGCCTGCATCAGGCACAGCACGGCATCGAGCCGGTCGCCGCTCGCATCGTCGATCACATGGTCACGCTGCGCGTGTGTCAGGCGCAAGCGCAAACCGAGCCGCGTGCTGCGCCCTTGTTCGAGCGCGTCCAGCATTTCCTTGCGCGCGATCAGGCGTTCGGGTTCGTCCTTGTTCTTGTAGGAACGCCGGCCGATCAGCTCGTGAGCCAGCAAACCCGGGTAACCCTCGACCGCCACCCTTGTCGGGTCGCCGGCATGCATCTGCGGCAGCGTCAAGCCAGCGTCGATCAGGCGCGCCACACCTTCGTAGTACATGAGGCCGACCGGCACGTAGCGGGTCTGCAAAGGGCTCGTCGAGCTCAGGCCTTGCAGCGCCGTGTCGGTGCGGCGGTGCAGCAGACGCTGGCCGGCAGGGCGGGTGTTGCCCCAGGTGTCGATGAAACTGCGCCACTGCATGCGCGTCGGGCAACGTGCGCGCACTTGCTGGATGACTTCTTCGCACGTGGCCCCGAACCCGTTCGCTTCGACGAAGGCCCGCGGCAGACCGAACGGGAAGTCGAACGCGCCGAGCCACGGGCCGGGCGTGGCCAGCCACGCGGCATACGCGTCGAGCGTCGCAAAGGCTTCGAGGCGCGCCAGCTTCACGACCGGCCCGGCGAGGTGGCCGAGGGCCACGGTGATCGGCTTCTTCCGGCTCGGGTTGCTGCTGAAGTCGATGCCGGCGAGCAGTTGCGGCGGCGATGGGGTCGGTAGCGTCATCGACCGACTCTACCCAAGCGCCAGCGCCGCCACCCCGGCCGCAATGAAGGCCGCGCCGGCGATGCGCAAACCACGATCGCCTTCACCCAGCAAGCGCCGGCCGATCAGCGCCGCGAACAGCATCGACACCTCGCGCGCCGGCGCCACGTGGCTGAGCGGCGCCAGCCGCACCGCGTACAGCACCAGCACGTAGGCCAGCGGCCCGAGCACGGCGACCACCAGCGCGTAGCGCCACTGCGCGTGCCAGGCTTGCCGGAAGCCGGCCGGGTCGCGCAGCGCGGCCGGCAGCAGAAAGGGCACGCGGAACAGGTTGCCCACGTAGTCGACGACGATCGGCGACAGCAGCAGCACCTTCACCGCGTAGGCGTCGATCAGCGTGTAGCCGGCGATCAACGCGCCGGTGGCCGCGCCATAGGCGATGCCGGTGCGCACACGCTGGCGCTGCGCCGGGTCGTGCACCTTGGCCCACAAGGCCGGGCCGCCGGCAATGAAGAACACGCCGAAGGTGACGGCCCCGACACCGAGCATGCCGACGACGCTGAGCCGCTCGCCCAGCAACAGCACCGCACCGAGCGAACTGAGCAGCGGCCCGGTGCCGCGCGCGAGCGGGTACACGACCGTCAGGTCCGACAGCCGGTAACCACGCAGCAAGGTCGAGAAGTACACGAGGTGCACGACCGCGCTGGCGAGCAACACGCTCCATTCCAGCCAGCCCCAGCCGGGCAGCACGCCCCAGCAGGCCCACACGCCGACCGGCGCCCACAGCGTGACCAGCATCAAGGCGGTGATCAAGGCGAAGCGGTCGTCGCCACCGGCCTTCTTGGCGACGATGTTCCAGACCGAATGCAGCAGCGCGGCGGTGATGACGAGGGCGAGCGCGGTGGCAGACATTCAGCGCGATTGTCGTGGAGCCACCGCGCGCTACAGTTCGGAGGATGAACCCTCTGCTCGTTGAAGTGATCCGTGGTGGCGTGCTCGAGTCGAGCCACTGCGGCGCGCTGGCGGTGCTCGATGCCGACGGCGCCGTGGTGGCGCAGCTCGGCGACATCGATCACCCGATCTTCCCGCGCTCGGCCGTGAAAGTGCTGCAGGCGCTGCCGCTCGTGGCCAGCGGCGCCGCCGACCAGCTCGGCCTGAACGACGAAGAACTCGCGGTCGCCTGTGCCTCGCACGGCGGCGAAGAGGTGCACGCGCAGACGGTCGCGAAGATGCTGGCGAAGGCCGGGCTCGATGCCGAAGCACTCGAATGCGGCGCGCATTGGCCCTACCTGGAATCGGCCGCGCGCACGCTCGCCGTGCACGGCCAGGCGCCGAGCGCGCTGCACAACAACTGTTCCGGCAAACACGCCGGCTTCCTGTGCCTGGCCTGTGCGCTGCACGGAAAGGGGCCGAACCTGCGCCAGTACGTGCGCGGCTACGTCGGCGCCGAGCACCCGGTGATGCGCGAGGTGACGGCGTCGCTGCAGGCGAGCACCGGCTTCGACCTGGCGACCACGGCACGCGGCACCGACGGCTGTTCGATCCCGACCCACGCGATCCCGCTGCGCCATCTGGCCCACGCCTTTGCGCGTGTGGGCACCGGCACCGGCCTGAGCAGCGGCCATGCACAAGCCGCGAAGCGCCTGCGCGCGGCCGTCGCCAAGGCGCCCTACCTGGTCGCGGGCAGCGGCCGTTTCGACACCCGCGTGATGCAACAACTCGGTGAACGGGTGTTCTGCAAGGTCGGCGCCGAAGGGGTGTTCTGCGCGGCGCTGCCCGAGCTCGGACTGGGCGTGGCGATCAAGATCGACGACGGCAACAACGCACGCGCCTGCGAGGTGGTGATGGCGGCCGTGATCGAGGCGTTCCTGCCGCTCGACGACGACAGCGCCAAACTGATGCGCTCGCTCAGCGACGCGCGCCTCAGCAACTGGAACGGCATCGAGGTCAGCCGGCTGCGCGCGGCGCCGGCCTTGCGCGCCCTGCAGCGCTGAGCGGCCGGCGCGTCAGATCCGGTCTTGCTGCGTCACGTTGACCGGCAGTTCGTGCGGGCGCAGCAGGTCGGCGCCGCTCGCCGGGTCGACGAAGCGCAGCCGCAGCAGGTAGTTGCCGACCGGGATGAACATGTTCGTCTGGGTCGCGCCGTTCGACAGGTCGAAGCTCTGCACCGGCTTGCGATCGGCCCGTGCCAGCACCTCGAGCATGAAGTGCCCGGCCTTCTCGGCCGTCTGGCCACGGGCGCACACACCATACCCATCGACGCCCAGGCGCACGTTGAATGGGCTGACCAGGGCCTCGCCGGCGCGCAGGTTGGTGAAGTGCAAGGGCTCGTCGGGCGGGCGCGGCCGCGAGACTTCGTCCTGGTACCAGGCGGCGCAGGTCGGCTCGAAATTCTTCGGGTCGATCTTCGGCCGCGGCACCGCGCTGCGCGGGCCCAGCACCTCGACCGTGATCTCGGGGCTGAACACGAAGTAGGGTCGGTGTTCGTGGTCGGCGAACAGCAAACGCAGCGTGTGTTTGCCCGCCGGCAGGTCGAGCAGGCTCGAGGTCTGGCCCTTGCCGAAGTGCCGGTGCTTGTCGTTGAACGGGAGTTTTTCGGTCACGCTCGGCGGCATGCGCGTGTCGACCAGGATGTGGTGGTGCCCGGTGCCTTTGAGCTCCTTGCCGGCGGGCACCACGCCCATGCCGCGCACCGCGAAGTCCACCTGGAATGGCGAAGCCACCTTGTAGCCGTTGCGCAGGTTCGAGAAGTCGACCGCGGTCAGCTCCTTCAGGTTGGCGCGCGTTCGCTCCTGCGTGCGGCTCGACCAGCAGCTGCGTTCGTTGTCGTCGGTGGGCAGCGGCGCCGCGCCGGCCGAACCGAAAACCGCCATCAGTGCCGCTGCGCACAGTGGCTTCGTGGTGCCTTGTCTCATCTGTTCTTCTCCCTGCTCGTCTCTATCCTAACGTCACACCGCAGCGTTGCCGGCCGTCATGACCCTGATTGCAAACCCGGATTGGGCTTGCCGCGTGCGCGGCGGCCTGGCAGCCCCGATGATTCGTGACAGGAGCCTCACTTCGATGCAAACACACCACGCGACCCCCCGTTTCACACCGGCCCCTGGCCGGGCTTCGTGATGCAGCGCCGCCACCTGCTCGGCGCCGCACTGGCCTGGCCGGCCGTGCTGGTTCGGGCCGCCGGCCTTGACGCCGAAGCCGCGCTGCGCTCCGGTGGTGTCGTGCTCGCGATGCGCCACGCGCTCGCCCCCGGCACCTACGACCCGCCCGAATTCAAGCTCGGCGTGTGCGGCACGCAGCGCAACCTGAACGACGAGGGCCGGGCCCAGGCGCGTGGCATCGGCGCGTGGTTCGAAGCGCGCGCGCTGAAACCCGCGCGGGTGCGCAGCAGCCCGTGGTGCCGCTGCGTCGACACCGCCACGCTGGCGTTCGGCCCACCTGAACCCTGGGCAGCACTCGGCTCGCCGCGCGCTGCGGGCGAAGCGTGCAACGCGGAGCACGTGAAGATGCTGCGGCAAGCGCTGCTGAGTGCTTCGGCACCGGGCCGGCCTTTCGAGGTGTGGGTCACGCACATGTTCGTGTTGTCTGAGCTCGTGGGCGAGAACACCGCCTCCGGCGAAGGCCTGGTGCTGCGCGCCAACCGGGCCGGCGCGCCCGAGGTGCTGGCGCGTCTGAACATCGGCTGACGCCGCCCGGGCTCAGCCGGCCAGCGCCAGCAGCGCTTCGAGCTGCGCCATCGTGTCGGCCTCGTGCAGCGGCTTGTCAGCGCGGATGCGCAGCATGCGCGGGAAACGCACCGCGATGCCGCTCTTGTGGCGCGGGCTGCGGTTGATGCCTTCGAACCCGAGCTCGAACACCATCGAAGGTTTCACGCTGCGCACCGGGCCGAACTTCTCGATCGTGCTGGCGCGGATCACCTTGTCGACGCCGCGGAACTCGGCGTCGGTGAGGCCGGAGTAGGCCTTGGCGAAAGCGACCAGTTGCAGCGCGTCGGGCTGCGGCGCCACGCGCCGCGCGATGGCGTCGACCACCGCCTGCGCTTCGGCGGCATCGCGCGGCGCACGGTTCCACACCGCGAAGGTGTAGTCGGTGTAGACACTGGCGCGGCGGCCGTGGCCGGCCTGCGCGTAGATCAGCACGGCGTCGACACTGAGCGGCTCGATCTTCCACTTCCACCAGGTGCCGTCGCTCTTGGTGCGGCCGGTGCCATAGCGTGCGCCATGGTGCTTGAGCATGAACCCTTCGACACCGCGGGCGCGTGATTCTTCGCGCAGTGCGGCGAGCTCGGCCCAGCTCGTGCGTTGTTCATTTGGCGAGAGGTGCAGGCCGGGCACGGCCAACACCGCCGCTTCGAGCAGGCCACGGCGCAGCGATTGCGGCTGCGCGCGTTGGTCATCACCCTGCCATTCGAGCAGGTCGTAGGCGATGAAAGCCACCGGCGCATCGGCCAGCACTCGTCTGTTCAGCGTCTTGCGCCCGATGCGCTGTTGCAACAGGTTGAACGGCGCCGGCCCCGCGTCTTTCCACACCACGATCTCGCCGTCGAGCACCGTGCCGTCGGGCAGCGCTGCGGCGAGCGCCACGATCTCGGGGAAACGCTCGGTCATCAACTCTTCGCCACGTGACCAGACCCACACGGTGCCGGCGCGTTTGACCACTTGCGCGCGGATGCCGTCGTACTTCCACTCGACCAGCCAGTCGGTGGGCGGGCCGAGTTTGCCGTCGAACGCTTCCACGGCCGCGTCGAGCTGGTGCGCCAGGAAGAAGGGATACGGCTGGCCTGCATCGGCCGGCCCGCTGCTCGTGTGCGACACGATCTGCTCGAAGCGCGCAGCGTCGGGCATCTGCTTCGCGTCGGTGTAGCCCATCAGACGTTGCGCCACCACCTTCGGGTCGAGCGACGCGTGTTCGGCCAGCGCACGCTGCACCAGCAGCTTGCTGACGCCGACGCGAAAGCCGCCGCCGATCAGCTTGGTGAGCAGAAAGCGGCCGGTGGTGTCGAGCTGGTCCCAGTAGGCGGCGATGCGCTCGCTTTGCGCAGCAGGCTCGGTGCCGCGCAAGGGCAACAAGCGCTGCTCGACCCATTCGGCCAGGCCCAGGTCGCTGAGTGCGCCCGGCGGCGGCAGCACGTGCGCGATGGTCTCGGCCAGGTCGCCGACCGCCTGGTAAGCCTCTTCGAACAACCAGGGCGCGATGCCGGCGCGATCGCAGGCGAGTGCACGCAGCACGGCCGTGGGCACGACCTGGCGCGGTTTGCCGCCGGCGAGAAAGTAGACCGCCCAGGCTGCGTCGGCGGCGGGCGCGACGGCGAAGTACGCCTTCAGCGCGTCGACCTTGGCGCCGGTCGCGGTGCTCGCGTCGAGCGCGTTGAAGAGCTGGGCGAAGGCTTTCATGGCGCGGCGGCGGGCGTTTCTGCGACCGCAGTTTCACGGGCCTCTTCGCTGGCTTCGTGTTCGTCGCCGTACTCGGTGCTGAACGAGCCCGCCTCCAGGCCTTGTTCGCTCAGCCAGCGCACCATCACGCTCTCGTAGCCGTGGGTCACGATCACACGCTGCGCACCGGTCGCCGCGATGGCTCGCTGCAGGCCCGGCCAGTCGGCGTGGTCGCTGAGCACGAATCCGCGGTCGACGGCACGGCGGCGGCGCGCGCCACGCAGTTGCATCCAGCCGCTGGCGAAGGCGTCGCTGAAGTCGCCCAGGCGCTGCGTCCAGGCCGAGTTCTGCACTGAAGGGGGTGCGATCACGAGCGCAGCTTTGAAGCTCGCCTTGTCGCTGACTTCGGACACCCGTTGCGTTTCGGGCAGCACCACACCCGCCGCGCGATAAGCCCGGTTCAGCGGCTCGACCGCGCCGTGCACGAAGATCGGGCCGATGCTGGAGTCGACCCCGGCGAGGATGCGCTGCGCCTTGCCGAAGCTGTAGCCCATCAACAGGCTGGCGCGGCCGGCCGCGGCATTGGCGGACCACCAGCGGTCGATGTCGGCGAACAGCTCACGCTGCGGTGCCCAGCGGTAGATCGGCAGGCCGAAGGTGCTTTCGGTGATGAAACAGTCGCAGCGCACCGGCTCGAACGGTGCGCAGGTCTGGTTGTCTTCGCGCGCATCGGCTTCGGCGCCGGCGACGAAATAGTCGCCCGACGCCACCCACACGCGCCCGCCGTGTTCGAGCCGCACCTGCGCCGAGCCGAGCACGTGGCCGGCGGGGTGCAGCGACAAGCGCACGCCGAAGTGGTCGATGACCTCGCCATACGGCAGCGTCTGCAGGTTGATGTCACCCAGCCGCGAGCGCAGCACCCCTTCTGCCGGCGCGGCGGCGAGGTAGGCCGCATGGTCGCGCCGCGCATGGTCGGCGTGGGCGTGTGTGATCACCGCGCGGTCCACCGGGCGCCACGGGTCGATGTAGAAGTCACCCGGCGGGCAATACAGGCCCTCGGGGCGCTGCACGATCAGGTCATCGGGCGGCATCGGGGCCATGGGCAGGCGAGCCTCAGTACCGCTTGCCACTGACGAGCAACAGCAAACGCATCAGCCCGTAGGCAACCCAGGTGAGGCCACGCGTGACGAGCGGCCGGCGCTCGTGCTCGGCCGGGTCGACCACCCGGCCCTTGTGCTCGATGGCGTCCAGCAGGTGGGTGCGCAGCTCGGTGGCGAAAGCATCGTCGCGCACGAACACGTTGGCTTCGCGCGCGAGCAGCAGGCTCAGCGGGTCGAGGTTCGACGAGCCCACGGTGGCGAGCATGCCGTTGCCCGAGTCCATCACCGCGACCTTGGCGTGCAGGAAGCTGGGCTCGTATTCGATGATGCGGATGCCGGCGTTCAGCATCACGCCGTAGACCGCGCGGCTGGCGTGGTACTGCATGAAGTATTCGTACTTCGCCTGCAGCAGCAAGGTGATGCGCACGCCGCGTTTGGCCGCGCGCAACAAGGCACGCTGCAACTGCACGCCGGGAATGAAGTAGGCGTTGGCGATCAGGATCTCGCTGCGCGCCTGCGCGATCGCCACACGGTAGATGCCTTCGATGCTGCGCCGAAAGCGCACGTTGTCGCGCAGCACCAGCGACGCCAGCGCGCCGCGCCGCTTGCCGCCCGACCCCGCGTCGACGATCACACTCGGGCCACCGGCCGTGCCCATGTCGGTGCCTGCGCGGGCCGCGGCGCGCACCGCCTTCAGCGCACCTTCGAAGTCACGCTCGCGCGCTCCGCGGGCCACCTGCAGGCGCGCCCACAGTCGCGCCATCGTATCGTGCACGTCGGCCACCAGCGGTCCACCGACCTGCACCGCGAAGTCGAAGCGCGGCTGGTCGAGCTCGCCGTGGTTCGGGTCGTAGTAATCGTCCAGCAGGTTGATGCCACCGCAGAACGCGGTTTCGCCGTCGACCACGCAGAGCTTGCGGTGCATGCGCCGCCAGCGTTTCGGGAACAGCAGCCGCCAGCCGCGTGCCGGGTTGAACACGGCCCACTGCACGCCGGCGGCGCGCCAGCGCTGTTGCCACTCGGCAGGCACGTCGCCGGTGCCCACGCCGTCGACGACGACCCGCACCGCCACGCCACGCGCGCCGGCCTGCTCCAGCGCTTCGGCCACGCCGAGCGCAGCGCGGTCGAACACGAAGATGTAGGTTTCGAGCAGCACCTGGGCGCGTGCTTTCGAGATCGCTTCGATCAGCGCCGCGAACAAGGCGTCGCCGCCCTTGATCAGCTTGAGCCGGTGGTCGGGGCGCAGCGCGCGGTTCATCGGGCCGAGGTGGTCACTCGAGCGCCAGTTCTGCCACCAGAGGCAGGTGGTCGGACATGCGCGCCCAGGCCACGCCGCGTGGCACCGAGGTCGACAGGCAGCGCAGCCCGCGCATGTAGATGCGGTCCATCGAAAACACCGGCAGGCGCGACGGGAAGGTGTTGAAACGCGCCGGCGGGTCACCTTCGACGCGCGCGCGCTGCAGCTTGAAGCCGTGCATCTGCTGGTCGAGTTTCTGGCCCCAGTCGTTGAAGTCACCGGCCACGATGAGCAGCTCGTCCTTCGGCACTTCGGCCTCGATGAAGCGGGCGAGCCGCTCGACCTGGCGCACCCGGCTCGCGTGCATCAGGCCGAAGTGCGCGACGATGGCGTGCACCAGCACGCCGTTCCAGTGCACCGGCACGTGCAGCAGGCCACGCTGCTCGAAGCGGTGGTCGGACACGTCATGGTGGCCGATGTCGCCGAGCGGCCAGCGTGACAACAGCGCGTTGCCGTGCTCGCCGTGGCGCGTGGTGGCGTTGGTGCGATAGGCCACGTCGTAACCTTCGGGCGCCAGGTAGTCGGCCTGCGGCATGCGCGGCCAGCCGACGTGCGTGTCTGGAAAAAACTTGGCTTCGGCGCGGTTCAGCGAGCGCACTTCCTGCAGGAACACCAGGTCGGTGTCGAGTGCTTCGATGCCGAGCGCGAGGTTGTGGATCTCGAGCCGCTTGCGCGGGCCGACGCCGCGCACGCCCTTGTGGATGTTGTAGGTGGCCACGCGCAGCACGTCGCTCGGGTGCTGCAGGGTCGAATGGGCGTGGGTACTGCGCATGCGGTTCAGTTCATTTGGGGCAGGCGCCGGATCGCCGCCGCGTTGGTCGGCGAAAAACAGGCGTCGGCGGCGGCCGCCCAGCCGAGCCAGCGGTACTGAAGGTGCTCGCGCGGCGCGAGCTTCACCGGCACGTCACGCGGCACCTGCAGGCCGAACACATGCTCGGTGTTGTGGGTGACGCCACTGGCGTAGCGGTGGCGCCAGACGGGGTAGATCTCGTAGACGTTGTGCATCTGCCAGTCACGCAGGTTCTGCGCCGGCACCGCGTCGGAGCCGACCACGATGCCGGTTTCTTCGGCGACCTCTCGCACCGCCGTTTCCATGCAGGGTTCGTCTATACGGTCTTTCGATCCGGTCACGCTTTGCCAGTAGCCGGGTTTGTCGGCGCGCTCGATCAGCAGCACCTCGAGTTCGGCGGTATGGATCACGACGAGGACGGATTCGGGGATCTTGGGCGAGCGCGTCTCGGTCATGGCTCAGATGCCGCTGATCACGGCATCGAGGGCGCCGACGATGTCGTGAGAGTGAGCGCGCAACGATACAACGCGCCGCTTCAGCAGACGGGCGTCGATCGGGCCGGCTTCCTGCGGGAGCAACACGACTGACAGGCCGTTGATCGTGAATGCCGGGCAAAGCCTGCGCGGCAACCCTGCAGAGGCGATTCGCGTGTGGGCAAGCGGAGCGACGAGGCGGGTATCAAGCCCGCCGAGCAAGTCGCTTTGCAGATCGACAAGGTAGGGAATCTCGTCGCGCAGGCGCGCACTCGGATTCTGGTAGACGTCCCATTGCGGCATGCCGGTCACCAGCGGCGAAACTCTTCGTTCCAGAGCCCGTGCTTCTGAAACCGCTGGTTCTGCTCGTCGATCCAGTCCTTGTACTGCTCGTTGAAACGGCGCTTGCGCTCGGCAAGCGATTCGCCCGCCTCGGCCTTGAGCAACTCTTCGTAGCGCTCACTGGAAATGACCACGCTGTGGCGCCGGCCCGCCTTCTCAATGAACACCGGCTTGGTCTGGGCCTGCTCGAGCACCTGGCCAAGGCGGTTCTTCGCTTCCGTGGCAGTGACTTTCATGCTGACTCCATGCTTGCGATCATAGCCATTTTAGCCATTCCAACGCAGCGCTCGCGGTCACGCCTTGATGCCCTGGCTCACGCGCCGCCCGGCAAGCGCGCCGGCAAATTTCATGATCTCGGGGCGTCCGACGGTACCCTCCCCGCGCTTGGCCTGGATGGCCATTCAGGGCGCCATGAAAATGGGCGCGAATTTCGCGCCCTTTTGATTCTGCAGCAGCCAAGCCGCTGCAGCTCAGCCCGCCGCCCCCTGCGCATTCCGCAAGCGAATGTGCAGCTCCCGCAACTGCTTCTCGTCGACCGCACTCGGCGCACTCGTCAGCAGGTCTTGGGCCCGCTGCGTCTTCGGGAACGCGATCACGTCGCGCAGCGACTCGGCGCCCGTCATCAGCATCACAAACCGGTCGAGGCCGATCGCAATGCCACCGTGCGGCGGCGCGCCGTACTGCAGCGCGTCGAGCAGGAAACCGAACTTGGAACTCGCCTCTTCGGCGTCGATCTTGAGCGCGCGGAACACCTTGCTCTGCACCTCTTCGCGGTGGATACGCACCGAGCCGCCGCCGAGCTCGATGCCGTTGAGCACCACGTCGTAGGCCTTCGAGATGCAGCGGCCGGGGTCGGTTTCGAGCCAGTCTTCGTGGCCGTCTTTCGGCGACGTGAACGGGTGGTGCACCGCGCTCCAGCGCTGCGCGCCGTCGTCGTATTCGAACATCGGGAAGTCGACCACCCACAGCGGCTCCCACGCACCCTGCGCGAGGTTGCGCGCCTTGCCGAACTCGCTGTGGCCGACCTTCACGCGCAATGCGCCGATCGCGTCGTTGACGACCTTGGCCTTGTCGGCGCCGAAGAACAGCAGGTCGCCGTTCTGCGCGCCGCTGCGGCTGATGATCTCGGCCAGCGCCTTGTCGTGCAGGTTTTTCACGACGGGTGACTGCAAACCTTCGCGGCCCTTGGCCACGTCGTTGACCTTGATCCAGGCCAGGCCCTTGGCGCCGTAGATCTTCACGAACTCGGTGTAGCCGTCGATCTCGCCGCGGCTCATCTCGCCGCCACCCGGGATGCGCAGCGCGACCACACGCCCGTCCTTCATCTGCGCCGGGGCCGAGAAGACCTTGAAGTCGACATCACCCATCACGTCGGTCAGCTCGGTGAATTCGAGCTTGACGCGCAGGTCGGGCTTGTCGGAACCGAAGCGGCGCATCGCCTCTTCCCAGGTCATCACCGGGAAGGCCGGCAACTCCACGCCGATGGCGTGGTGGAAGGTGCTGCGGATCATGCCCTCGAACATCGTGCGGATCTCTTCCTCGGTGAGGAACGAGGTCTCGATGTCGATCTGCGTGAACTCGGGCTGGCGGTCGGCGCGCAGGTCTTCGTCGCGGAAGCACTTGGTGATCTGGTAGTAGCGGTCGAAGCCGGCCACCATCAACAACTGCTTGAACAACTGCGGGCTCTGCGGCAGCGCGAAGAACATGCCTTCGTGCACGCGGCTCGGCACCAGGTAGTCGCGCGCACCTTCGGGCGTGCTCTTCGTGAGCATCGGCGTTTCGATGTCGATGAAGCCGTTGGCGTCGAGGAACTTGCGCACTTCCATGCTGACGCGGTAGCGCAGCATCATGTTGCGCTGCATCGTCGGGCGGCGCAGGTCGAGCACGCGGTGCGTGAGGCGCGTGGTTTCCGAGAGGTTCTCGTCGTCCATCTGGAACGGCGGCGTGATGCTGGGGTTCAGCACCTCGATCTCCAGACAGAGGACCTCGATCCTGCCGCTGGTGATGTTGGCGTTGACGGTGCCTTCGGGGCGCGCACGCACCTTGCCGGTGACCTTGAGGCAGAACTCGTTGCGCACGCCTTCGGCCACCTTGAACATCTCGGCGCGGTCGGGGTCGCAGACGATCTGCACGATGCCTTCGCGGTCGCGCAGGTCGATGAAGATCACACCACCGTGGTCACGGCGGCGATGCGCCCAGCCCATCAGCGTCACGGTCTGGCCCATCAGCGTTTCGCTGACGAGGCCGCAGTACGTTGTTCTCATGAAATCACTCCACTGCCCGCGGGCAGATTGGTTTGGCAAAGGCAGAGCGCTCGGGCTCCGCGGTTCGGATTCGGGGGCGCTGCGGCGCTGCGTTGCAGGCCTCGGGGCTGGGCGGGTGCCGGGCCGCCCAACCCGGTCAATTTCGGGCCGGCTCGGCGACGTCGGCCACCGGCGCCACGAACGCCATCGGCGGCGCCACCACGCCCATCGAGATCACGTATTTCAGCGCTTCGTCGACGCTCATCTGCAGCACGATGACGTCGGCGCGCGGCACCATCAGAAAGAAGCCCGAGGTCGGGTTGGGCGTGGTCGGCACGTACACGCTGAGATAGTCGCCCGGCAGGTGCAACGCGGCTTCGCCGCCGGGCCGGCCGGTGACGAAGGCGATGGTCCAGCTGCCGTGGCGCGGGTACTGCACCAGCACCGCTTCGCGGAACGCGTTGCCACTGCTGGAAAAAAGCGTGTCGGACACCTGCTTCACCGAGCTGTAGATCGACTTGACAATCGGGATCTTGCTGAGCACGCGGCTGCCCTGGCGCAGCGACCACTGGCCGAGGATGTTGGTCGCGAACATGCCGGTCAGCAGCAGGCCGAGCAGCATCACGATCACGCCCAGGCCAGGCACGCGCAGCAGCATGTCGATCAACGGCTCGGCGCCCACCGGCAGCACCGCCTTGCCGGCGTTGAGGAACCAGCTGAACACGCCGTCGAGCAGGCCGAGCGCGGCCTGCAACACCCAGATGGTGATGGCCAGCGGCAGCCAGACGAGCAGCCCGGCGATGAGGTATTTTTTCACGCGATTCCTGGAGTCACTTGCCGCCGGCGGCGGGGGCCACGGGCGCAGGGGCGGCCACGGGGGCGGCCACTGTGGGTGCCGGAGCCGCCGAGTCGGTCTTGGCAGCGGCCGGTGCGGTGTCGCCAGATGCGGGCGCGCCCTTGGTGTCATCGGCAGTCTTGGCCGGCTTGTCGCCACCCCGAAAGTCGGTCACGTACCAGCCCGAGCCCTTCAACTGAAAGCCCGCCGCCGTGACCTGCTTGGTGAAGGCCTGCGCCCCGCACGCCGGGCACGCAGTGAGCACCGGGTCCGACATTTTCTGCAACACGTCTTTCGCGTGCCCGCACTCGCTGCAACGATAGGCGTAGATCGGCATGGCCAAGCCCTTGATTCGAAAAGGAAAACCGCGAATTATACGATTGAGGCCAAGCGCCGGCCGGCGCCCGGTCGCTAACGCAGCCGGAGCGCGAAGTACGCCGCCACCAGCCCGATCAGCACGCCGCTCATCAAGCTCACGGCGATCAGCAGCCAGCGCTGGGTGCGGCGCTGCTCGGTCAGCAGCGTTTCGAGCAGGCGCGGTTCGATCGCGGCACGCGGTTGCAGGGCCTGGTGGACCAGCCGCGGCAGGTCGGGCAGCAATTGCACGTAACGCGGTGCTTCGTTCTTCAGCCGCTCGACCAGCCCTTCCCAGCCGACCTGCCGGTGCATCCAGCGTTCGAGGAAGGGCTTGGCGGTGTTCCACAGGTCGAGCTCGGGGTCGAGCTGGCGGCCGAGGCCTTCGACGTTGAGCAGCGTCTTCTGCAAGAGCACCAGTTGCGGCTGGATCTCGACGTTGAAGCGCCGCGAAGTCTGGAACAGGCGCAGCAGCACCTGGCCGAGCGAGATGTCTTTCAGCGGCCGGTCGAAGTGCGGCTCGCAGACGGCGCGGATCGCGCCTTCGAGTTCGTCGACGCGGGTGCCGGCCGGCACCCACCCGCTCTCGAGGTGCAGCTCGGCCACGCGCTTGTAGTCGCGCCGGAAGAAGGCGATGAAGTTCTGCGCCAGGTATTCCTTGTCGACCTCGGTGAGCGTGCCCACGATGCCGAAGTCGAGCGCGATGTAGCGCCCGAAGGTCTCGGGCGCCACGCTGACCTGGATGTTGCCGGGGTGCATGTCGGCATGGAAGAAGCCGTCGCGGAACACCTGCGTGAAGAAGATCGTGACCCCGTCGCGCGCCAGCTTCGGGATGTCGACACCGGCTTCGCGCAGCCGCTCGGTCTGGCTGATCGGCAGGCCCTTCATGCGCTCCATCACGATCACGCTCTGGGTGCACAGCTCCCACACCATCTCGGGCACCATGATCAGCTCGATGCCCTGCATGTTGCGGCGCAGCTGCGCGGCGTTGGCGGCCTCGCGCACCAGGTCGAGCTCGTCGTGCAGGTAGTTGTCGAACTCGGCCACCACCTCGCGTGGTTTCAGGCGTTTGCCGTCGGCCGACAGGCGCTCGACCCAGACCGCGATCGTGCGCAGCAGCGACAGGTCGTCGTCGATCGCGGCCAGCATGCCGGGGCGCAAGACCTTGACCGCCACTTCGCGGCCGCCCTTGAGCACCGCGAAGTGCACCTGCGCGATCGAGGCACTGGCCACGGGCTCGGCGTCGAATTGTTCGAAGACTGCTTCGATCGGTTTGCCGAGCGCCTTTTCGATCAGGGAGCGCGCCTGCGCTGCCGGGAAAGGCGGCACGCGGTCCTGCAGCTTGGCGAGTTCGTCGGCCAGGTCTTCGGGCAACAGGTCGCGGCGCGTCGACAGCACCTGGCCGAACTTGACGAAGATCGGGCCGAGCCGCTCCAGGCCCATGCGCAAACGCTCGCCGCGGGGTGCATCGAGCCGGCGGCCGATCGTCAACACCCGCACCAGCAGCCGCACCCAGCGCTGGCGAAAACTCGACAGCGCGAGTTCGTCCAGGCCGTAACGCAGAACCGTGACGCAGATGAAGACCAGCCGGGCGATGTGCCTCATGAATTCGGCTGCTCCGCGCCCGCGTCGCGTCGGCGCTGGACCAGCCCGCCGAGCGTGCGCACGGCTTCGCGCAAGCCGGCCGCGATGCCGCCGCCCAGGCGTGTGATCTCGCGCGCCGGAACCGGGCCGACGAGGTTCGCCAGATCGTCCTGCAGGTCCCAGCGCAGGTTGTCGAAGAGCCAGTTCAGGTCGGCGGCAAACGCGGCGTCGCCGGACACTTCGACCCGCGGGCGCTCGCCGGTCAGGGCCTGCATTGCCGCCAGCGCCGGGTTGGAGGCGTCGATGCCGACGCGCAGGTCGGGGGATTCGAGGGTGTCACCGGCGGTCCATTCGAGCAGGCCGGCGGCCGAAACGCGAAAGCTGGTCGGCGGCAGCGGCGGCAACACACCGGGCCAGCCCTGCAGCTCGATCTGCACGCTGCGCCCGGCGTGTTTCTGGAGCCTTTGCATCGCCACCGGCTCGGCGCCGAGCACATGGTTGAGGAACAGCGTGACGCGCTCCATCGTGGCCTGGCCGAGGAGCGATTGCAGGGTGGTGGACATCGACGGATTGTAGGCACGGGCCCTGTGAGTGAGCCTCGGCACGAAGCGTGCGGTAGGCTGAATCCGGGCGCTACGATAGCGACCAAGCCAGCCTCACCCCCGCCCCCGATGAAAAAACCCCTCATTCTGCTGACCGGCGCCACCGGGTTCATCGCCTCGCACACCTGGCTCGCGCTGTTGGCGGCGGGTTACCGCGTGCTGGGTGTCGACAACTTCTCGAACAGCTCGCCTGAGGTGCTGACGCGTCTGAAGACACTCGGCGGCGTGACACCCGACTTCATCCAGGCCGATGTGTGCGACGCATCAGCCGTCGACGCCGTGTTCGCACGCGAAGCCATCGACGCCGTGGTCCACTTCGCCGCGTTCAAGGCGGTCGGCGAAAGCACATCCAAGCCTCTCGCCTACTACGCCAACAACCTGAACGGCCTGTTCACCGTGTGCCAGGCGATGGAGCGGCACGGCTGCAAGGCGTTGGTGTTCAGTTCGAGCGCCACCGTCTACGGCAAGCCCGAGCGCCTGCCGATCCGCGAAGACGCGGCCCTGTCGGCCACCAACCCGTACGGCGCGACCAAGCTGATGGGCGAGACCGTGCTGCGCGACCTGCAGGCCGCCGACCCGTCGTGGGCCATCGCCACGCTGCGCTACTTCAACCCGGTGGGCGCGCACGAAAGCGGCCTGATCGGCGAAGACCCGCGCGGCACGCCGAACAACGTGATGCCCTTCATCAGCCAGGTGGCCGTGGGCAAACGCCCGCGTCTCAGCATCTTCGGCAACGACTACGACACCGTCGACGGCACCGGCGTGCGCGACTACATCCATGTCAGCGACCTCGCCGAAGGCCACGTGGCGGCGCTGCGCCACCTGCTCGCCGGCAAAGGATCGGTCGTGGCCAACCTCGGCACCGGGCGCGGCAGCAGCGTGCTCGAACTGGTGCGGGCCTTCGAGCGCGCCAGCGGGCGCGAAGTGCCGTTCGAGATCGTGGCGCGTCGCGCCGGTGACATCGACGCTTGTTACGCTGATCCGGCGCTGGCCAACGAGCTGCTGGGCTGGCGTGCCACGCGCGACCTCGACTCGATGTGTGTGGACAGCTGGCGCTGGCAGCACATGAACCCGAACGGGCTGGCGGGCTGAGCCGCCCTTCCTTCTTCTTTTCAACCACATCACCATGATCCTTGTCACGGGCGGCGCCGGCTTCATCGGCGCGAACTTCATCCTCGACTGGATCGAGCAGGTCGGTGAGCCGGTGCTCAACCTCGACGCATTGACCTACGCCGGCAACCTCGAGAGCCTGGCCTCGCTGAAAGGTGACGCACGCCACGTGTTCGTGCACGGCGACATCACCGACCGCGCGCTGCTCGACCGCCTGCTCGCAGAGCACCGGCCGCGCGCGGTCGTGCACTTCGCCGCCGAAAGCCATGTCGACCGCAGCATCCACGGCCCGGCCGCGTTCGTGAAGACCAACATCGAAGGCACGTTCACGCTGCTCGAAGCGGCGCGTGCGCACTGGTCCGGCCTGCAAGGCGACGCAAAAGCGAACTTCCGCTTCCACCATGTCTCGACCGACGAGGTCTACGGCTCGCTCGCCAAGGGCGAGGCCGCCTTCACCGAGACCCGCACCTATGAACCGAACAGCCCCTACTCGGCCAGCAAGGCGGCCAGCGACCACCTGGTGCGCGCCTGGTATCACACCTATGGCCTGCCGGTCGTCACGACCAACTGCTCCAACAACTACGGCCCCTACCACTTCCCCGAAAAGCTGATCCCGCTGATGATCGTCAACGCGCTTTCGGCCAAGCCGCTGCCGGTGTACGGCGACGGCCAGCAGATCCGCGACTGGTTGTACGTGAGAGACCACGCTTCGGCGATCCGCGCGGTGCTGGCGCGTGGCAGGCCGGGCGAGACCTACAACATCGGTGGCTGGAACGAAAAGCCGAACATCGAGATCGTGCAGACGGTCTGCGCGCTGCTCGACGAGATGCGGCCCGACCCGGCCGGCAGCCACGCGCGGCTCATCACGTATGTGGCCGACCGCCCCGGTCACGATCGGCGTTATGCGATCGACGCGCGCAAGATCGAACGCGAGCTCGGCTGGAAGCCGGCCGAAACCTTCGAGACCGGCATCCGCAAGACCGTACGCTGGTACCTGGACCACGCCGACTGGGTGGCGCACGTGCAGAGTGGCGCCTACCGCGACTGGGTCGACACCCAGTACGGTGGAGCCGCCAAGCCATGAAGATCCTGCTGCTCGGCAAGAACGGCCAGGTCGGCTGGGAACTGCAACGCGCGCTGGCCGTGCTCGGCGACGTGGTGGCGCTCGACTTCGACAGCCCCGGGCCGCTCACAGCCGACTTCTCGAAGCCGGAATCGCTCGCCGCCACGGTGCGCGCGGTGGCACCGCAGATCATCGTCAATGCCGCCGCCCACACAGCCGTCGACAAGTGCGAGAGCGAGCCCGAGGTCGCACGCGCGCTGAACGCCACGTCGCCCGCCGTGCTGGCGCGCGAGGCGAAAACCCTGGGCGCCTGGCTGGTGCACTACAGCACCGACTACGTGTTCGACGGCAGCGGCAGCACGCCGTGGGTCGAAGACTCGCAGACCGGCCCGCTCAACGTCTACGGCGCGACCAAGCTCGAAGGCGAAGAAGCGATCCGCGCCAGCGGCTGCCAGCACCTGATCTTCCGCACCAGCTGGGTCTATGGCGCGCGCGGTGGCAACTTCGCGAAGATCATGCTCAAACTCGCGGCCGAACGCGAACGCCTCACGGTGATCGACGACCAGTTCGGCGCACCCACGGGGGCCGACATGCTGGCCGACATCACGGCCCACGCGATCCGTTCGGTCGCGCAGCGCGCAGACCTCGGCGGCACTTACCACGCGGTCGCTGCGGGCGAAACCACCTGGCACGGTTATGCGCGCCATGTGATCGAGTTCGCACGGGCTGCCGGGCGGCCGATCAAGGTCTCGCCCGGAGCGATCGAGCCCGTGCCGACCAGCGCTTTTCCCACACCCGCGAAGCGCCCTGGCAACTCACGCATGAACACGCAGAAACTGCGCGACACCTTCGGCCTGACCTTGCCGACGTGGCAGACCGGCGTTGATCGCCTGCTCACCGAAGTGCTGGGCTGAAACACCACACCATGAACACACAAAATCGCAGAGGCATCATCCTCGCCGGCGGCTCCGGCACCCGGCTGCACCCGGCCACGCTGGCGATGAGCAAACAGCTGCTGCCGGTCTACGACAAGCCGATGGTCTACTACCCGCTGAGCGCGCTGATGCTTGCCGGCATGCGCGACATCCTGCTGATCAGCACGCCGCAGGACATTCCGCGCTTCGAAGCGCTGCTCGGCGACGGCGCGCGCTGGGGCGTGAACATCAGCTACTGCGTGCAGCCCAGCCCCGACGGGCTTGCGCAGGCCTTCATCCTCGGCAAGAACTTCGTCGGCGGGCGGCCCAGCGCGCTGGTGCTCGGCGACAACATCTTCCACGGCCACGCGCTGCAGGAGCTGCTGGAAAGTGCAGCCGCCCGCACGACCGGGGCCTCGGTGTTCGCGTACCACGTGAACGACCCGGAACGTTATGGCGTGGTGGAGTTCGACGAGCAACGACGAGCGCTGAGCATCGAAGAAAAGCCGAAAGCGCCGAAGAGCAACTACGCGGTGACGGGCCTGTATTTCTACGACGAACAGGTTTGCGACATCGCCGCTGCCATCAAGCCTTCGGCGCGTGGCGAACTCGAGATCACCGATGTGAACGCGGCCTACCTGCGGCAGAACCAGCTCAGCGTCGAGATCATGGGCCGCGGTTACGCGTGGCTCGACACCGGCACGCACGACAGCCTGCTGGAAGCAAGCCAGTTCATCGCCACCCTCGAAAAGCGCCAGGGTCTGAAAGTGGCGTGCCCCGAAGAGATCGCCTACCGCTCGGGCTGGATCGCGGCCGAGCAACTCGAAGCGCTGGCACGGCCGATGCTGAAGAACGGCTACGGGCAGTACCTGCAAGGGCTGCTGAAAGACAAGGTGTACTGACATCGCTGCCGGCAACGCGCCGGCAGTGTGAGCGCCTAAGTAGGCACTTTCATAAATACGGCCACGTATATGGTTGATAAGTTCTGCCACGTATGGCATCGTGATGCGATCCTTCGACCAGGGGTTGCTCAT
>Ga0209883_1000064_pt1 | contig 27819 bp, 27 predicted proteins | sample GWRWT4_21May14_FD_187196 | JGI IMG/M metagenome (GOLD analysis project Ga0209883, IMG submission 187196) | Sand microcosm microbial communities from a hyporheic zone in Columbia River, Washington, USA - GW-RW T4_21-May-14 (SPAdes) (version 2) | ecosystem: Engineered > Artificial ecosystem > Sand...
GCCCGTGTTCTTTTTGCGTGACCCCTTAAAGTTTCCTGATCTGAACCATGCTGTAAAACGCGATCCGCGCAGCAATTTACGCAGTGCCAAAAACAATTGGGATTTCTGGACTTCACTCCCCGAAGCCTTGCATCAGATCACCATTGTGATGAGTGATCGGGGCATTCCTGCAACGTATCGACACCTGCACGGCTTTGGCAGCCACACCTTCAGTTTTATTAACGCCGCAAATAAACGTTACTGGGTAAAATTCCATTTTAAATCCCAACAGGGCATCAAGAATCTCAATGATGCCGAAGCAGAAGCACTCATTGGCAAAGATCGCGAAAGCCATCAGCGGGACCTGCATGAAAGCCTTGAAAAAGGTGATTTTCCAAAATGGACCCTGTGTGTAAAAACATGCAAAAAAAGAGGCGGCGACGGTTGCCTATCACCCCTTTGATCTCACCAAAGCATGGCCACACAAGGACTACCCGCTGATTGAAGTGGGCGTACTGGAGCTGGAGCTGGAGCTGGAGCTGAACCGTAACCCGGAAAACTTCTTTGCGGAAGTCGAGCAGTTGGCATTTAATCCGGCCAATATCGTGCCCGGAATAGCTTTCTCGCCCGATAAAATGCTGCAGGGCCGCCTTTTTTGTTACGGTGATGTTCAGCGTTATCGTTTGGGCGTGAATCACCATCTTATTCCCGTAAATGCGCCGCGCTGCCCTGTGCACAGCTATCACCGTGACGGCGCAATGCGCGTTGACGGTAATCATGGTGACTTACTCGCTTATGAGCCAAACAGTGAAGGCCAATGGCAGGAACAGCCCGACTTCAGCGAACCACCTCTGGCTTTGCATGGTGCGGCTGATCACTGGAATCATCGTGAAGATGCGGATTACTACTCGCAACCCGGTGCCTTGTTCCGCTTAATGACACCTGCAGAACAGCAGGTGCTCTTTGAAAATACCGCGCGCTCACTTGGTGACGCTCCACGCGCTATTCAAATCCGTCACATCAGTAATTGTCTGAAAGCAGACACCGCTTACGGTAAAGGCATAGCTGAAGCGTTAGATATTCCCTTAAGTGAAGTACCGAAATAATCTGTGCCAGCTTGTCATTTGCTCAATCAGGGCGATCTTCGGGGCGTCAATAAAATCAAATATCCGCCGGAAAGAAAACGATATCTCTGGGCGATAGGCACTTATGCTGGCATCACGCCGATCTGATATTCTATTTTTTCAAATCAGCTTTATGTCTTACCCGGTGAAAATGCCATGACAAGCTCAGCGCGGTTGAAAGCGCCCCCATCACCACAAGCAAGGTATCGAGATTCAACGCAAGCGTGACGCCACCAAAACTCTTGAACAGCGCATATCCCACAATAAAGTTAAACGAACCCCACAACACATTGATGATGGGCGATGACTCCCCTACCCCCGGTGGTCGTGCAAAGGGACTTTGAAACGCCTGGCCGGAAATACCGTGCACAAAATGCGGCACCCCATTGACCAAAAACACCCCTGCAAAAAAATGCGCCAGATAGAACATGTTTTTCTCCCTATAGAGTCATTTTTATTTTTCGACACCCACAACAGCGGGCGAAAAAACAATATACACCGCGCCAATTAAATAGTTAACGCTGGCAACTGTCTTTGGTGTTTGACTCAATAGATGTCAAAACAAGCACCAAGAACCTGTTCTAAGCCCCTGGATTGTTCTGCTTGTATAACTCGATAAAATCCGCAAGCGCTTGTTTGGCGTCTTCTTTGGATTCGAAGGGGCCCAGCTCATCACCTTCGCGCAGTTTGGCGTACCAACCACCTTGCTCACTGTAAAAACGATCACTGCGGTAGTATGTAACAACAGACCCTGATTCACCGACACGTCGTCCTTCCATTTTTTCTCCCCTTATAAATACTGTTTAAGTAACTGTAATTTGGCAGCGCCTTGGCTGAATTATAGTGTCTCTATTGATTTTTATTGCCGATAATTGGTGAAGTGCCCGCTAACTGATAAACTACGCCACTAATGCGTCATGCGTCTGGAACCCAGTCCACGACGCCAACCATGGCTTTAGGCCGGCTACTAACCCTCCCAGTCCGAGATGCTTATGAAGAAACCCTCCCTGACCTATCGTGATGCAGGTGTTGATATCAATGCCGGGAATGCCCTGGTTCAACGCATCAAGGGCATCAGTCGTCAAACAAAACGCCCTGAAGTACTGGGTGGACTCGGTGGTTTCGGCGCGCTGTTCGAAGTCCCTCAGGGTTATGAAAAACCCGTACTGGTTTCGGGCACCGATGGCGTGGGCACCAAACTCAAACTCGCCATTGATTTGAACAAACATGACACCATTGGCATTGATCTGGTGGCCATGTGCGTAAATGATTTGCTTGTCTGCGGGGCAGAACCCTTGTTTTTCCTCGATTACTACGCCACCGGTAAACTCGATGTTGATACCGCTGCCAGCGTTATTGCCGGTATTGGCACAGGCTGCCAACAAGCCGGTTGCTCGCTGGTAGGCGGCGAAACCGCCGAAATGCCAGGTATGTATCATGGCGACGATTATGATCTCGCCGGTTTCTGCGTCGGGATAGTCGAGAAAGCCAAAATCATTGATGGCTCTAAAGTCAGTGCCGGTAACGTACTCATCGCATTAGGTTCCTCAGGCCCTCATTCCAACGGTTATTCACTGATTCGCAAAATACTGAGCCACTCGCAGTCGTCACTTGATGACAGTCTTGACGGCGCCTCTCTGGCCGAACTGCTGCTCGCACCGACGCGTATTTATGTTTCATCCATTCAGCGTTTACTCAAGGAAGTGCCCATTAACGCCATGGCCCATATCACCGGCGGCGGGCTCACTGAAAATCTGCCACGGGTTCTACCCCCCAATACCTGTGCCGATATTGATACGCACTCATGGCAATGGCCGGCCATTTTTAACTGGTTGCAGGAAAAAGGCGATGTAGAAACACCTGAAATGTACCGCACATTCAACTGCGGTGTAGGTATGGTCCTTTGTGTGGCGGCTGAACACGTTGAAAAGTCTTTGGCCCTTCTTAAATCTGCGGGCGAAAATGCGTGGGTGATTGGCTCAATCACGCCGGGCAGCAGCGCTGAACCTTATGTTTCATTTTCTGCTTAGAGAAAGACATGCCTGCCTCATCTGCATTTTCCATAGCCGTATTAATATCCGGTAAGGGTTCGAACCTTCAGGCGCTGATAGACGCTATAAAAATGCAAACGCTCACTGCAAGCATTGCAGTCGTCATCAGCAATAAAGCCGATGCCAAAGGACTGGAGCGCGCGCGTTTGAGCGGCATACCGACCGTAGTGATTGATCACACCGGCCATGCCAGCCGTGACACCTTTGATCAGGCGCTGCTCACTGCCCTGGCACCCTATCAACCTGACCTGGTTGTTCTGGCTGGTTTTATGCGTATTTTATCGGCGCATTTTATCCACGCGCTTCAAGGCAAGTTAATTAACATCCACCCCTCATTGTTACCCCTCTACAAAGGTACACGAACCCATCAACGCGCCTTGCAAGATCACGCACTGACGCATGGTTGCAGTGTGCACTTTGTTACTGAAGAGCTGGATGGCGGACCGGTCATTGCGCAGACTGAAATCGCCGTTCTGCCCGAGGATACCGAAGAGACACTTGCAGCACGGGTACAAAAAGAAGAACATCAGCTCTATCCTTTGTGTATACAATGGATCATCAATAAAAAAATAACCTTAAGCCATGGCAAGCTCTTCCTGGCAGATCACACGCCCTTGCCGCCGAGTGGTCTGAAATTCAGACGGTCTGATTACACACACTACGCACTGGAATAAGGATTCCCCTGCCCCAATGAAAAAACTACTCTTGTTTTGCGCTTTGATTCTTTCATCTTTCGCCCACAGTCAAGAGTTGCAGTCACAGCCCAAAGCCTTTACCGCCACCTACGATGCCCAATGGTTGCCCGTTGCTCTTAAGGGCAGCGCCGTGCGCACGCTGAAATTCGAGAATTCTGGTCGCGCACGCTTACGCTTTGAAGGCAAAGTACTGGGCACCCTTATTCAGGAAGAAACTCAACTGCGCTGGAACGGTTGTTTGCCCGTGCCAAACCATTATTCGCGCAGTAAAAGTAATCTATTCAAAAATTCAGTGATTGATGAGCAAGTCTTTGACTGGACCGGGCAACAGGTTGCATCACGTCATAAGGCTGACAACACGAAATTGGCCATTACCGCGCCCGGTTATGATCCTCTGAGTTTTCAGCTCGCCTTACGCTGTGATCTGATCGCCGGTAAAAAGAGTTTTGAATACACAGTGATTTACAAACAGAAACTTAATCTCTATGCCTTTAAAGTGATCGGCACGGAGAACCTTCAAACACCCTTAGGGCTGTTGTCTACCATCAAAGTGATTCGCAGCAACAATCGTGACGGCAAACAAACCAGCATCTGGTTTGCGCCGCAATTCGACTACGCCCTGGTCAGGCTGGAACAAAAAGAAGTGGATAACAACCACTATGTGATCACGCTGCGCTCTTTACAGATAAAATAAAAACCATGTCACGGTGCGACCAAATCAGGCCTTGGGCAAAGTGACGCCTTGTTGGCCCTGGTATTTTCCACCCCTATCCTTGTACGACACCTCACACACTTCATCCGACTCAAAAAAGAGCATTTGCGCCACGCCTTCATTGGCATAAATGCGTGCAGGCAAATTGGTTGTGTTGGAAAACTCCAGCGTGACATGCCCTTCCCATTCGGGTTCAAGCGGCGTGACATTTACAATAATGCCACAACGCGCGTAAGTGGATTTGCCCAGACAAATGGTCAGCACATTACGTGGGATACGAAAATATTCCACCGTGCGCGCCAGCGCAAAAGAATTAGGTGGAATCACACAGACATCGCCCACCACATCAACAAAACTGGATTCATCAAAGTTCTTGGGGTCAACCGTCACCGAATTGATATTGGTAAAAATCTTGAATTCTCGAGCACAACGCACGTCGTACCCATAACTTGATGTGCCATAGGAAATGATTTTTTCATCACCCTTGAAGCGCACCTGATTTGCTTCAAACGGCTCAATCATGTTTTGTTCTTGCGCCATGCGGCGAATCCACTTGTCTGCCTTGATGCTCATGACTGTCAACACCTTGTATCTGTATGCTGGGGTTAAAACGCTGGCATGATACACGCTTGCCTTGCGAGAAAAAATTGTTTTACCCGTCGGGTATCGTTATATTTGGCGGTCTACCCGAAACGAGCCGCTCACCTTATCATGCCAAATTCAACGCCACGAACAACACCAAGAAGAATCCTGGTCACCTCTGCCCTGCCCTATGCCAATGGCCCCATTCATATCGGTCATTTACTGGAGTACATTCAAACCGATATCTGGGTACGTTTTCAGAAAATGCGCGGGGAGACCTGTACCTATGTCTGCGCCGACGATACGCATGGCACCGCCGTCATGCTCAAGGCGGAACAACTGGGCATTTCTGCCGAGGCACTGATTACACAGGTTAATCGTGAACATCAGGACGATTTCAGGCGTTTTCATATCCAGTTTGATAATTATTACTCCACGCACTCAGACGAAAACCGGCTGTTTGCCAATGCGATTTATCTTAAAAATCGTGACCAAGGCCACATCAGCACGCGTAAAATTTCTCAACTGTTTGACCCGCAAAAACAGCTGTTTCTTGCCGATCGTTTTATTAAAGGCAACTGCCCCCGCTGTGGGGCCGCCGATCAATACGGCGATAACTGCGAACAATGCAGCGCCACCTACGACGCCCATGAATTAATAAATCCCTACTCTACCCTGTCAGGCGCCACCCCGATTCAAAAAGAATCCGAACACTATTTCTTTAACCTGCCCAATTTCAAGGACATGCTGGCGCAGTGGATCCGCGCCGGTCATTTACAAGAAGAAATCGCCAACAAACTGGCCGAATGGTTTGAATCGGGACTTAAACCCTGGGACATCAGCCGCGATGCGCCTTATTTTGGTTTTGAAATTCCCGATGCGCCCGGGAAATATTTCTACGTATGGCTTGATGCGCCCATGGGTTACATGGCCAGTTTCAAAAATCTGTGCGATCGCCAGTCAGACCTGAATTTTGATGAATACTGGGCACAAAACAGCAGCACTGAGTTGTACCATTTTATCGGCAAGGACATTGTCAACTTTCACGCCTTGTTCTGGCCGGCCTTGCTCACTGGCGCCGGCTTCCGTACACCAAGTGCCATTTTCGCGCACGGATTTTTGACCGTTAATGGTCAGAAAATGTCAAAATCACGTGGTACCTTTATTAAAGCCAGCACCTATTTAAATCACCTCGATCCAGAATACCTGCGTTATTATTTTGCGATAAAACTCACCAGCCGGGTCAGTGATCTTGATTTGAATCTGGACGATTTCAGCCAACGTATCAATGCTGATCTGATTGGCAAGTTTGTTAACATTGCCAGTCGCTGCGCCGGTTTTATCCATAAAAAATTTGCCGGCCAACTTTCGGCCACTATTACCGAACCCGCACTGATCAGTCAGTTTCAAATGGCCGGTGACACCATCGCAAACCATTATGAACAGCGTGAGTTTTCTAAAGCCATGCGCGAAATCATGGCGCTGGCTGATCAGGCCAACCAGTATATTGATGAGAAAAAACCCTGGATTCTGGCCAAAGAAGACGGTTCAGCGCAACTTTTGCAGGACGTGTGCTCGACCGCGCTTAATCTTTTCCGGCTATTGATGCTCTATTTAAAACCGGTTTTACCGGCCATGGCGGAAAAATGCGAACTTTTCCTCAACATTCCTCCCCTGTGCTGGAGCGATAAAAACAGCGTATTAAGCCAACATAGCATCAAGCCTTTTAAAGCCTTAATGAACCGCGTCGAGGACGAAAAAATTACCGCCATGCTGGAAGAATCAAAATCTGACATAGCCACTCTTGATACAAATACGGTTAATACCAAGCCAACACAGCAGCCTGGCGAGTCCACTTCACCACATGAAACACTGGCAACAGAAATTGAACTGGATGATTTGGTCAAAATCGATCTACGGGTAGCCCGCATTGTGAATGCCCAGTCCGTGGAAAATGCCGACAAATTACTGCAATTAACGCTGGATATCGGCGAAGAAAAACCGCGCACGGTGTTTGCGGGCATTAAATCAGCCTATCAAGCCGAGGATCTGGTCGGCCGATTAACCGTTATGGTCGCCAACCTGAAGCCGCGAAAAATGCGTTTTGGTGTATCGGAAGGCATGGTGCTGGCAGCCGGCCCGGGCGGCAAGGACATCTGGCTGCTCAGTCCCGATGACGGCGCACTGCCGGGCATGCGCATCAAGTAATAAACACAAAAACGCCGGAAAATTCATGGGCCTTTCCATGGCACGGGATGTTAACAATTCGTGCCGGAATTTTCCGGGGCCGTTCTTGTCTGAAATAATCCTGTGCAGGATAATAAAAAGCCTGCACTATTGTGGACAGTGGGCGCTGGGCAAGTCTCTGTATTCTTTGAACCACCAAGGCAAACATGTCACAAACAAACATTTTCCTCGTGCTGATCAGCACCATTCTGGTTAACAACTTTGTACTGGTGCAGTTTCTCGGCCTGTGCCCGTTTATGGGCGTATCAAACAAAGTCGAAAGCGCACTGGGTATGGCACTGGCAACCACGTTTGTGATGACCATTTCATCGGTGTTGAGCTATCTCACCTACAGCTATATTTTGGTCCCCCTTGATTTACAGTATTTAAGAACACTGGCGTTCATCTTGGTTATTGCCGTCACCGTACAACTTACGGAAATGATTATTCACAAAACCAGTCCGCTCTTGCATCGGGTACTCGGTTTGTTTTTACCACTGATTACAACCAACTGTGCGATACTCGGTGTCGCTTTATTAAACAGTAAAAAAGACGGATCAACACTCTTTGATTCGGCTTTGTATGGCTTTGGCGCCGCCGCTGGATTTTCCCTGGTGCTGTTACTGTTTTCCACCATGCGAGAACGGATTGCAGTCATCGATGTACCCAAACCCTTTCAAGGAGCGTCGGTCACACTCATTACGGCCGGATTAATGTCACTGGCATTTCTGGGCTTCAGTGGTTTGGTAAAACTCTAATTGGCGTGAGCAATAAGGTATGACGCATATCCTGCTAGCCATTCTGGTCATCATGAGTCTTGCGCTGCTATTTGGCAGCTTACTGGACTATGTCGCCCTTCGGCTCAAGATTAACGACAAAGGTCTGGTTAACAAGATTAATGCCCTGCTGCCACAAACCCAATGCGGTCAATGCGGCTTTGCGGGCTGCCAACCCTATGCCGATGCCATCGCCCATAATGAGGCAGCGATTAATCGCTGCCCGCCGGGGGGCAAAACAACCATTTATGAACTGGCCGACTTGCTGGGCACCGAACCCTTGCCCCTTAACCCCGAACACGGTGTAGAAAAAGACCTGCCTTATGTGGCTTATATTCGTGAAGAAGAATGCATCGGTTGCACCAAATGTATTCAGGCCTGCCCGGTTGATGCGATTCTGGGGGCAGCAAAACTCATGCACACAGTGATTGCCGACGAATGCACCGGCTGTGATTTATGTGTAGAACCCTGTCCGGTGGATTGCATTGATATGATTCCGGTCAAACCAAAGAACATTGATTGGATTTGGGATAAACCACAAGGCGGCGGACATGTCGCCTTCAGCCGCATCCCTGTGAGCAGCATCCAATGACAAAACACCGTGTCTGGCATTTACGGGGTGGGATCTATCCGCCAGAAAACAAAGCACAGTCGCTGCAACAGCCGATACGTTCCATGCCCTTGCCAGCACAACTGATCGTGCCATTACAACAATACATAGGCTCACCTGCAATACCCTGTGTCAGCATCGGTCAATATGTATTCAAGGGACAATTAATTGCAAACAGCCCACAGGCTATTTCCGCGCCGGTACATGCGCCGTCTTCAGGAATTATCACCCAAATAGGCCAACACCCGGTCATTCATCCGTCCCCACTTGAGCAACCGTGTATCACCATTGACCTTGATGGCAAAGACACCTGGATAGCACATCAGGGCAGCCCGGATTACGCCGGGCAAAGTCAAGACGACTTACTGTTGCGGATCCGTGCCGCCGGTATTATCGGTTTGGGCGGTGCCGGTTTTCCCACGGCGGCCAAACTCCACACGTCAGGGCAGAAAATCAAAACGCTGATCATTAACGGTGCCGAGTGTGAGCCTTACATCACAACAGATGACATCCTCATGAGGGAGCGTGCGGCTGACATTGTCACCGGTATTCAAGTCATCGCGCACATTCTACAGCCTGAAGAAATTTTCATTGGCATTGAGGACAACAAAACCGCCGCCATTACCCAAATGGAACAGGCGACCTTGGACACCGGCATTGAAGTCGTCGTCATTCCAACGCAATACCCTTCCGGTGGCGAAAGACAACTCATCAAAATTCTCACCGGTAAAGAAGTGCCTGCCGACAATTTAATCGCGCAATCAGGCGTAATCGTGCAAAACATCGGCACTGCCTACAGTATTTTTGAAGCCATTGTTCATGGCAAACCGCTGATCAGCCGCGTTACTACGCTCAGCGGCCAGGCCCTTGGCACACCCGGCAACGTGGAAGCGCTCATCGGCACCCCGATTAAACACCTGTTGCACCATGCAGGATTAGATACGCAACAGGTGTTTCGTATTATTGTGGGTGGGCCGATGATGGGATTTTCACTCATATCCACCGAACTGCCTCTGAGCAAAACCACCAACTGTCTTATCGCAGCCACGCGTGACGAAATGCCACCCCCACCCCCGGAACAAGACTGCATTCGCTGCGGCCTATGTGCCGATGTGTGCCCGGTGACATTATTACCGCAACAGCTGTACTTTTTCAGCAAATCGCAGGAACTGGACAAGGCCGAGCAACATAATATTTTCGATTGTATCGAATGTGGTGCCTGCGCCTATGTGTGTCCCAGCCATATTCCCCTGGTGCAATACTACCGCCACACCAAAGGCAGCATCGAAATCCAGAATAACAAAGAAAACAAATCAGGCCATGCGCGTCGGCGTTTTGAAAACAGAAATGCACGCCTGCAACAAGAAGAGAACGACAAAATAGCCAAACGTCAGGCGCGCATTAACACCGTCACTGTTATAGCCCCTGTAACAAACCAGACCCTGAGCGCCGAGAACAATGCGATGGAAATCGCACGCCTTAAAACAGCCGCAGCAACAAGCGCTAAACTGGCCGTCGACGCAAAAAAAGCCTTGATTCAAGCCGAACGAAAACAGGCACAAAACCTCGATAGCCTGCGCGAACAGGTCGAAACACTACAAAAAAATGCCGAACAGGCCAGACAACAACTACTTAAGGCGCAAGAAACAGAAACACCAAGCGAAGCCCCAGCGGCAAGTCATTCTGCGAACACCGCTACCCTTGCTGCACCCCAAACAAGTGCTGATAAAATTGCCGCCGCACTGGCGCGTAACGAAGCGCGTAAAATACAACAAGAACGCGCAAGAGCCGTGACCTCAAACAGCACTGAGAGTACACTTGCCCACCCGGATCTGACCGCCCCCAACACAGCAGAGAAAGCCAGCAGCACAACAGAGAAGACCCAAAACACCCGCCACCCTTCTCATAAAGACAGTTAACTGGATTTATTGTTATGTCACTGATTAACGCGTCTTCCCCCCACACCCTGGCTAAAAATGATACCGGTCACATGATGCAGCATGTCGTGCTGGCCACACTGCCTGGTTTGCTGACACTGACCTTGTTTTTTGGCTGGGGTAGTCTGATCAACTGCATGATAGCGGCAATTGTTGCGCTAGCCTGCGAGTGTGTGGTGTTATTCCTCAGAAAACGACCTGTTGCTTTTTATCTCAACGACTACAGCGCGGTGGTCACCGCTATTTTGCTGGGACTGTCCTTGCCACCCCTGAGCCCTTGGTGGATTTCATGTATCGGCACAGCCTTTGCCATTCTGGTGGGCAAACATCTTTATGGCGGCTTGGGCAATAATATTTTTAATCCCGCCATGCTGGCGTATGCCTTTCTGTTGATTTCATTTCCAGTGCAAATGACCTCCTGGTTACCCGCTGCCGGCTTGACTCAAGTCGGTTTTATTGAAACATTTCAGCTTATTTTTAATAATCATTTTGATCCCGCGTCCATTGCCCGAATTGATGCCTTAAGCGGCGCCACCCCGCTCGATAGCGTTAGAAGCGAATTAGGCTTATCCAAAACCTTGCCCCTGATTTACAGCACATCACCCTTTGATGGCATCTTTGCCGGCAAAGGCTGGGAATGGGTCAACATCGGTTTTCTGCTCGGCGGCCTGTATCTTATTTTCAAAGGCATTATTCACTGGCAAATCCCTTTGGCCCTGTTATTAACGCTGGCAACCTGGGCGTTTTTGTTTATGGGTTATGACAGCGATCGTTACGCCTCCCCTATTTTTCATCTTTTGAGTGGCGGCACCATGCTCGGTGCTTTTTTTATTGCCACCGATCCCGTCACCGCTGCCACCAGTGCCGTAGGTCGCTGGATTTATGGGGCGTTTATTGGCCTGACCATTTATATCATTCGCACCTTTGGTGGTTATCCCGACGCTGTGGCTTTTGCCGTATTACTGATGAATCTGGCTGTGCCCACCATTGATTACTACACCCAACCCCGCACCTATGGCCATAAAGAAGCCAAGTTTGGTCGCGGCAAACGGGAGCGCTAGTCAATGTTCAAATTCATTAGCAAAAATGCGCTTTTATTGGCAGCTGTTGCTGCAATCACCACAGGGACCGTGGCCCTCACCGAATCCACCACCCAAGCCTCCATTATCAAAGCCCAGCATCAAGCACTTAAAGACGCCCTGTTTGAACTGTTGCCCGATCAACAGCATAACAATGATCTACTCAACGATTACACCCGCATCAAGCACCCCTTGCTGGCCTTAAAAATCCCTCAAGATGCTTTTTTTGCGCGACGCGACAATCAACCGCTGGCAGCTATTATTCCGGCCACTGCGACGGAAGGCTACGGAGGCAGCATTTCTATGCTGGTGGGCATCCGTTACGACGGCACCATTACCGGCGTTAGAGTCGTCGCACCCCACAATGAAACCCCCGGACTCGGTGACAAGATTGACATTGATAAGTCGGACTGGATTCTGGGTTTTAACGGCAAGTCGCTGAACAACCCCGCAGAACAAGGCTGGAAAGTCAAAAAAGACGGCGGCGACTTTGATCAAATGACCGGGGCAACCATCACCCCCCGTGCCGTGGTCAAAGCGGTGTATAACACCCTGTTATATTTTGATCACAACAAGGAACAATTATTTCGCGACTCCTTGGCAGCGCAGGCGCAACAACCCGGCACTCACCTGACACAAGAGTATCCCTAAAATGACCCCCTATAACACGCTGATAAAAGACGGATTATGGAACAACAATGTGGCCATCACCCAGATACTCGGTCTGTGTCCTTTGCTGGCAGTTACGGGTTCGGTGGTAAGCGCTCTGGGGCTGGGGCTGGCCACCCTGATCGTTTTGGTCGGATCAAACACCCTGGTCTCCTTGATCCGGGGCCATCTTAACGACGCCATTCGTCTGCCGGTTTTTGTTTTGATTATCGCCGCCTTGACCACCTGCATCGAATTTATCATGCAAGCCTATACCTATGAGCTGTATCAAATGCTCGGCATATTCATTCCACTGATCGTGACCAATTGTTCAATTTTAGGGCGTGCCGAAACCTTCGCGCGCAAGAACGCGCTTCTACCCTCCCTGCTCGATGGTTTGATGATGGGACTCGGGTTTTTGATCGTATTGCTTCTTCTGGGCGCGTTTCGGGAAGCTCTGGGTCGAGGAACCCTGTTTGATCATATGGACCTTATTTTGGGCCCCATGGCCAAGGATTGGACACTCCACCTGTTTGACCATTTTCCAGGTATTTTATTCCTCGCCTCAGCGCCTGGCGCTTTTTTTGGTTTAGGCCTGCTTATCGCCTTGGCCAATCTTATCAATGAAAAAATGCGTGCCGCTGCACTTAAAAATGCACCGCCCCTTATCGCAGGCAGTAAACGTGTCAGAATTACAGGGCATATCCGCTAAAAACCCATCATCCGTGTAAGAAACATATAGCCCAATGAATGCGCATAAACGTGAAGCGATTTTCAAACGTTTTCAACAAGACAATCCTCATCCACGAACAGAGCTTCTGTATGCCTCTCCCTTTGAACTACTGATTGCCGTCATTTTATCCGCCCAAGCCACCGACGTTAGCGTAAACAAAGCCACCAAACATCTGTTTGCCATAGCCAATTCACCCGAAAAGATGCACTCACTCGGTCTCGATGGCCTTAAAACGTACATTAAAACCATCGGCCTGTATAACACCAAAGCGCAAAACATTTTGCAGACCTGCAAGCTACTTATCGACAAGCACCATTCGCAGGTGCCTAACACCCGAGCTGAGCTTGAAGCCTTGCCCGGTGTGGGCAGAAAAACCGCCAACGTGGTTTTGAACACCGCCTTTGGCCAGCCGACCATTGCCGTGGACACCCATATTTTTCGTGTGTCCAACCGTATCGGCCTGGCACCGGGAAAAAATGTTACCGAGGTTGAACAGAAATTACTTAAAACCGTGCCCAAAAAATACCGCGTAGACGCCCATCACTGGCTAATTCTGCATGGCCGCTATATCTGCACCGCACGCAAACCTCGCTGCAGCGCCTGCCTGATCGAAGATTTATGTGAGTATGCCGAAAAAAAATACGACTGAGCCTGGAGGAAAGATCACAGACAGGTGAAAGTTATTGAGTCACCTGGGTTTCTTCGAGAATTTACTACACGTTAAATGTGTCACTATTTTCAAAACAGGCAAATACAGATGAAAAGAAAAACACTCCTTTCCTGGAGCAGTGGTAAAGACAGTGCGTGGGCGCTTCACGTATTGCAACAGGATCCGCATATTGACGTCGTTGGTTTATTTTGCACGGTGAATAAAGAGTTTAATCGTGTCGCCATGCACGCGGTAAGAGTTGAGCTGCTTCAACAACAGGCACAAAGTGTGGGCCTTCCGCTTTACATTATTGAGATTCCGAATCCTTGCAGTAACAGTGACTATGAAAAAATCATGCGCTCGTTTATTGATGAGGTGAAGAAGCAACCTATCGACTGTTTTGCCTTCGGTGATCTGTTTCTCGACGATGTGCGTAGCTATAGAGAAGACCGTCTTAAAGGCAGTGGTATAACGCCTATATTTCCCATTTGGGGCATTCCAACCAACACGCTGTCGCGCACCATGATAGGCAGTGGTTTAAAAGCCGTGATCACCTGCATTGATCCAAAACAGCTTGCCAGTGAGTTTGCTGGCAGAGAATACAATGAATCCTTTTTAGCCGATATCCCCGCACACGTAGACCCCTGCGGTGAAAAGGGTGAGTTTCATAGTTTTGCCTTCGATGGCCCCATGTTTAAACACCCAATAGCGATAGCGTTGGGCGAGATTGTTCAGCGGGACGGCTTTGTGTTTGCAGACCTATCAGCAATCAACACGGACGCTGGCCGATAGTAGCAGAGTAGCAGTGTCCTGCAGGGTCAGGGTCCTGCAGGGTCAGGTCTTTGATTTATTAAACCCTTCTTTTTAGGCTGTGGTGTTTATTTCTGAAAAATGTGCCGAAGAAAGTCCACGCCTACGCGTCATGCTACAAATTAACGCCTATTCAATAATCTCGGTGTCTATTTTGTTCTCGTTGAGGTAAAGACCAAATGAAAAAAATCCAGCTGGCAGGTGATCAAACACTGGATGAATTACTCACAGATATTCGCGCCTGCCAACTCTGTGCATCTCACCTGCCTTTGGGGCCTCGACCCATTTTGCGTGTTGCGCAGGGGGCAAAAATTCTTATTGTTGGTCAAGCACCCGGCACCCGTGTACATCAAAGCGGTGTTCCGTGGGATGATGCCAGCGGCGAGCGGCTGCGTAGCTGGTTGGCAATGGACAAACAACAATTTTACGATGAAGGCCAGATTGCCATTATTCCCATGGGTTTTTGTTATCCTGGGCGCGGAATTTCAGGTGATCTGCCTCCGCGAAAAGAATGTGCGCGCACCTGGCTTCCCTTGTTGCAAACGCATTTAGGCGAGATTCGTACCACGTTATTGATTGGTCAGTATGCGATTGAGCATTATCTGGGCGCGGCGCGAAAAGCCACCCTCACGCAAACGGTACAGCACTGGCAAGCCTATGCGCCCGACTTTTTTCCGCTGCCTCATCCGAGTCCGCGTAATAATATCTGGCTCAAACGTAATCCCTGGTTTAACGCTGAAGTCGTGCCGGCATTACAAGCACACCTGCGCACGCTCAGTTAAATTTCTACTGAAATACAAGCTCTTTGAGGCGTTTGATTTCATCCCGCAACATGGAGGCCTCTTCAAACTCAAGATTTCTGGCATGTTTAATCATTTTGTCTTCGAGAAGTTTTAACTGCTTCGCCACTTGTTTGGGTGATTGAATATTCACCTGCGGCAGATTTTTCCCTGCACTAGCCAAACGCGCTGCTGCTCCTTTTTTACCACGTTCGCTTACCGAGCTGTACGCACCTTCGAGAATATCACCCACTGTTTTATTCAGTCCTTTGGGCGTAATACCATGCTGAAGGTTATAGTCTGTCTGCACTTGCCGGCGACGCTGTGTTTCATCGATGGCTCGTTTCATTGAGGCGGTGACAAGGTCGGCATAAAGAATCGCTTTGCCATGAATATTACGCGCAGCGCGCCCTATCGTTTGAATCAGCGAACGTTCCGAGCGCAAAAAGCCTTCTTTATCGGCATCAAAAATTGCAATTAATGACACTTCGGGCATATCCAAGCCTTCACGCAGAAGATTGATACCAATCAGCACATCAAACACACCCAGACGCAAATCCCGAATAATTTCCACCCGCTCAACCGTGTCGATATCGGAATGCAGGTAACGCACCTTTACCTGATGTTCAGCAAAATAATCGGCCAAATCTTCAGCCATGCGTTTGGTTAATACCGTGACCAGTACACGTTCGTTAACGGCCACCCGGCGGCGAATTTCTGAAAGACAATCATCCACCTGGGTGGATCCGGGTCGCACTTCAATTTCAGGGTCAAGCAAACCGGTGGGGCGCACCACCTGTTCAACCACCTGCCCGGCATGTTCGCTTTCATAATGCGAGGGCGTTGCTGACACAAAAATCATCTGTGGTGCGATGTTTTCCCATTCATCAAAGCGCAAGGGGCGGTTATCCAGCGCCGAAGGTAAACGAAATCCGTAGGCCACCAGCGTTTCCTTGCGCGCGCGGTCGCCTTTGTACATAGCGCCCAGTTGCGGCAAGGTCACATGCGATTCATCAACAATCAAAAGTGCGTCGGCGGGCAAATAATCAAACAGGGTCGGTGGCGGATCGCCTGCCTGTCGGCCCGACAAGTAACGTGAATAATTTTCTATGCCGGTGCAATAGCCCAGTTGCACCATCATTTCCAGATCGAATTGCGTGCGTTGTTGCAAACGTTGGACTTCAACCAGTTTGTTGTTTTCCTGCAGAAGGTGCAGATGCTCTTTTAACTCGGTTTTAATTTGCTCGGTGGCTGAAAGTAAGGTGTCACGCGAGGTTACATAATGACTCTTTGGATAAATAGTAAGCCGGGGCACACGGCGGATTATTTCGCCGGTCAAGGGATCAAAAAAACTCAATTGCTCAATCGTTTCATCAAACAATTCTATGCGTACCGCGTAGCGCTCTGATTCGGCCGGAAACACATCAATCACATCGCCTCTGACCCGATACGTGGCCCGGTAAAAATCAACATCATTGCGGGTGTATTGCAACTCGGCCAAACGTCGCACAATTTCCCGTTGATCGACTCGGTCGCCGCGATCAAGATGCAAGACCATTTTCAGGTAAGACGCGGGATCACCCAAACCATAAATAGCCGACACTGACGCCACAATAATACAGTCACGCCGTTCCAGTATGGCTTTGGTCGCCGACAGGCGCATCTGTTCAATGTGCTGATTTACGGAGGAATCTTTCTCAATAAAGGTATCCGATGCCGGCACATAGGCTTCGGGCTGATAATAGTCATAATAAGAAACAAAATATTCCACCGCATTACGGGGAAAAAAAGAGCGGAATTCGCCGTAAAGCTGGGCCGCCAGTGTTTTATTGTGCGCCAGAATCAGTGTAGGGCGTTGCACCTGTTCAATAACATGGGCAATGGTAAATGTTTTGCCCGAGCCGGTGACACCGAGCAAGGTTTGTGACTGCAAACCCGCATGAATACCTTCCACCAAAGAGGCAATTGCCTTGGGCTGATCACCTGCGGGTTCGAATTTTGCTTCAATAACAAACTTGTTCACACCTTCATCTCTTTAAGCCGGGACTCTTTGCCGCTATTTTTTACACCAAACCATTTATGCTAACCGCCGTCTCAAGTATCATAGGTCGGTTTGTGTCGGCTCAATGGGTGGGTCGACAGGGGACTTATTCAGTGAGGACAACCTTGGATATCCAGCTTTCCAATCGCGCTAACAGCATCAAATCATCACCGACTCTGGCCGTCACCAATCGCGCGGCGGAATTACGTGCCGCAGGCAAGGACATTATCGGTCTGGGCGCGGGCGAACCCGATTTTGATACCCCGGACCATATCAAAGCAGCGGCTATTGAGGCGATTAAAAAGGGTTTTACCAAATACACCGCTGTGGATGGCACGCCTTCACTGAAAAAAGCCATCATAGCAAAATTTGCCCGTGAGAACGGCCTGAATTACCAGGCAAACCAGATTCTGGTGTCATGTGGTGGCAAACAGAGTTTTTTCAATCTCTGTCTGGCATTACTGAATCCGGGTGATGAAGTCATCATTCCAGCACCTTACTGGGTTTCTTACCCCGATATTGTCATCGTCGCCGAAGGGCTGCCCGTTATCATCGAGGCAGACAGCGACCAGAAATTCAAAATAAGCCCGGCTCAGCTTGAAAAAGCCATTACGCCAAAAACCCGTTTATTTGTTATCAACAGCCCGTCGAATCCTTCCGGCATGGCCTACACCCAACAAGAGCTTGAAGCCCTGGCGGCCGTGTTGCTCAAACATCCGCATGTATTGGTCGCTACCGATGACATGTACGAACATATTTTCTGGGCACCAGGTGGTTTCCATAATATTTTGACCGTATGCCCTGCACTCTATGACCGTTGTATCGTCTTAAACGGTGTATCAAAAGCCTACTCCATGACCGGTTGGCGTATCGGTTATGCGGCAGGGCCGCAGAAACTGATTGCTGCCATGACAAAAATCCAGTCGCAAAGCACGTCCAATCCAACGTCCATTTCGCAAGTGGCCGCCGAAGCTGCACTGAATGGCCCGCTGGACGAGGTTCAGACCATGGTCAAGGCCTTTAAAGAACGCCATGACTATGTTATGGCCACGCTCAATGACATTAAAGGCGTAAGCTGTTTGCCGGGTGACGGTACTTTCTACGCCTTTGCGGATTTCCGCGAGGCAATTAAAGCCACGCCTAATGTCAAAGATGATATCGAAATGGCAGAACTTCTGCTCATGAAAGGTGGTGTCGCTTTGGTGCCGGGTTCGGCCTTTGGTTTGGCAGGTTATGAACGCATTTCCTTTGCCACTAACATGCGCACCTTGGAAGACGCGCTCAAACGTATTAAAAAAGTGCTGGGTTAACAGCAAATCCTGTCGAGAAACACCTTGATCTGGGGCGATACAGAACGTATTTGCCCCGGGTTAATAACCAGCGAAAATAGCTATATTCTCGTTTCTATTCTTAAAACAGTCTGAAATAAACCGACGCTTTACGTATCAAATATCTTCCAGTTGCGCCGCATCACGCACCATGCGCAATTTTTCCTGTTGCTCCATATCCACCAAGGTCTGAAATAATTCCTGCGCAGCCGGGGTCACACTGACTCGCAACAATTCTTGATACATTTCTATCAACAGGTTATGGCATACAATACCCAGATTTACGATGTCGACCGTGTTTTCCCCTGACATGCGACGTGTGAGCTGCTGAAGTTTTTCCGGGTAATTGATGTCGGGTATTTGGTCAAACCACGTGTGCATCACCGATGCGACAGCATGCTTTTCGTATTTTTTAATTGCGGCAGCCAAAACCGCCTGGTGATCAGCGAGGTAGTCGAGCAAAAGCACCGCCCGTTCTTTGGTATTCCCCTCTTCCAGCTGCCTGTATTTGCTTTCGAAATCGGCATGAAACTGCACAACCCAGTCAAGAATATCGGCTATCTGTTTAAAACGCATAGTATTTCCCTTGGTTTTGAATTATTGCTATAAAAGTCGCCACGGCATAAGCACTTACCTTTGCATTCAGGCAGCCTACGGCCTTAGTCGGCCTTTTCTACCAGCAAAGCCCCATAACCTTCACGGTAACCCGGATACAATAAACGATATCCTGATTCGCGCAAACGCCTGTTGTTGCAACGTTTATTTTGCCCACCCTCTATCAGTGAACGCGTCACGCGTTTCGGTGGAACAGCACCCAGCTGTGCTGCCAGCCAATCCGTCACCTCGGCCCGAGAGACCGGCTCGTTGTCGACAACCAGATAATGGCTTTGCACGGTATCCAGTTCAAGCAGGTGTTGTAAAACACCGGCACAGTCGTCGCTATGAATTCGGTTGGTATATTGCGGATAGTCATCACACACGCGAAGAGCGCCCTCCTTTATTTGCCGAATCAAACGTGTTCGACCCGGACCGTAAATACCGCCCAGGCGCAGCACGGAAAATTCCAGGCCGCTCTCGGCAAGACGCTGTTCAGCCTCCAACAAAATAGAGCCGGAAAATTCGCCGGGTTCGGTCATGGAATTTTCATCCACCCATTCACCATGACATTGACCATAGACTGCAGTGCTGGACGTGAACAAGATCCGTTTCACAGCAATAGCCTGCTGCTCAAGTTGTCGTAATACATTCTGCAAACCCGTCACATAGGTGCGTTGATAGCTGTCCTGGGAGCGTTTACCCGCTGCGGCACAATAAACCACGGCATCCAATGTGGACGGCAAAAGGGGGAAGTCGTCACTATCGCCTAAATCACCTTGAATCGCGTGAATAACAGAGGGCAATTGACTGATGTCACGGCGCAAACCCCAGACCTGATAGTCAGACCGGATTAAACGCAACGCAAGTCGCGTACCGACATCACCACAACCGGCAATAAGTACTTTGGCTAATTTCATGGTGTTTTCCTGAACATAAAAAGCTCAAACGCGTTTTTTGGTAAAACGTGTCGGCACGGCATTAAGCGGATCATCTGGCCAAGGGTGTTTAGGATACCGTCCTTTCATTTCTTTTTTGATCTCGTGATAGCTACCACGCCAAAACCCGGCCAAATCCTGGGTAATTTGTAGGGGTCGCTGGGCCGGTGACAAGAGATGCAGCATCAATGGAATACGGCCTTGAAGCACGCTTGGCGTATCAACACAAGCAAACATTTCCTGTAATTTTACTGCCAGTACGGGAGGTGATTGCAGATAATCAATGCGAATCCGGGAGCCACTGGGCACACACCAAGTGGGCGGTGCTTGCTCCTCAAGTTTTTGCGGCAAAGGCCAAGGCAACTGGGCCGCCAATATAGCCTGTAAATCCAGCTGCTCTAAAGCTTTAAGACTGCTGATCGGGTCAAGATAAGGACCAAGCCATGTGTCCAGACTAGCAAGCAAAGCGGCATCAGATAAATCAGGCCAGCCCTCCTGCGGCAAACCAGACTGATGCAAAAGAGTCACCCGCGCGCGCCATTGCTGGAGCGTTTCAGTCCAAGGAAGGCTGCTCAAACCTTGTTTGCGGATTTGTGTTATCAAGGCCTCTCGTTTGGCTTCCAGCGGCACAACGCTGAGCTTGCGCCGGTGAATGACCAGCTGCCCTATGCACTGTTGATGTTCGGCGATAAAACGCTGGCTCTGTTGATCCCATTCGACCAGTTCTTTGCTGCGCACCTGCGCCGACAAATAATCGTTAAAATGAACTGGATTCAATGCAGCCGCCAGAAAAATCCTGTCCTGCTGCCCTGACATACCCCCCATATCAGCCACCACTAGCCAGTCGGATGCCGCCAGAGGATCATCCTCGGCCAGACTCACCGCATTACCTTGACTGAGCTGATAAACCACCTGCGGTCCCGGCCGGCGTTTGGCGATACGATCAGGGTAGGCATAAGCCAGCAACAAAGCCCAGAGCTCATCCTGCGACACGGGTAATTTTCTATCCGCAACGGTGACATTTTTACGATAGCCTTGAGCCTGCTGCTGCACCCGACTCATCCAGGCGCGCTGCGCTGTTTCGCAGGGCATTTCTCCCGTCAAACGCTGCATGCGACGGCTTATATCCGCACCTTCCATTCTGAATGGATCGCGCTCTATCAACAGCGCCGCGAGCAAGGACGCCTCTTTCAGTACACCCATGGCGCTCGCACATTGCAGCATATGCGCCAGACGTGGATGCACCGGCCATTGCGCCATGGCTCGCCCATGCTCGGTCAGCACAGGACGCGACGCAAGATCGCGTGTCACCGCCCCCAACGCAGTGAGTAATTGCAAGGCTTGATTAAATGCCCCCGACGGTGGCGGATCAAGCCAATCCAGTTCGGCTGGATCCGAGACGCCCCAGTTCAACAGATGCAAGGCCAATGCACATAGATCGGCCTGAAGAATTTCCGGTGAGTCATAGGCCAACAACTGTTGCTGCTGGTTTTCAGTCCATAAACGATAACAATGACCAGCCGCAAGCCGACCCGCCCGACCCATGCGCTGAATACTCGCCGCCATCGAAACCCGACGGGTGCGCAAACGACTCATGCCCCGCGCGGGATCAAATTCGGCAACACGTTTTAATCCGGCGTCCACCACCACGCTGATCCCCTCAATGGTCAAACTGGTCTCGGCAATATCGGTTGCCAGCACCACTTTACGTTGCGCCTCATCGCCTGCGACACAAGGTGAGATAGCACGTTGCTGCGCGGCAAGGGGCAATGAGCCATACAGAGGCAAGACTTCCGTCTGTCGACGCGCTTCAGCCGGCAATTGTTTTTCGAGTGCCTCTTGCACCCGCAAAATTTCACTTTGCCCGGGCAGAAAGACCAGCACGCTCCCCTCATGTTGACGCAGCGCATGAAGCACGGTCTGCACCACCGGTGCAATAATACTCTCACCTGCATTTTGCATGGCCCCATAATGCAGCGACACCGGAAACATAAGACCCTGACAGCGCACGACCGGTGCCTGATCAAGCAACGCTGCCACGCGATCACCATTCAAGGTGGCCGACATCACTAAAATTTTCAGTGGGCAGGTTTCATCACGAAACAGACGGCGACCCTGTAAACACAAGGCCAAACCCAGATCCGATTCCAGATTACGCTCATGAAACTCATCAAAAATCACCAGGCCCACACCGTCCAGCGCCGGATCATCAAGCAACATGCGCGTCAGGATGCCTTCTGTCACCACTTCAATACGTGTCAAACTCGAAATGCGACTGTCCAAACGCACCCGATAACCCACCTGCTGCCCAATGCTTTCGCCCAGTAAGTACGCCATTCGCTCAGCCACAGCGCGTGCGGCCATCCGCCGGGGTTGCAACAAAATGATTTTACGTCCCGCTAACCAGACTTGATCAAGCAGTGCCAGAGGAACTACGGTGGTTTTACCCGCGCCCGGGGGCGCTTCTAACACCAGTTGATGATGGGCAGACAGTGCCAAGACCACATCGGCCAGCACCGCCTGCACAGGTAAGGAAGGGAACTGCATCAAGAATTATACGGCTCATCTGAAAACAGACAGGCACTATATCACATTGCCTCCAGCCAACAGACCGGAATCAGCCGCGCTCGCATGTTTGGCCACGGCCTTGGCATCGGGATAAAAGGTCTCAAGCGGATAGTGAGCGCCCTGCAAACGCTGCTGGCAAAAGGCCATAATCGTCGCTGATTCTTCGTCGCTCACATCTTTATAACGATCCACAGTGCCCGCCTGCATAAAACGCACGGTTTTTAAAGACTGCGAAAAAATATTGGGTGAGAACATTTCAAAATATTCTTCATGTTCTTTCATGTAATCAAAGGATGAACGCGTCACCACCTTGTCAATTTCAGCGTCGGTGAGTGTCATATCCAGAAATTTTGCCACTTTAATCACCACGCCACGTAAATCGCGTTTCATCGACTCATAATGCACAAACAACACGTTGTCATGTTCTTCAGCACGACGCCACCAGCCTTCAACGTGCTCGGGCCAGGACAACCACAACATGTCATCGCTGCAATACCACTTCAGTAAAGTCTCGCGACTGGGCGCCAAAGGCCCAACCAGCAAGTTAACAAAATCAAAACAGCTGGCAAAACAACTGACGGGATGACGGGTCACATACACATATTTGGCTTTTTCGCTGTAGGGACACAGTTTGGCCGGCATATGAGTTTTGATAATGCGGTTATTCTTCTCGCCAACCAAAGGGGCTCGTTCAAACGGAACGCTTGATGTTGGACTGGTTTCAATCCACGGGCTGAGCGCATACATATGGCGATAGCCATTATCACTCAGATCACCCTGGCCCCGATGCAAGACTTCAAACACCACTTGCTGCATCCAGGTAGTGCCACACTTCATTTGCGTGGCGACAAAAATATCGTTTTCCTGTGGCTGATAATGTTTGGTAAAGGCGTATGATTTTTTGCTCGACATCATCAAGGGTCCTGTGACGCCGTCATAATGGAACAAGGGCATGGTTTTAAGTCGGTAGAATTTTGAAATACCCGCAAAAAGCGGGAGGATAAATCGCCCATGACTTTTGATCAGCGCCCGAATCTGTCGCCGCTGCGCAATGGGTTTGGCAAAATAATTATCGCCGCGTGTAATCAGTTCAAAATACACCATCATCACGACAACGTAGAGAAAATACGCCAGAAGGAGAAACCCAAGAAATTTCAGCATAAAGCACCTTTGTTATTGTTTTTGATATCAGTTTATTGTTTTTAATGATAGAGCTGTGCGGTTCGAAAGATTAACACAGTGTTGTTCAGTCATAAAACATGAAAGTCAGCGTTTTGAATGCACGTGGTTTTACCTGATTTGTGACACGTATCACTCAAAACACAACACCAGATGAAGCGCGGGCATTAACAGGATAGAATTTAACTGTTCAGATCTCACCCAGAAACTCTTTTAACCCTATCGAAACCCTTGAAGATTATTTATGAAAAAAACGGCTTTAGTACTCCTGGTAAGCTCCATCACTCTCAGCGGCTGTGGTGATGGTCATGAAGATGTCGTTTATTACGACGACCACACCGTGCCAGACTTTATTTATCACCAGGCCACCGGTGTTGATGTGCCTAACGATGCTTGCCTAAGCGACAAATTAGATTGGCTGGATACCTTCGGATCACCCGATACGATTACACGCTGGCAGAACTATAATACCAGCTATGAAGAGTACAGCTTGTGTGATCAGAGCCTGGTTACGTTCAGTTATACCGAAGGCAGCAATTACTGCGTTATAGAAGAAACCCCCCCGGCCTATTGTTATTAATCTCTGTTGTAACCTCTGTTGTAATAAAGGGCGGCCGCTCATGTTACGCAAGGCCGTCCCTTCTTGCCTGTCAGACATCACAAGCCTCCCCGCAAACACTGCAACTTGACGTGACGATAATCCCAAGCACGCGACTTATGCGCATCCTCTCTATATAATGCCCAGCCATTGAACTCGTTTGACCAGGTCCCCCAGCATGAACCGCGATCTTTTGCGTCTGCAAGCTTACCCCTTTGAAAAACTGAATCAGCTCAAAGCGGGTATTAGTCCTCCGCAAGAAAAATCCCCCATTTTTTTATCCATGGGTGAACCCAAACATGCCGCACCTGATTTTGTGCTCAATGCGCTCAAAAATGCACTGACTGACGTGGCCTTTTACCCGGCCACACTGGGACTGCCGGCATTACGTCAAACCATGGCTGCCTGGTTAGAAAAACGTTTTGCTTTACCCGCAGGCTCTATTCAGCCTGAAAAAAACATCTTGCCGGTAAACGGCACACGTGAAGCGCTGTTTTCATTTACCCAAGCACGGGTAGACCGTGAGGCGGCCAGCACAGGCAAAAAACCCTGGGTTATCATGCCCAACCCTTTTTATCAGATTTATGAAGGCGCGGCTTTTCTGGCCGGTGCCACGCCCTATTATATGGACAGCCAGGGGACTCAGCCGGATTTTGATGCCATTGACGCACTCACCTGGTCGCAATGCCAGATACTTTTTTTATGCACGCCTAATAATCCAACAGGCAGCACTATTCCACTGGATACTTTAAAAAAACTGATTCAACTGGCTGAAACACATGATTTCATCATTGCCAGCGATGAATGTTATTCCGAAATTTATCTTGATGAAGACCTGCCGCCTGCGGGTTTATTACAAGCGTGTATCGCCTTGGGTAATACGGCCTATTCGCGCTGTGTGGTCTTTCATAGTTTATCCAAACGCTCAAATTTGCCCGGTTTGCGTTCCGGTTTTGTGGCGGGCGATGCCAAGGTGCTGAGTGAGTTTCTGCTGTACCGCACATATCACGGTTGCGCCATGCCTGTTCATCACCAGAAAGCCAGCCTAACGGCCTGGCAGGATGAAACACATGTAATCGCCAATCGCGCACGCTACCGCGAAAAATTTGAACAATTCCAGACTATTTGTGGTCAAACACTGCCCTTGCAGCTTCCACAAGGGGGCTTTTACTTTTGGGCAGAAACACCTATCGACGACATTGTTTTTGCGCAAAAACTGTTTGCCGAGGAAAATGTCACTGTCTTACCCGGTCAATATTTGTCTCGTTACAATCGTGGGCGTAATCCGGGGCAAAACCACGTCCGTATGGCGCTGGTGGCGAGTGCCGAAGAATGCGCTGAGGCGGCACAGCGCATTACACAGTTTGTCGAGCGCTTGTGATCATGATTACCTTATACGGCATTTCAAATTGCGACAGTGTGAAAAAAGCCCGGTACTGGCTTGATCAGAAGTGCCTCGTGTACCAGTTTCATGATTTCCGTAGCAATGGCATTGATCTGCAACAGATCACCCAGTGGTGCCAGCAATGCGGCTGGAGCACAGTGCTCAATCAGCGCAGCACCACGTGGCGGCACTTGCCAGATGACATCAAAAACGCTGTAAATGCCGACAACGTAGCAACACTCTTACTGGCGCACCCGACTTTAATCAAACGCCCTGTGCTGGTATACAAGAACAAAACCCATATGGGCTTCAGTGAAGCTGAATACCAGAAAATTTTCGCGTAATACTCCCTAGATTTTGTCAATTTCTGTTTGAGGAAAGCCCCATGAGTGACACATCATTTTTCTGTATCGCCTTTGGTGTAGGCACACAAAACAGCACGGGCGACTGGCTCGAAGTGTATTACCCTGCACCCCTTTTCAAACCCGCCGCAGAATTGGTCACAACACTCGGCACGGCGCTGGGTTATACCGGTGGTAATGTGGCCCTGCCCCTGGAAAACAGCCAGATCAGCGAACTTGTTTCGCTTTTGAACGCAGCCAAGTGCTGCACCAAACTGCTGGCGCCCCTGGCTCTGAGCAAAAAACCCCTCGTTGCCATGTTTATCGAAAGTGATAGCGCACCCACCAGCACCCCTGAAGCCTACTTGAAACTGCACTTGCTCTCGCTGCGCCATGTCAAACCTCACGGCATCAATTTAAGTGGTATTTTTTCCTTGTTGCCCAATGTTGCCTGGACTAATCAAGGCGCCATTGATCTGGCTGAATTAGCGCAACAGCAACTCAAAGCGCGCCTGAATGGCGAGGTGCTGGAAGTCAGCTCGGTCGACAAGTTCCCCAAAATGACCAACTACGTGGTGCCCTCGGGCGTGCGCATTGCGCACACGGCGCGCGTCCGTCTGGGTGCTTATCTCGGTGAAGGCACCACGGTCATGCACGAAGGCTTTATCAATTTTAACGCCGGCACCGAAGGCACCAGCATGGTCGAAGGCCGTATTTCGGCGGGTGTAATGGTCGGCAAAGGCAGTGACCTGGGCGGTGGATGCAGTACCATGGGCACCCTGTCAGGGGGCAACAACGTGGTTATCTCCGTGGGCGAACATTGTCTGCTGGGTGCCAATTCAGGCTTGGGCATTCCACTGGGTGATCGCTGTACCATAGAAGCGGGACTGTATATTACAGCCGGCTCCAAGGTGAATGTGCTTGATGAGCAAAATACCTTGGTCTGCACCCTCAAGGCACGTGAACTGGCCGGTCGTTCGGATCTGTTATTCCGGCGCAATTCCCAAACCGGCGCACTGGAATGCAAAACCAACCGTAATGCCATTGAACTCAATGCCGAACTGCATGCGCACAACTAAGAACCCGCTCACCCCTTCATAGAACAAACACCTTGCACACAATGAAAGATAAAACTCAGTACGAATTTAACAAGCTGCAAAAGAAACTGCGGCGCGACGTTGGCAATGCCATCGTTGATTTCAACATGATTGAAAATAACGATCGTGTCATGGTCTGCCTGTCGGGGGGCAAAGACTCCTACACCATGCTCGACATTCTGATGAGCCTGCAACGTTCGGCACCCGTGCATTTTGAACTGATTGCCGTCAATCTGGATCAAAAACAACCGGGCTTTCCCGAACAGGTTTTGCCTGATTATCTTGGCAAATTAGATATCCCCTTTTACATTCTGGAAAAAGACACCTACAGCATTGTGCAAGATAAAGTCCCCGAAGGAAA
>Ga0209883_1000066_pt1 | contig 27566 bp, 25 predicted proteins | sample GWRWT4_21May14_FD_187196 | JGI IMG/M metagenome (GOLD analysis project Ga0209883, IMG submission 187196) | Sand microcosm microbial communities from a hyporheic zone in Columbia River, Washington, USA - GW-RW T4_21-May-14 (SPAdes) (version 2) | ecosystem: Engineered > Artificial ecosystem > Sand...
AGTCGTACCAGCTGAATTTGCGCCGACCGATTTTCTCGGACATCCGGGTGCGCCAGGCGATCGTGCTCTCGTACGACTTCGAGACCAACAACCGCTACCGCCGTCTCAAGCGCGCCAACAGCGTGTTCAACAACTCGGAGTTCGCGGCGGTCGGTCTGCCCTCGCCGGGCGAGTTGAAGCTGCTGGAGCCGTATCGCGCCGAGCTGCCCGAGGAAGTGTTCGGCCCGCCCTATCTGGCGCCGCGCAACGACACCGACGAGAACGCGCTGCGCCGCAACCTGCTGAAGGCCCGCGCCCTGCTCGAAGACGCCGGCTGGAAGCTCGCACCCGACGGCAAGCTGCGCAACGCGAAGGGCGAGCCGTTCATCTTCGAGTACTTGTCGGCAACCGGCCAGAACACCGACCCGCGCATGAACCCGTGGCGCCGCAATTTCGACAAGCTCGGCATCCAGGTGCCCGATCGCAAGGTCGACTACGCGCTGTTCAACCGGCGCCTGACCGAGTTCGATTTCGACATGGTGACCATCGTCGAACCGGCGTTCACGTTGCCCGAGGTCGCGAACTACGTCGACCTGTACGGCAGCAAGTCGGCCGGCGAACCCGGCAGCGGCAACTACCGCGGCGTGAAGAGCAAGGCCGCCGACCACGCGCTCGAGGCGATGGCGAAGGCGACGACGCTCGAAGACTTTCGCGACGCCTGCCGCGCGCTCGACCGCATCGTGATGTGGAACTACTGGCAAGTGCCCGAGCTGTACAGCCCCTTCGAGGACATGTCGTACTGGGACAAGTTCGCGATGCCCGCGGTGCGGCCGAAGTTCTTCCAGATCAACAACTCGCCCACCCTGACCCCGCTGCTGGCCTGGCCGCTCACGACCTGGTGGATGAAGGAACCGGCCAAGCGCTGACCCCGGCGTTGAACCGCCACCCGACCGAATCGAGCCCGCATGCTGAGCTACATCCTCAAACGAATACTGCTGATGATCCCGACCTTGCTGGGGGCACTGACCATCACTTTCATCGTGATCCAGTTCGTGCCCGGCGGGCCGGTCGAGCAGATCATGGCCGAGCAGCGCGCCGGTGCGGGCGGTGAAGGCGCGTACAAGGCGCGCGCCGACAACAGCGCCAAGCAGATCGAGGAACTGAAGAAGCTCTATGGCTTCGACAAGCCGGCGCACGTGCGCTACTTCGAGATGATCAAGAACTTCTCGACCTTCAACTTCGGCCGCAGCTTCATGCAGAACAAGGACGTGTGGGAGTTGATCAAGGAGAAGCTGCCGGTCTCGATGAGCCTGGGGCTGTGGACCTTCCTGATCTCGTACCTGATCTCGGTGCCGCTGGGCATCGCCAAGGCGGTTCGCGAGGGGTCGCGGTTCGACACGATCAGCACCTTGTTCGTGCTGATCGGCTTCGCGATACCCGGCTTCGTGCTCGGCGTGTTCCTGATCGTGCTGTTCGCCGGCGGTTCGTTCTGGGACCTGTTTCCGCTGCGCGGCATCACCTCCGACAACTGGGCCGACCTGAGCTGGCCGGCGCGCATCGCCGACTACTTCTGGCACCTGAGCCTGCCGCTGATCTGCCTGGTGATCGGCAGCTTCGCCGTGATGACCATGCTGACGAAGAACACCTTCATCGAAGAGATGCGCAAACAGTACGTGCTGGTCGCACGCGCCAAGGGCTTGTCGCAACAGCGCGTGCTCTGGAAGCACATGCTGCGCAACGCGATGATCCCGATCGTCACCGGCTTCCCGGCCGCGTTCGTCGGCGCATTCTTCGCCGGCGCGCTGCTGATAGAGAGCCTGTTCTCGCTCGACGGGCTGGGTCTGCTGAGCTACGAATCGATCATCCGGCGCGACTACCCTGTCGTGCTCGGCTCGCTTTTTCTCTTTACGCTGATCGGGCTGGTCGTGAAGCTGATTTCCGACCTGATGTACGTGCTCGTCGACCCCCGCGTGCAGTTTCACGCGGCGGGCAAGTGATGGCGGCCGTGATCACCCCGGCCGCCTTGCCTGCCGAAGCGGCCGCGCCGGTGAGCGCCCCCTTGTCGCCGAACCAGCGTGCCTGGTTGCGCTTCAAGCGCAACCGGCTCGGCAAGTGGTCGTTGTGGGTCTTCTGCGCCATGCTCGTGCTCAGCGGTCTGGCCGAAGTGCTCAGCAACGACAAGCCGCTGGTCGCGCGCTACAACGGCGACCTGTACTTTCCGATGCTGAACAACCCGCCCGAGGTGCAGTTCGGCGGCGACTTTCGCACCGCCACGGACTGGAGCGACCCCTTCATCACCGCGCAGTTCAAGAAGCCCGGCAACTGGACGCTGCGCCCGCCGAACCGCCATTCGGCGACCTCGATCGAGTACTTCGCGAAGCCGCCGAACCCGACGCGGCCGAACGCCACCAACTGGCTCGGCACCGACGAACTCGGCCGCGACATGGTGGCGCGGCTGCTCTACGGTTTTCGGGTCAGCGTGTTGTTCGCGCTCGCGCTCACCGCCATCGGCGTGGCGATCGGCCTGGCCGCCGGCGCGGTACAGGGTTACTTCGCCGGCCGCATCGACCTGACGCTGCAGCGCCTGATCGAGATCTGGACCTCGATCCCCGAGCTCTACCTGCTGATCATCTTCGCGTCGATCTTCAAGCCTTCGGTGCTGCTGCTGCTGATCCTGCTGTCGCTGTTCGGCTGGGTCGGCTTGTCGGACTACACCCGCGCCGAGTTCTTGCGCAACCGGTCGCTCGAATTCGTCAAGGCAGCGCGCGCGCTCGGCCTGTCGAGCGGGCAGATCATCTGGCGCCACGTGCTGCCGAACTCGCTGACTCCGGCCATCACGTTCCTGCCGTTTCGCATGAGCGCAGCGGTGCTGAGCCTGGTGGCGCTCGACTTTCTCGGCCTCGGTGTGCCGCCTGACGTGCCCTCGCTCGGCGATCTGGTTCGCCAGGGCAAGGCCAATCTTGATGCCTGGTGGATCATCTTCCCGACCTTCGCGCTGCTCGTCTTCATGATGTTGCTGCTGACCTTCATCGGCGACGCGCTGCGCGACGCTTTCGACACGCGCAAATCATGAGCGACACCATGAAGCTGCTGGAAGTCGACCACCTCACGGTGCGTTTCGGCCCCAGCGTCGTCGTGAACGAGGTCTCGTTCTCGGTCGCGCCCGGTGAGAAGTTCGCGCTCGTCGGCGAGTCGGGTTCGGGCAAGTCGATCACCGCCTTGTCGGTGCTTCGGCTCGTCGACGCGGCCACGAGCAGCGGCGCGATCCGCTTCAACGGCACTGATCTGATGCAGAAGTCGGAACGCGAGATGCGCGGCATCCGCGGCGCCGACATCGCGATGATCTTCCAGGAGCCGATGACGGCGCTGAACCCGCTCTACACCGTGGGCAACCAGATCGGCGAGGTGCTGGAGCTGCACGAAGGGCTGCGCAAGAACCAGGCGCGCGCCCGGGCCATCGACCTGCTCAAGCGCACCGGCATCCCCGAGCCCGAGCGCCGCATCGACTTCTACCCGCACCAGCTCTCCGGCGGCCAGCGCCAGCGCGCGATGATCGCGATGGCGCTGGCCTGCCGCCCCAAGCTGCTGATCTGCGACGAGCCGACCACCGCGCTCGACGTGACGATTCAGGCGCAGATCCTCGCGCTGCTCGACGAGCTGCAGGCCGAGATGGGCATGGCGCTGCTGTTCATCACGCACGACCTGAACCTGGTGCGGCGTTTCACGCACCGCGTGGGCGTGATGGAACGGGGCAAGCTGGTCGAGATGGGCGAGACCGCCGCGGTGTTCGCGAACCCGCAGCACGCCTACACGAAGAAGCTGCTGGCGAGCCGGCCGCAGCGTGTGGTGCAGGCGGTGCCGGTCGACGCGCAGATCCTGGTCGAAACCAAGGACCTGGGCGTGACCTTCACGATGGCGCAAGGCTGGTTCGGCAAACGCCATTTCGAAGCGGTGCGCCGCGCCACGCTGCAGTTGCGGCGCGGCGAAACGCTGGGCATCGTCGGCGAATCGGGCTCGGGCAAGACGACGCTGGGCATGGCCTTGCTGGCCTTGCAGGGCATTTCTTCGGGCAGCGTGGCGATGGGCGGCGAGCGCATCGACAACGCCGAGCGCAGCACGCTGCGCGCGATGCGCAAGCGTTTGCAGGTGGTGTTCCAGGACCCGTTCGCTTCGCTCAGCCCGCGCCTGACCGTCGGCCAGATCGTCGGCGAAGGCCTGGCGCTGCACCGCCCCGAGCTCTCGAAAGCCGAGCGCGACAAGCTCGTGCTCGACATGCTCGACGAAGTCGGCCTGAGCGCGGCCCACGGCATCCACAACGTGCTGCAGCGTTACCCGCACGAGTTCTCGGGCGGGCAGCGCCAGCGCATCTCGATCGCGCGGGCCGTGGTGTTGCGCCCCGAGGTGCTGGTGCTCGACGAGCCGACCTCGGCGCTCGACGTGTCGGTGCAGCAGCAGGTGCTGGCGCTGCTGGCCGAGCTGCAGCGCCACTACGGCATGAGCTACGTGTTCATCAGCCACGACCTGGCCGTGGTGCGCGCCATGTCGCACCGCGTGATGGTGATGAAGGACGGCGACGTGATCGAAGAAGGCGAAGCCCAGGCGCTGTTCGACGCGCCGCGCGAGGCCTACACGAAGGCCTTGCTGGCGGCGGCGCACCTCGGCTGAGCGCGGGGCCCCGGCCCGGGGCCTTGTGCACGAATTTCGGGGTGGGCACGAGCTCGCCGGCCTCAAGATCGGCGTCGGCCTGCCCGAAACCGACCCATGGACCCTCGTGAATCGCCCGCGCCGTGACTTCGTTCACCGCCCCCACGCAGCCCGGTGAAGCGGGCGCGGCGCCGGAGCGCGCGGACACGGCGCGGCTGGAACGCAGGCGCCGCCAGCGCCTGGGCATGCTGGCGATGGTGTTCGCGAGTTACGCGGTCGACACCGCCCTGCTGATCGCGATCGCGGCGAGCGGGGCGCTCGACCCGGCCGTGCCCTGGGCCTACGCCGCGGCCGGCGTGGCCGCCTGCGGCGCGTTCTGCGGGCTGCTCGGCAGCGGCTGGAGCGAGCGCCTGGCCGACCACTACATGGCGATGCCGCAGATGGTGGTCAGCGCAGGCATCAACGTGGTCTTCATCGCCTGGGTGCCGCAGATCGGCGTGCTGCTGATGATGGTGCTGTTCATCATCTTCGCGTTCGGTTCGCTGCGCATGAACCTGCGCCGGGTGGTGATCGGCGCGGTGCTGCTGTCGTTCGCGGTGGCCGCGCTGATCGCCTTTGCCGGCGAGCGCCTGTCCTTGCCGATGGCGACCTGGCAGCAGCGCCTGGTGTGCGGTTTGTGGTTCGCGCTGATCCTGGCGCGCACGACCCTGCTCGGTCTGTACGGCTCGCAGGTGCGCGAAGAACTCGTCAAACGCAACGCGCAACTCGCCACCACCTTTGCGAGGCTCGACGAACTGGCGAGCCACGACGAACTCACCGGCACGCTGAACCGGCGCAGCATCATGCGGCTGCTCGAAGAGGAGCGCGAGCGCACGCGCCGCTCGGGCCAGTCGTTCGGCGTGGCGATGCTCGACATCGACCATTTCAAGCAGGTCAACGACCGCTTCGGCCACCTCGTGGGTGACCAGGTATTGCGCCGCTTCGCGCAGACCGTGACCGAAGGCATGCGCGGCACCGACCGGCTCGGGCGCTTCGGCGGCGAAGAGTTCCTGCTGCTGCTGACCGGCACCGAAGGCAGCGAGGCCATCACCACGGCAACCGAGCGTGTGCGCCACAGCGTGGCGAGCTGCAACTGGGCCGAGATCGTGCCGGGGCTGGACCTGACGGTCTCGGCCGGCGTGTCGGTGTGCAGCCGCGACGACACGACCGAGCAGTTGCTGGACCGCGCCGACCGCGCGCTCTACGCCGCCAAGCGCGAGGGCCGCAACTGCGTGCGGCTCGGGCAGGCCGACTGAAGCGCCGCGGCGCTCACCTCGCCAGCCTGCGTTCGCCGAGCTTCAGCTCGTAGCGCGCGTTCTTGTCGGCGTCGACGAACTGCAGCGAGTTGCCGGCCCATTCGTAGGCCGCGACGAACTCGTCGACCAGCATCGCACCGTGCATCAGCGCCACCTCGACCTGGCTGCTGTGGAGCTTCAGGCGGTAGACGAAGTCGCTGACGCGCACACGCCCGGCGCCGCCCGCCTGCAGCTCGACCTCGGCCGGGCCACAGCTGGGCGCTGCCGCCGAGGTGGCCACGCAGAGCTGGGCGTCGTAACTGCCGGCGCCCGGCACGGCGTTCGCCGCCGCGGCGAACCCGGCCAGCGCCCCGGCCACGGCGCAGCGTGCCCGCAGGCCGGTGGTTCGCCGTGATGCAGCCATGCGGTGGTTCGCCTTGCGCTTACTTGATCAGGCCTTCGGCCTTCAACGCTTCCTGCACTGCCGGGCGCGCCGCCATGCGGGCCATGAAGGCGCCCAGGTTCTTCAGGCCCGAGATGTCGATGCCGACGAGCTTGGTCCAGTTGACGACGGTGAACAGGTAGGCGTCGGCCACGTTGAAGCTGTCGCCCATCAGGTAGTCCTTGCCTTCGAGCTGCTCGTCGACCCACTTCAGGCGCCCCGCCGCCTTGGTGCGCATCAGCACCTTGGCTTCTTCCGGCATGGCCGGGTTGAACAGGCCGCCGATGCCCTTGTGTAATTCGCTGGTGATGAAATTCAGCCACTCCTGCGTGCGGTAACGCGCCATCGTGCCGTTGGCCGGCGCGAGCTTCTTCTCCGGCACCTGGTCGGCGATGTACTGCACGATGGCCGGGCCTTCCGACAGGCGCTCGCCGTTGTCGAGCTCGAGCAGCGGCACGTAACCCTTGGGGTTGATCGTGTAGTAGTCGGTCCCGTCAAGCAGCTTGTGGGTCTTGGTGCTGGCCAATACCGGCTCGAAGGCGAGGCCGGATTCACGCAGGACGATGTGGGTGGACAGGGAACACGCACCGGTGCTGTAGTAGAGCTTCATGGGGCTTTGTCTCGAGTGTTGGGGGCCGTATTACACCGCGTTCGCGCCTTTCCTGCCGGTGCCCGGCGTCGTTCAAGCGCTTTCACCAATGAGTGCAAACGGACGCGCTTCCATGGCGGCGCGGCGGCACTACATTGAAAGCATGAACAACACCACCACCCCATCGGTCTGGACTTTCACGGTGACACGCTCGCGCCAGGTCGAGCGGCAGGTGCGTGGCCAGCCCACGTCCGACGGCGACGGCGTGAAGCTCACGCGCGTGCTGACGCAGCCGCTGCAAAAGCGCCTCGACCCGTTCCTGATGCTCGACGCCTTCGGCAGCGACGCCGCCAGCGACTACATCGGCGGCTTCCCGAGCCACCCGCACCGCGGCTTCGAGACCGTGACGATCATGCTCGAAGGCCGCATGCGGCACCAAGACAGCGTCGGCAACGTCGGCCTGCTCGAACCCGGCAGCGTGCAGTGGATGACCGCCGGCCGCGGCATCATTCACTCGGAAATGCCCGAGCAGGAAGAAGGCCGGATGGCCGGCTTCCAGCTGTGGGTGAACCTCGCGGCCAAGGACAAGATGACGGCGCCCGCCTACCGCGACGTGCCGCCGGCCGAGGTGCCCATGATCACGCTGGAAAGCGGCGTATCGCTGCGCGTGATCGCCGGCCAGGCACTCGGTGTCGCCGGGGCCGTGAGCCGGCCCACGACCGAGCCGCTGGTGCTCGACATCACGTTGCCGGCGGGCGCGTCGTTCGATGCTGCGGTGCCGGCCGGGCACAACGCTTTTGCCTACGTGTACGGTGGCGGCACGGTCGACGTGGGCGGGCAGGCGGTCGAGAGCGAGCGCATGGCGATCCTCGCCAACGACGTGTCGGCCGACGGCGTGCGCCTCACGGCCACGGGCCAGCCGGCCCGCGTGCTGCTCGTCGCCGGCGCGCCGCTGAACGAGCCGATCGCCCAGTACGGCCCGTTCGTGATGAACACGAGCGAGCAGATCCACCAGGCGGTGGCCGACTTCCAGCGCGGGGCGCTGGCGGTGTGAACAAACGCTGACGCGTGCGGCGCCCGATGGGGCGCCGCGTCGGCTACGCTTGCGTCTTTGTTTTCCAGGACGCCTGCATGCCGCGCCAGATTCTCGAAGAGACCCGCCTGCACCCCGCCATCCGCGACAAGGTCGCGAACCTGAACGCCGACATCGTGCACAACGTGCAGGCCGCTGCGGCATCGAATGCAGTGCTGGTGGTCGGCATGGCGCTGAACCCGTTCTGCCGGCGCGCCCGCCAGGCGCTGAACGCCGCCGGCGTGCCCTACCACTACCTCGAATACGGCAGCTACTTCGCCGAATGGCGGCCCCGCGGTTCGCTGAAGATGTGGGCCGGCTGGCCGACCTTTCCGATGGTGTTCGTGAAGGGGGCGCTCGTCGGCGGCCACGCCGACCTGAAGAAGCTCATCGACAGCGGCGAGCTCAAGCGCCTGCTCGGCGAATAGGCGCGTGCGCGTGCTTCGCCTTGGCGGGTGGGTGGCGGGCGCGGCGCTGTGCGCGCTCGCCGGCCCTGCAGCGCACGCTCAGCCGCTGACCGAGTGCCGCGTGGCCGGCCTGCGCCACAGCGTGCAGTGCGGCGTGTTGCAACGCGCGCTCGACCCGGCCCGGCCCGACGGCCCGAAGATCGACATCCACTACGTGGTGGCGCCCGCGATGGCGCGGCGCAAGCTGCCCGACCCGGTGTTCCTGCTGGCCGGCGGGCCGGGGCAAAGCGCGATCACGCTCGCGCCGAGCATGCTGGCCTTGTTCGCGCGGCTCAACAACCGGCGCGACATCGTGTTCGTGGATCAGCGTGGCACCGGCAAGTCAGCACCGCTGGAGTGTGCCGACCCGCAGCGCGAAAGCCTGGCCGAGCAGGCCGACCCGGATCGGCCGTTCAAGCGCCTGATGGAGTGCCGGGCCGCGCTGCTGAAGCTGCCCTACATCAAGGCGCCGGGCGACCTTGGCTATTTCACGACCACGCTCGCGATGCAAGACTTGGACGCAGTGCGCCAGGCGATCGGCGCCGAGCGCATCAACCTCGTCGGTGCTTCCTACGGCACGCGGGCCGCGCTCGAGTACGCACGGCAGTTTCCGCAGGCCGTGCGGCGCAGCGTGATCGACGGCGTGGCGCCGCCCGACATGGTGTTGCCGGCGAGTTTTTCGACCGACGGGCAGGCGGCGTTCGACAAGCTGCTGGCCGACTGCGAACGCGAGCCGGCGTGCAGCAAAGCCTTTCCGACACTGCGTGCGGATTGGTCGGCACTGCTCGCCGACCTGCCGCGCAGCGTGTCGGCGGCGCACCCGCTGACCGGCCTGCCCGAGCGTTTCACGCTGACGCGCGAGATGGTGCTCGCGGCGGTGCGCGGCCCGCTCTACGCGCCGGCCTTCGCGGCCGCGTTGCCGGCCGCCATCAGCGCCGCGGCACAGGGCCGCTTCGAAGCGCTGGTCGGGATGGGCTCGCTGATGGCGTCACGCAAGGGTGCGCAGCTCGCGGTGGGCATGCACTTCTCGGTCGTCTGCGCCGAAGACCTGCCCTTGCTCGACAAGTCAACCGACACACCCGGCGCCGACTTCGGCATCGATCAGGCCACGCTGTACCGGCGCGCGTGCGCCGAGTGGCCCCGTGGCGCCGTGCCGGCCGCGTTTTACGGCGTCAAGGCCAGCGCTTCGCCCGTGTTGCTGCTCAGTGGCGGGCTGGACCCGGCCACGCCACCGCGCCACGGCGAGCGTGTGGCGAAACTGCTCGGCGCCAATGCGCTGCACGTGGTCGTGCCGAACGCCGGCCACGGCGTGATGTCGCTGGGCTGCATGCGCGATGTGATCTACCGCTTCGTCGATGCGGCCGACGACAGGGACGCGCTCGCGGTCGACGCGGCGTGCGTGAAGAGCATTCCGCGCCCGCCGGCGTTCGTGCCGATCGACGTGACCGCCGGGGCATCGAAATGATCAGCATCCGGCACCTCGCCAAACAATTCGCCGCACCGTCCACGAAGCGCAAGGGCCTCGCCGGTGTCTCGCTGAAGCGCCCGCCCGCGCGCTTCGTGCAGGCCGTGAAGGACGTGAGTTTCGACGCCCCTGACGGCCACATCACCGGCCTGCTCGGCCCGAACGGTGCCGGCAAGACGACCACGCTGCGCATGCTGGCCGGTTTGATCACACCCGACGCCGGCAGCATGGCGGTCGACGCCATCGACGTGGCCAGCCGCCCGCGCGAAGCGCTGGCGCGCATGGGCGTGCTGTCGGACTCGCGCGGCCTGTACCCGCGGCTGAGCGCGCGCGAGAACATCGTCTACTTCGGCCGGCTGCAGGGCATGAGCGCCGACGCGGCGAACGCACGCGCCGAGAACCTGGCGCAGATGCTGGAGATGACGGCGCTGCTCGACCGCCGCACCGACGGCTTCAGCCAGGGCGAGCGCATGAAGACGGCGCTGGCGCGCGCGCTGGTGCACGACCCGGCGAACATCATCCTCGACGAGCCGACCAACGGCCTCGACGTGCTGGCCACCCGCGCGCTGCGCGAAAGCCTGCGCTGGCTGCGCACGCCGGCGGGTGGCTCGAAATGCATCGTCTTCTCGACCCACATCATGCAAGAGGTGGAGCGGCTGTGCGACAGCGTCGTGGTCGTCGCGCACGGCCGCACGGTCGCCACCGGCACAGTGCCCAGCCTGCTGGCGCAGACCGGTGAGAGCGACTTCGAAGAAGCTTTCGTGAAGCTCGCCTTCGCCGAAGAAATACAAGCCCATGAAGCCGCACCGGAGTTGATGCGATGAAGTCGACGTCAGCGGTGCTCACCGTCTTCCGCAAGGAAATCATCGACGCGCTGCGCGACCGGCGCACGCTGCTGACGGTGCTGGTGTCGTCGGTCTTGCTCGGGCCGCTGGTGCTGGTCGCCATCTCGGCCCTGGTGGCTTCGCTCGAATCGCGCGCCGAAGCGCGCCAGGTGGTCGTGGCCGGCATCGAACACGCGCCGAGCCTGAAGAACTGGTTCGAGCGCCAGACCTACACGGTGAAGGCCGCGCCGGCCGACTACGAGAAGCAGTTGCGCAACGCGAAGCTCACCGACCCGGTGGTCGTGGTGCCGGCCGACTTCGAAGCCGCCTTGCAGCGCGGCGAGTCACCGACCGTCGAGCTCGTCTCCGACAGCGCCAACCAGCGCTCGCAGGCCGGCGCCGGGCCGATCGCGCGGCTGCTCGGCGGCTTCAGCCGCGAGCGCGCCACGCTGAACCTGGCGCTGCGCGGCATCTCGCTCGAATTGCTGGAGCCGATGCAGGTCGAAGACCGCGACCTCGCGAGCACGCAGACGCGCGCCACGCAGATCACCGGCATGCTGCCCTACTTCGTGATGATGGCGGTGCTGTACGGCGCGCTCAACGCCGCGCTGGACACCACCGCCGGCGAACGCGAGCGCGGCTCGCTGGAACCGCTCTTGATGAACCCGAGCGAACGCTGGGTGCTGGTGGTCGGCAAATGGGGCGCCGTCGCCAGCGTGGGCATGCTGATCGCGGTGCTGAGTTGTCTGAGCTTCCTGCCCGGCCAGTGGGTCTTGCGCAGCGACACGCTGGCCGCGATGTTCCAGTACGGCCCGCGCGAGGCGGCGCTGTTCCTCGTGGTGCTGCTGCCGTTCGCCGCCGCCGTGTCGGCGCTGCTGATGGCGGTGGCGATCCGCTGCAAGAGCTTCAAGGAAGCGCAGGCGAGTTCGACCGTGGTGATGCTGGCGGCTTCGTTGCTGCCGCTGGTCAACGTGTTCAGCCTCGGTGGTGATTCACCGTGGCACCTGTGGGTGCCGGCGCTCGCGCAGAACGTGCTGATGACGCGCGTATTGAAAGGCGAAGCCTTCGACACCGCGCAGGTGCTGGTGCCGCTGGGTGTGTGCGTGCTGCTGGCAAGCGTGTGCGTGTGGTTCGTGGCGCGCACGCTGCGAAGTGCTGCGGTGCGCTGAGCCGCCCTACAGCGCGGGCTTGGGCATCCAGCCCAGCGTCTTTGCGTGCAAGCTCTGGATGTAGAGCCGGTCGGCGGTTTCGGTGACGGCCGTCGTCTCCGGGTAAGCGCCGCTCGGGTCCTGCAGGTCGACGAGCACCTTGCCCGATTCGTCGAACGCGAACACGTGGCCGTAGGCCGGTGGCACCGGCCACCAGGAACGCGGCAGGCGCATCACGAGCTTGCGCAGCCACGGCTTGCCGGCGTTGTCGTCGATGAAGGCGCCGCGCGGCTTGGTCAGGCCGGTCCAGATCCGGCCGCCTTCGCCGCGCATCAGGTTGTCGGGGTAACCGGGCAGGTTGCTCAGCAGCGGCACGGCGCCCGGCCCGGGCTGTTTGGCGCTGAGGTTCTGTGCGCCGACCGCGACCTTCCAGATGCGGTACTCGCCGGTCTCGCTGACGAACAGCGATTGTTCGTCGGCGGAAAGCGCCACGCCGTTGGCGAAACACAAATCGGCGAGCAATACGCGCGTGGCTTTGGTGGCCGGGTCGTATTCGAGCAGGCGGCCGGTCGACTGGTGTTCGAGGATGTCGTGCACGCTGGCGATGAAGGTGCCCTCGTAGGCCTTGGCGCCGAAGCGGCGCGACGCGTCGGTGAAGTAGACCTTGCCGTTCTTCGCGACGACCACCGCGTCGGCATAGCGGATCGCGTCGCCCTTCACCGGCGAATCGACGCTGTCGGTGAGCAGTTCGATCTTCGCTGACGCGCCGGTGCCGGTCACACGCAGCAGGCCGCCGTGCGCGCCGTATTCGGGGTCGGCGACAAGCAGCGCGCCCTGGGCATCGAAGTCGAAGCCGAGCGGCCGGCCGCCGGTGGTCACGACCACTTCGCGGCCGCTTCCGTCGGGCCGCATGCGCACGATGGAGCCGCTCGACACGGCCGCGTAGACCCAGCCGTCGCGCACGAGGATGTGCTCGGGGCCGGAGTCGGCGCCGAGGTCGATCGCCTTCAACCCGGCGAGTCTCTGGTTCACCGCATGCGGCCCGACATAACCCGGTGCCGGAGCGGCGTTCCACACCACGGGCGCGATCGGCACCGGCCAGAACAGCAGGTAGGCAACGACGAGCACCAGCACCGGCAGCAGCCGGTAGAGCAGCTTGATCAAGACGGGTCTCCTCGGCGCCACTGCGTGGCTGCGTTTCATGCGGCCGGGCGGCCGCTGCGCGACGGTACAACCGCGCCGGCTCCTTCACAATCCGCGATCATCCGAACGAGACTCCTTTGACGTGAGCGAACCATCCCTCCCCCAATGGCGCTGGTGTCGTTTCGACGAGCTGAGCGTGTTCGACCTGCAGGCGATCTACCGGGCGCGCCAGACGGTGTTTTCGATCGAGCAGGCCTGCGCCTACCTCGATGCCGACGGCTTCGACAGCGCGTCGTATCACCTCGCCGCGTGGTTGGTGGACCGGTCGATGCCGCTGGCCTACGCGCGCGTCGTGCACCCCGGCCAGAAGTACACCGAGCCGTCGATCGGCCGCGTAATCACTATCGAGGCGTCGCGGGGCACCGGCCTCGGCCGTGAGCTGGTGCGCCGCGCGGTGGCGCATTGCCAGGAAGGCTTTCCCGGGCAAGGCATCCGCATCTCGGCGCAGACACGGCTCGAAGCGTTCTACGCCAGCTTCGGTTTCAAGCCGATGGGCGAGCCGTACATGGAAGACGGCATTCCGCACACCGAGATGCTGCTGCCCGGTTGATTCAAGCCGGGAGCGTGGCCGCTTCGAGCGCCGCAATCCAGCGCATCGCCTGCTCGCGGCTCGTGCCGCACATCTCCGTCGACGGCTGCAGCCCCGAACAACAGGCCGGCCGCTCGGGCCGCCCGAAGATCGCACAGCGGTTCGCCGCGTTGAGCTGCACGCAGCGGACACCCGCCGGCTTGCCGTGCGGCATGCCGGGAATCGGGCTCGAGATCGAAGGCGCGGTGCAGCACGCGCCGCACTCTGGTCGGCATTCCATGCCTTGAGCGTAACAAACGGCCTTCGAGCCAGCGCCGCCCGAACCCTTCGGGTGACTTCCCCAGGCCCGCTGCCTACAATTCGCCTCTGCTCAAAAATCAGGCAATCCGATGTTGTTCCCGAAGTCTTTCGACGTGATCGTGGTCGGCGGTGGCCATGCCGGCACCGAAGCCGCGCTCGCCGCCGCGCGCATGGGCGCGGCCACGCTGCTGCTCACGCACAACATCGAGACACTCGGGCAGATGAGCTGCAACCCGTCGATCGGTGGCATCGGCAAGGGCCACCTGGTCAAGGAAGTGGATGCGCTCGGCGGCGCGATGGCGGCGGCGACCGACGAAGCCGGCATTCAGTTCCGCATCCTGAACGGCTCGAAAGGCCCGGCCGTGCGGGCAACACGGGCCCAGGCCGACCGGGTTCTGTACAAGGCCGCGATCCGCAAGCGCCTGGAAAACCAGCCGAACCTGTGGCTGTTTCAGGGCGCTTGCGACGACCTGATTCTGGAAGGTGGCCGGATTGCGGGCGCCGTCACGCAAGTGGGCATACGCTTCTCCGCGCGCGCTGTGGTCTTGACGGCCGGCACTTTCCTCGACGGCAAAATCCACGTCGGCCTGGAAAGCCACAGCGCCGGCCGTGCTGGCGACCCGCCGGCCATCGCCTTGTCGGCACGGTTGAAGGAGTTGAAGCTGCCACAAGGCCGGCTGAAGACCGGCACGCCGCCGCGGCTCGACGGCCGCTCGATCAACTTCGCGGTGTTGACCGCACAACCCGGCGACGGCGTCCCTGACGCCGATGGCTCACCCGCCACCGAGCCGATGCCGGTGTTCAGCTTCATGGGCCGCACCGACCAGCACCCGCAACAAGTGCCCTGCTGGATCACGCACACCAACGAGCGCACGCACGCGATCATCCGCTCTGGCTTCGACCGCAGCCCGATGTTCACCGGCCTGATCGACGGCGTGGGGCCGCGTTACTGCCCGAGCATCGAAGACAAGGTGAACCGCTTCGCCGACAAGGATTCGCACCAGATCTTTCTGGAGCCCGAAGGCCTGACGACGCACGAGTTCTATCCGAACGGCATTTCCACCTCGCTGCCTTTCGACGTTCAGCTCGCCGCAGTTCGCAGCATGGTCGGCCTCGAAGAAGCGCACATCCTGCGGCCGGGTTATGCGATCGAGTACGACTACTTCGACCCGCGCGAGTTGAAGGCCAGCTTCGAGACACGGGGCGTTGATGGTTTGTATTTCGCCGGCCAGATCAATGGCACGACCGGCTACGAAGAAGCCGCGGCCCAAGGCCTGTTCGCCGGAATCAACGCTGCGCTGCAGGTGCGTGGTGAATCCGCGTGGCTGCCGCGCCGCGACCAGGCTTACCTCGGCGTGCTGGTCGACGACCTGATCACCAAGGGCGTGACCGAGCCCTACCGCATGTTCACGAGCCGGGCGGAGTTCCGGCTGCAGCTGCGCGAAGACAACGCCGACATGCGGCTGACTGAAGCCGGCCGGGCGATGGGGCTGGTGGACGATGCGCGCTGGGGCGCGTTCAACCGCAAGCGCGATGCGGTGGCGCGTGAAGTCGGGCGGCTGAAGTCGACTTGGGTGCGTCCGGCGGTGTTGCCTGACGCCGACGCACAGCGCTTGCTCGGCGCTGCCATCGACCACGAGTACAGCCTGGCCGAACTGCTGACGCGCCCCGATGTCGGCTTCGACCAGGTCACCGAGGTCTCGCAGATCGCCGCCCCGGCGACCGCGGTTTCACGTGAAACACTGCGCGCCGAGTACGGCGCCACACTCGCCGACACGGTGATCGAACAGGTGCAGATCAGCATCAAGTACGCCGGCTACATCGACAAGCAGAACCGCGATGTCGAGCGCAGCGCTCACTACGAAGGCTTGCCGCTGCCCGGCGGCATCGACTACAGCCAGGTGCAGGCGCTGTCGTTCGAGGCGCGCCAGAAGCTCGCCAAGCACCGGCCGGAAACACTGGGGCAGGCGTCGCGCATTTCCGGCATCACACCGGCATCGATCTCGCTGCTGTTGGTGCATTTGAAGAAGGGCCGCTTCAAGGGATTTTCCAGGACCGACGCACGCGCTGAAGATGCAACCGCCTGAGGCGCCGACGGCCGAGTTGCGCGCCGCACTGGCCGAGGTCGGCCATACGCTGGCGCTCGATCTGACCGAATCACAACTCGACACGCTGATGGACTACCTCGCGCTGCTGCGGCGCTGGAACGCCACGTACAACCTGACGGCCGTGCGCGACCCGGCGCAGATGTTGACGCAGCACTTGGCCGACTGCCTCGCGGTAATCGGCCCGCTGCGCCAGCACTGCGCCGCAGTCTCATCAAAACGGGTTCTGGATGTGGGCAGCGGCGGCGGCCTGCCCGGCATCGTGATCGCCGCGTTGATCCCCGATGTGCAGGTAGTCTGCGTCGACACCGTTGGCAAGAAAGCCGCTTTCATCCGCCAGGTGGCGGGTGAACTCGCGCTGAAGAATCTGTCTGCCGAGCATGCGCGTGTCGAACAGTTGAAGGCAGCGCCGTTCAATGTGATCGTCTCGCGCGCTTTCGCCTCGCTGGGCGATTTCACACGCCTGACGCGCCAGCATCTCGCGCCGCAGGCTGTCTGGATGGCGATGAAGGGCAAGACGCCTGACGATGAAGTGGCGCAACTGCCAGCGGATCTCACCGTGTTTCACGTGGAACAACTGAGCGTGCCCGGCCTGCACGCCGAACGTTGCCTGCTCTGGATTCGCTCCCAAACCCCGTCTCTATAATTGCCCCACTGCCGAGGGCGGATTAGCCTTCTTTGCCTGCGAAAGCGCAGTTCCTGGCCGCGTCTGCGCCCACCCCGACCCTTCTTGAGCACGCCCATGGCCAGAATCTTCTGCATCGCCAACCAGAAAGGCGGAGTCGGCAAGACCACCACCACGGTGAATCTGGCTGCGGGCCTGAGCAGAATAGGCAAGCGTGTTCTGGTGGTTGACCTCGACCCGCAAGGCAACGCGACCATGGGTTCGGGTGTCGACAAACGTGCCCTCACCCTGACCGTCTACGACGTGCTGCTGGAAAACGCCTCGGTCGCCGAGGCCCGCGTGCGCAGCGACAAAGCTGGCTACGACGTGCTCGGCGCCAACCGCGAACTGGCCGGCGCCGAGGTGGAACTGGTCCAGCTCGAACGCCGCGACAAGCGCCTGCGTGATGCGCTCCAGGCCGTGCAGAGCGAATACGACTTCGTATTGATCGACTGCCCGCCGTCGCTGAGCATGCTCACGCTCAACGGCCTGTGCAGCGCCCACGGCGTGGTGGTGCCGATGCAGTGCGAGTACTTCGCGCTCGAAGGCCTGAGCGATCTGGTCAACACCATCAAGCAGGTGCACGCCAACCTGAACCCCGATCTGGAAATCATCGGCCTGCTGCGGGTGATGTTCGACCCGCGCATCACCTTGCAGCAGCAGGTCAGCGAGCAGCTCAAGACGCACTTCGGCGACAAGGTGTTCAACACCGTGATCCCACGCAACGTGCGGTTGGCCGAAGCGCCGAGCTACGGGCTGCCGGGTGTAGTGTTCGACCCGGCCTCGAAGGGCGCGCAGGCGTTTGTCGACTTCGCTCAGGAAATGTCGCAGCGCCTCGGTTCGGCATGACGTTCGGCGGCCTGAACCCGGCATTCGATCCGGCGTTGCTCAGCCGGATCGAAGACGCCGGCCTGAACGCCAGCGCGCCGCCGCAGCAGCTTTGGCTCGACGGCTGGCTGGTGCGCTTCTCCCCTGGCAAGGCCAAGCGCGCTCGCTGCGTCAATGCGGTGGCCGCCGGCCGCTTGCCGATCGACGACCGGCTGCGCGCCTGCGAGGCGGTTTTCGCCGAAGCCGGCCTGCCGATGATCGTGCGCATCACACCGTTCACGCTGCCGCAAGCGCTCGACGAATTGCTGGCCAGCCAGGGACTGCATCGTTTCGACGACACACGGGTCATGGCGCTGGCCGATCTGTCGACTTTGGCCGCGGAGGCCGCCCTGCCGCCGGGCGTCGAAGTCCACGCCACCGGGCTGGAAGCCTTCGCCCAGCGTGTTGGCAGTCTGCGCGGCTCGCCGTTGTCGCAACGCCAAGCGCACGGCCAGAGGCTCCAGAACTCGCCCGTGCCGTTCAACGCTTTCGAGATGCATGTCAATTCGGAGCTGGTCGCCTGCGGTCAGTTCGCGATCGAAGGCCCACTCGTCGGCCTGTACGACGTTTTCACCGCACCGAACGCACGGGGCCAGGGTTACGCAGGAACCCTGTGTCGCCACATGCTGCAGCTAGCGCACACTCGCGGCGCGAACAACGCCTACCTTCAGGTCGAAGGCGACAACCACGCAGCTCGGGCGGTGTACCATCGCCTCGGTTTCACCGACGCCTACGCCTACCACTACCGCACGCGCGACCCCTCGGCGGCGTGAGGCTCGCGTCCTACAGGCCGAGCGATTCGTCCAGCCCGAGGTGCACGTTCATCGCCTGCACCGCCGCGCCGCTGGCGCCCTTGCCCAGGTTGTCGAGCCGGGCCATCAGGATCACGTGGCTGTCGTTGGCGAAGACGAAGATGTCGACCCGGTTGGTGTCGTTGCAAGCCTGCGCGTCGAAGAAGCCGGCCTCCAGTGTCGCCGGGTCGCGCAGCGGCATCACCCGGATGAAACGCTCGCCGGCGTAGCGCTTCTCGAACACACCGTGCAGGTCCTGCGCCGTGCACGCCGACCCGAGTTGCGACAGGTGTAAGGGCACGCTCACCGACAAACCCTTGTAGAACTTGCCGACAATGGGCATGAAGACCGGCTTGGCCGTCAAACCGGTGTGCGTCATCATCTCCGGAACATGCTTGTGCGCCAGCGTCAGGCCATACGGCCGCGGCGAGTCGAGTTGGGCGTCGCCGCCGGCTTCGTACTGCTCGATCATCTTCTTGCCACCGCCGGAATAGCCGGTGATCGAACTGGCCGAAACCGGCAGCGTAGCCGGCACCATGCCGGCATCGACCAGCGGGCGCAGCAACAGGATGAACGCCGATGCGTGGCAGCCGGGGTTCGAGATGCGCTTGCCGGCGCGGATCAACTCGCGCTGGCCGGGCGCCAACTCGGGCAGGCCATAAGCCCAGCCCGGCGTAGTGCGGTGTGCCGTGCTGGCGTCGATCAAGCAGGTCTTGGGGTTGGTGATCAGGGCCGCCGCCTCCTTGGCCGCCACGTCGGGCAGGCACAGGAAGGCCACGTCGGCCGCGTTCAACAGGCGCGCGCGTTCAGCGGCGTCCTTGCGCTTGTCGGCATCGATGCGCAGCACTTCGATGTCGCTGCGCTGCGCGAGATACTCGTGAATGCGCAGGCCGGTGGTGCCCTCCTGGCCGTCGACGAACGCGCGGTATTTCATGGCTTCAACCCTGCTTCAGAACGTTCCACAAGCATAAACCAGCACCATGACACCTGCCTTGCCCACGCGCGTCTTGTTGTTGCCGGGATGGCAGAACTCCGGGCCGAGCCACTGGCAGAGTCGGTGGGAAGCCCTGCACGGCTACGAACGTGTCGAACAGGACGACTGGATGTGGCCCAGACGCGGTGACTGGATGGCACGTCTCGACGAGGTGCTGCTCCAGAACGAAACGCCCGCGGTTCTGGTCGCCCACAGTCTCGGCTGCCAGCTCGTCGCCGCGTGGTCGGCGCACTCGCAGCACACGGCGCGCGTCAAGGCCGCCCTGCTCGTGGCGCCACCCGACCCGGAGCGCGACGACATGCCACCCCACCTCTACAACTGGCGCCCGATCGCGCGCGAACGCCTGCCCTTCGCCAGCCTGGTCGTGAGCAGCAGCGACGACCCTTATTGCAGCGCCGAACGCGCTGCGGTGATGGCCGACGCCTGGGGCAGCGACTCGGCCACGATCGGCGCGCGCGGCCACATCAACGGCGACTCCGGCCTGGGCGACTGGCCCGAAGGGCACGCGATGCTGCGGGCGCTGATCGAGCTCGCGGCTTGATCGTCCACAATCGTCGCCATGGTCACCAAGAAACCCAAAGGCCTCGGCCTCGGCCTCGAAGCGCTGCTCGGCCCGCGTGTCAAAGATGCCGACGAGCTCGCGAGCAACACGAGCAGTGGCTTGCCGCACACATTGAAGCTCACGCAACTGCAGGCCGGCAAGTACCAGCCGCGCACGCGCATGGACGAAGGCTCGCTCTACGAGCTGGCCGAGAGCATCAAGGCGCAAGGCGTGATGCAGCCGATCCTGGTGCGCCCGGTGGCGCCGGGGCGCTACGAGATCATCGCCGGCGAGCGCCGCATGCGGGCCGCGAAACTTGCGGGCCTGGACGAAGTGCCGGTGCTGGTGCGCGAAGTGCCCGACGAAGCCGCGGCCGCGATGGCGCTGATCGAGAACATCCAGCGCGAAGACCTGAACCCGCTCGAAGAAGCGCAAGGCTTGAAGCGTCTGACCGATGAATTCGGCCTCACGCACGAACAGGCGGCGCAGTCGGTCGGCCGCTCGCGCAGCGCGGCCAGCAACCTGCTGCGTTTGTTGAACCTGACCGAGCCGGTGCAGCAGATGCTGATGGCCGGTGACATCGACATGGGCCACGCGCGCGCGCTGTTGCCGCTCGAGGGCGCGCAGCAGATCCTGAGTGCGACCGAGATCGTCGCCAAGAAACTCAGTGTGCGTGAGGCTGAACGGCTGGTCGCGCGCGCCGGCACCACCACCGGCCGGCAGACGCCGCTACTGCGTGCGAAGAACGAAAAAGGCCGCGACCTGCAGCGCATCGAACAGGAGCTGTCGGACACGTTGACGGCCGCGGTCGAAGTGCGCGTCAAGAAGCGCACGAAGCACGGCGAGCAAGGCGAGATCGCGATCGCCTTCGGTTCGCTCGACGAGTTGAACGGCCTGCTCGAGAAGCTGGGCCTCGGCGCACGCTGAGTTCGCGTTCGTGCGTGCCACGCCACGCGGAACTTTGCCACGCTTGAGACGCTCAGCCACACAGGCGGCATGTCAACGCACGGGTCTTCGGCACGTTGTTTGCTAATCAACGAACATGCAAACGAATCCCGAATTTGAACGGTGATGGGCCTTTTACTCCGAGCACCGGCTGGCGCAGAATGAACGAAGCTTGAGACACAGAACTCGCTGATGAACGGAAAGCTCTGATGGCGCCCGCCGGGTGTCATCAGAACTTCCCCAGACGGTGAAGGGAATACGACTCCCCGATCCGCCTCCTAGTACGCCACAGGAGATCAGCATGGATGTGATCAGCAATTTCGCCGCCCGCTTCGAACGCAGCCGCGAAGAAGAACTCTCGATCGAGGACTACCTCGCCGAGTGCAAACGCAACCCCATTGCGTATGCCACCGCCGCCGAGCGCATGCTCAAGGCCATCGGCGACCCGAAGATGATCGACACGCGCAATGAACCGCGCCTGTCACGCATCTTCGCCAACAAGCTGATCAAGATCTACCCCGCCTTCGCCGAGTTCTACGGCATGGAAGACGCGATCGAGCAGGTGGTTTCGTACTTCCGCCATGCCGCGCAGGGGCTGGAAGAAAAGAAGCAGATCCTCTACCTCTTGGGCCCGGTGGGTGGTGGCAAGAGCTCGATCGCCGAGCGCCTCAAGCTGCTGATGGAACAGGTGCCGTTCTACGCGATCAAGGGGTCGCCGGTGAACGAGTCTCCTCTCGGTCTGTTCGACCCCGTCGAAGACGGCGCCTTGCTCGAAAAGGAATACGGCATTCCGCGCCGTTACCTGAACCGCATCATGAGCCCGTGGGCGGTGAAGCGGCTCGAAGAGTACGGCGGCGACATCCGCAAGTTCAAGGTCGTGAAACGTTACCCGAGCGTGCTCAAGCAGGTCGGCGTCAGCAAGACCGAACCGGGCGACGAGAACAACCAGGACATCTCGGCCTTGGTGGGCAAGGTCGACATCCGCAAGCTCGAAACCTTCGCGCAAGACGACCCCGATGCCTACAGCTTCTCGGGCGGCCTGTGCCTGGCCAACCAGGGCCTGCTCGAATTCGTGGAAATGTTCAAGGCGCCGATCAAGGTGCTGCATCCGCTGCTCACGGCCACTCAGGAAGGCAACTTCAAGGGCACCGAAGGCTTCGGCGCCATTCCCTTCGACGGCATCGTGCTCGCGCACAGCAACGAGAGCGAGTGGAAGACCTTCCGCAACAACAAGAACAACGAAGCCTTCCTCGACCGCATCTACATCGTGAAGGTGCCGTACTGCCTGCGCGTGAGTGAAGAGGTCAAGATCTACGAGAAGCTGCTGCGCGGCTCGTCGCTGGCCGAAGCCAAGTGCGCCCCCGGCACGCTGAAGATGATGAGCCAGTTCGCGATGCTGACGCGCCTGAAAGAGCCCGAGAACTCGTCGCTGTATTCGAAGATGCAGATCTACGACGGCGACAACCTGAAAGACAGCGACCCGCGCGCCAAGAGCTACCAGGAGTACCGCGACTACGCCGGTGTCGACGAAGGCATGAGCGGCGTGTCGACACGCTTCGCGTTCAAGATCTTGTCGAAGGTCTTCAACTTCGACAGCGCCGAGGTCGCCGCCAACCCGGTGCACCTGATGTACGTGCTCGAACAGCAGATCGAGCGCGAGCAGTTCCCGGCCGAGACCGAGCAGAAGTACCTCGGCTTCATCAAGGAGCACCTCTCGGCACGCTACGCCGAGTTCATCGGCAAGGAGATCCAGACCGCGTACCTCGAGAGCTACAGCGAGTACGGCCAGAACATCTTCGACCGCTACGTGACCTACGCCGACTACTGGATCCAGGACCAGGAATACCGCGACACCGACACGGGCGAAGTGTTCGACCGCGGCTCTCTGAACGCCGAGCTCGAGAAGATCGAAAAACCTGCCGGCATCTCGAACCCGAAAGACTTCCGCAACGAGATCGTCAACTTCGTGCTGCGTGCGCGCGCCAACAACGCCGGCCACAACCCGGTGTGGTCGAGCTACGAGAAGCTGCGCACCGTGATCGAGAAGAAGATGTTCTCGAACACCGAAGAGCTGCTGCCCGTGATCAGCTTCAACGCGAAGGCGAGTGCCGACGAAGCCAAGAAGCACGAGAACTTCGTCAACCGCATGGTCGACAAGGGCTACACGGCCAAGCAGGTTCGCTTGTTGTGCGAGTGGTACTTGAGGGTGCGCAAGAGCAGCTGATCGGCCACGCACACCCACCGGAGAACACATGCTCCAGCAGATCATCGATCGGCGCCTGGCGGGCAAGAACAAGTCCATCGGCAACCGCGAGCGCTTCCTGCGCCGCCACCACAACCAGGTGCGCGACGCGGTGCGCCGCGCCGTCGACGGGCGGGGCATTCGCGACATGGAGCGTGGTGAAGACATCCACATCCCGAAGCGCGACATCAGCGAGCCGGTGTTCGGCCACGGCCAGGGCGGCACGCGCGAAATGGTGCACCCCGGCAACCAGGAATACGTGGCCGGCGACCAGATCGAGCGACCCAAGGGCGGTGGTGGCAAAGGGGGCGGCAAAGGCGACCCGAGCGATTCGGGCGAAGGTGATGACGATTTCGTCTTCCACCTGAGCAAAGAAGAGTTCATGCAGATCTTCTTCGACGATCTGGCGCTGCCGCGGTTGACGCAGACCCAGCTCGCGGAAACGCCGGAATGGAAGAGCCACCGCGCCGGTTTCGTCAGCGACGGCACGCCGAGCAACCTGTCTGTCGTGCGCTCGATGCGTGGCGCGATCGGTCGGCGGCTGGCGATCGGCGCCGGCTCACGCGGCGAGTTGCACGCGCTCCAAGAAGAACTTGAACTCGTGCTGGCGCAGCCGCTGACTGCGATGCGCGAAGCACGCCGCGAAGACCTGGAAGCGCGCATCGGCGTGTTGAAGAATCGCCTCTCGCGCATCCCCTACCTCGACCCGATCGACCTGCGCTTTCGCAGCCGCGTCAAGGTGCCGGTGCCCACCACCAAGGCGGTGATGTTCTGCCTGATGGACGTGTCGGGCTCGATGGACGAAGGGCGCAAGGAGTTGTCGAAGCGCTTCTTCATCCTGCTGTACCTGTTCCTCACGCGCCACTACGACAAGATTGACCTGGTCTTCATCCGCCACCACACGCAGGCGCAAGAGGTCGATGAAGAGAACTTCTTCCACGCCCGCGAAACCGGCGGCACGGTGGTGTCGAGCGCGCTGGTATTGATGGACGAGATCATCAAGGCACGTTACTCGCCGAGCGAATGGAACATCTACGGCGCGCAGGCCAGCGACGGTGACAACTGGCACCACGACAGCGGCCGCTGCCGCGAGCTGCTGACCGAACAGCTGCTGCCGGCCTGCCGCTACTTCGCCTACGTGCAGGTGGCCGACGAAGAGCAGAACCTGTGGGAAGAGTACACACGGCTGCAAACGAGCCACCCGCACTTCGCGATGCGCAAGGTCACCGAAGCGTCGCAGATCTACCCGGTGTTCCGCGAGCTGTTCAAGAAGGAAGGAGCCACCTCTTGAATCAGGAGACATCATGAGCGGCTTCCCCGGTGAACGCAGGATCAACGTCGGCCCGCCGCCGCCCTTCATGGGCGACCGCCGCAAGTCGGAGCGCAAGCCGCTGCAGGCACCCTTGCCCGCCGGCGCGCGGCCGGCGGCGAAGCTGCCCGACCCGAGCGACTGGAGCTTCGAGCTGATCGAGCAATACCACGAGGTGATTCGTGCGACCGCGCGGCGCTTCGGGCTGGACACCTACCCGAACCAGCTCGAGATCATCACGTCCGAGCAGATGATGGACGCCTACGCGTCGGTCGGCATGCCGGTGAACTACCGCCACTGGAGCTACGGCAAGGAGTTCATCGCCAACGAGAAGAACTACAAGCGCGGGCAGATGGGGCTGGCGTACGAGATCGTCATCAACTCCGACCCCTGCATCAGCTACCTGATGGAAGAGAACACGACCGCGATGCAGGCGCTGGTGATCGCGCACGCGGCCTACGGGCACAACAGCTTCTTCAAGGGCAACTACCTCTTCAAGCTGTGGACCGACGCGTCGTCGATCATCGACTACCTCGTCTACTCGAAGAACTACATCGCCGAATGCGAAGAGCAGTACGGCCTCGGCCCGGTCGAAGAGTTGCTCGACAGCTGCCACGCGCTGCAGAACTACGGCGTCGACCGTTATCGCCGGCCGAGCAAGCTCTCGTTCGCCGAAGAAACCGCGCGCAGGAAGGACCGCCTCGAGCACGCGCAGTCGCAGGTCAACGACATCTGGCGCACCTTGCCGAAGAAGGCCGAGAAGGCCGAAGACGTGGCCAACGCCAAGCGCTTCCCGGCCGAACTGCAGGAGAACATCCTCTACTTCATCGAGAAGAACGCACCGCTGCTCGAACCCTGGCAACGCGAGATCGTGCGCATCGTGCGCAAGATCGCGCAGTACTTCTACCCGCAGCGCCAGACGCAGGTGATGAACGAAGGCTGGGCCACGTTCTGGCACCACCATCTGCTGAACACCATGTACGACGACGGCTACCTGACCGACGGTGTGATGATCGAGTGGCTCAAGTCGCACACCAACGTGGTCTACCAGCCGCCGGTGGGGCACCGCGCCTACAGTGGCATCAACCCCTATGCGCTCGGTTTTGCGATGTACACCGACATCAAGCGCATCTGCGAGAACCCGACCGCCGAAGACCGCGAGTGGTTCCCGAGTTTTGCCGGCGCGCCGTGGCTGCCGACGCTCGACCACGCGATGCGCAACTTCAAGGACGAGAGTTTCATCGGCCAGTACCTGTCGCCGAAGCTGATGCGCGACCTGCGCCTGTTCGCGATCCTCGACGACGAAAAAGCCGAGAACCTCGCGGTCTCGGCGATCCACGACGACACCGGTTTCAGGCGCGTGCGCGAAGCCTTGTCACGCCAGTACGACCTGAGCTCGCGCGAACCCGACATCCAGGTCTGGAACGTGAACCTGCGCGGCGACCGCTCGCTGACACTGCGCCACACGCGCCACAACAACCGGCCGCTGCACGAAGGCTCGCAAGAGGTGCTGAAACACGTGGCCCGGCTCTGGGGCTTCGGCGTGCACCTGGAAAGCGTGGACGCCGCCGGCGCGGTGGCTCAGCACCTCACGGTGCCCGCCCCGACGCATTGAGCTGCACGCCCGCCGACTTCACAGGCTGAAGATCTTCCCCGGGTTCATGATGTTCTTCGGGTCGAGCGCGCGCTTCACGGTGCGCATCATCTCGACCGTGCCGGCGCCGGTCTCATCGATCAGGAAACCCTGCTTGTGCAGGCCGATGCCATGCTCGCCGGTGCAGGTGCCGTCGAAGCGAATAGCACGCGCCACCACCGCGTCGTTGAGCCGCTCGGCGGTTTCGCGCTCCGAAGGAATGGCCGGGTCGACGAGGTAGGCGATGTGGAAGTTGCCGTCGCCCACGTGGCCGACGATGTAGTGCTGCAGGCCGGCGGCCTCGGCTTCTTCGGAGGCTTGCGTCACGCACTCGGCCAGGTGCGAGATCGGCACGCAGGTGTCGGTGGTGACGGTGCGGCAGCCCGGCTTGAGCTGCAGGCCGGCGAAGTAGGCATGGTGGCGCGCGGTCCAGAGCTTCGTGCGCTCTTCCGGCGTGGTCGCCCATTCGAAACCCGACCCGCCGAACTCATCTGCGATCTCCTGCACGCTCGCGGCCTGCTCCTTCACGCTCGCCTCGCTGCCGTGGAACTCCATCAGCAGCATCGGCGCTTCGGTCAGCGTGAGCTTGTCGTGGCGGTTCACGGCGCGCACCGCGTGCGCGTCGAGCAGCTCGCAGCGTGCGATCGGAATGCCCATCTGGATCGTCTGGATCGTGGTGCGCACCGCCGCGTCGATGCTCGGGAAGGTACAGGTCGCGGCCGAGATCGCCTCGGGCAGCGGGTACAGCCGCAGCGTGATCTCGGTCATCACGCCGAGCGTGCCTTCGCTGCCCACCATCAGGCGCGTCAGGTCGTAGCCGGCCGATGACTTGCGCGCCCGCGTGCCGGTGTGGATGATCTCGCCGCTCGCGGTCACCACCGTCAGGCCGAGCACGTTCTCGCGCATCGTGCCGTAGCGCACCGCGTTCGTGCCGCTGGCGCGGGTGGCGCTCATGCCGCCCAGGCTCGCGTCGGCGCCGGGGTCGATCGGGAAGAACAGGCCGGTGTGGCGGATCTCGTTGTTCAGCTGCATGCGCGTCACGCCGGCCTGCACCGTCACGGTCAGGTCTTCGGGCTGGATCGCCACCAGCGCGTTCATGCGCGACAGGTCGATGCTCACACCGCCCTGCACCGCGAGCAGGTGGCCTTCGAGCGACGAGCCCACGCCGAACGGGATCACCGGCACGGCGTATTGGGAAGCGAGCTTGACGACATCGGCCACGTCTTCGGTGCTCTCGCAATACACCACCGCTTCGGGCGGCGGCGCATCGAAAGGCGACTCGTCGCGGCCGTGCTGCTCGCGCACCACCATCGCGGTGGAGCAGCGCGCGCCGAAGCGCTTTTGCAGCGCCTCGAGCATCGCGGCGGGCACCGGGCGCGGGTCGAGGTGCGGCAGCAGGTGGGCGGGCAGGGGTGCGTTCATCGGGTGGTCTCCGTGGCCACGCGGCGGTGGCCTGAGCGCATTGTGCCAATGCTCTAGGGCAACACTGAACAAGTCACTGTTTTCGACGAACAGTGGCGATGGTTTGCGGCGAGCTGAATTTCGTCGGTTTCGCCGGAA
>Ga0209883_1000067_pt1 | contig 27491 bp, 28 predicted proteins | sample GWRWT4_21May14_FD_187196 | JGI IMG/M metagenome (GOLD analysis project Ga0209883, IMG submission 187196) | Sand microcosm microbial communities from a hyporheic zone in Columbia River, Washington, USA - GW-RW T4_21-May-14 (SPAdes) (version 2) | ecosystem: Engineered > Artificial ecosystem > Sand...
GCGCGCGCCGAACGGGTTGATCAGGTACACGCCCGGCTCGCCCGGCACCGACGCCGAGATGTGGGTGTAGACGGTGTCGTCCCAGCCCCGCTGCGCGGCCAGCCGGTAGGCGGCAGCCAGGTCGATGCGGACCTGCGCTTCGGTGCGTTCGGGGCGTGGCGTGAGCATGCGGTGGCGGGCTGGTGCGGCTTCCGATTGTGCCGCGCGATTCGAGAGGGCAACCTAATACGCCCCCCCAGAACACCATGGCAACGTCCCCATTCGGAGCGATTTTCCGTATGCAGGGAGAGACCTAATCTTCCTGCACGCCGGCCCAGCCCGGTGAGGAGCCGCCGCCATGATCCGACCCGCCCTGTACGCCGCGCTGCTGATCGCACTCGCCCTGCTGCCCGCGCACGCTGCCGAGCCCACGCTCGGCGTGATCACCATCAAGGAAGGCGACCTGAGGGTGCTGCGCGAGACGCGCGAGTTCGCCGCCGCCGAAGGCCTGCGCCTGCGCGCCGACGACATCGTGCGCAGCGTTGACACCACCCGCCTGGCACGCATCGAACTCGACGACGGCACCGTGCTCGACCTCGGCCCGGCCACCGAGCTGCTGCTGCAACCGCGCGCTTTCGCTGCGGCCTCCGAACGTGGCTTGTCGCTGTACCTGCTGCAGGGCTGGCTCAAGCTCGGCACCGCCCCGGGCAAGGGCGCCGCGAACGTGGTGCTGGCCATGCCGCAGCTCGGCCTGGCACGCATCGCGGGCAGCCTGGTCGTGCGCGCCACGCCGCAGGCTTCGCTCGTGTTCGTCGAGACCGGCAGCGCCGACGTGTTCGAGCGTGCCGAGGGCCGGTCCGACGGCGCCAGCCCGCTCAGGGAGGGTGACGCTTTCGCCGCCCGCGGCAACCAGCCCGGCGCACGGCATCGTCGCCCGCCGGCCGACCTGATCGACGGCCTGCCGCGCGCTTTTGCCGACTCGCTGCCGCGCCGCGCGTTGCTGTGGCAGGGGCGTGTCGTGGAAGCCGGCGCCGGCAGCGAACCGGCCTATGCGAGCGTGGCGCCATGGATCAATGCCGAGGTGCTGCTGCGGCCATCGTTCGTGCAGCGCTTCGCCCCACTGGCACGCGATCGTGGTTTTCGCGCCGGCCTGGTGGCCGAGCTGCGCGCGCACCCGGAGTGGACGCGCCTGCTGTTTCCCGAGAAGTTCAAACCCAAACCCGTGGTGATGGCCACGGCACGGCGCAGCGCGTCCAGGCCGGCCGAAGCCACCCCCGTGCCGGCCACCGAGCCCGCCCTCGCTCAAGCCCCGCAAACGGAGATCCCATGAAGCTCTTGTTCAAGTTCAACCTCGTGTTCCTGGTCGTCTTCCTGGTCGGGCTGGGCGCTACCGGGCTGCTCACCCGCAAGCTGCTCGAACGCAACGCGCAGGACGAGGTGCTGCAGCAGGCGCGTTTCCTGTTCGACAAGGCGCTCGCGGTGCGTGCCTACACCTCGAAGCAGGTGGCGCCGCTGCTCGAGACGCAGATGAAGTACGCCTTCCTGCCGCAGTCGGTGCCGGCGTTTTCGGCCACCGAGGTGATGGCCGCGCTGCAGAAGAACCACGCCGACTACAGCTACAAGGAAGCGACGATCAACCCCACCAACCCGCGCGACCGGGCGATCGAATGGGAAGCCGACGTGATCGGTGAATTCCGCAAGTCGCCCGAGGCGAAGGAGTTCATCGGCCAGCGCGACACCCCCGCCGGCCGCACGCTCTACATCGCGCGCCCGATCAAGATCACCGACGGCGCCTGCCTGCGCTGCCACAGCACGGTCGACGCCGCGCCGCGCACGCTGGTCGACAAGTACGGCCCGGCCAACGGCTTCGGCTGGCAGCTGAACGAAGTGGTCGGTGCGCAGCTCGTGTCGGTGCCGATGGCGGTGCCGCTGGCGCGTGCCCACGGCGCGTGGGTGTTGTTCATGGGCATGCTGTCGGCGGTGTTCGCGGCCATCGCGGTGGTGCTCAACCTGATGCTGTGGTGGCTGGTGATCCGCCCGGTGACGCAGCTCTCGGGCATCGCTGATCGCGTGAGCCTGGGCGAGCTCGGCGCGCCCGCCTTCAACGCGGCGGCGCGCGACGAGATCGGCCGGCTGGCGGTGTCGTTCAGCCGCATGCGCAAGAGCCTGGTGCAGGCGCTGCGCTTGCTTGAAAGCTCGCCAGCATGAGCGCCCGGCCCCTGCTCGGCGACCCGGCGCAGCCGTTGTTGCAGCGCTTGGGCAAGTACGAGATCGTCGGCGTGCTCGGCCAGGGGGCGATGGGCATCGTCTACAACGCGATCGACCCGCACATCCACCGGCGCGTGGCCGTGAAGGCGATCCGCTCGCCGCTGCTGCGGCCGGGCGCGCACGACCTGATGGCGGCGCAGCGCTTCAAGACCGAAGCGCAGGCCGCGGGCCGTTTGTGCCACCCGAACATCGTCTCGGTCTTCGAGTACGGTGAGTCGGGCGAAGACCGGTTCATCGCGATGGAATATGTGCATGGCGTGTCGCTGCTCGACCTCACGGCGCAGGAGCGGCGCCTGCCGCTCGACGACGTGAACAGCCTGATGATGCAGTTGCTCGACGGGCTCGAATGTGCGCACGAACAAGGCGTGTGGCACCGCGACATCAAACCCGCGAACCTGCTCGTCGCACCCGACGGCCGGCTCAAGATCACCGACTTCGGCATCGCCCGCATCGAAGCCTCTGACCTGACGCAGCCGAGTTCGGTGCTCGGCTCGCCGGGCTACATGGCCCCCGAGCGTTACACCGGCGAGGCCCCCGACTGCCGGGTCGACATCTTCTCGTGCGGTGCGCTGTTTTACGAGCTGCTGACCGGAACCAGGCCGTTTCGCGGCAGCAGCAGCCAGATCATGTACCAGGTGCTGCACGACACGCCGCCGGCGCCGTCGACGCTGGCGATCGAGAATCCGCCGCCGGAGCGTTTCAACGCCATCGTGGCCCGCGCGCTGGCACGCCGCCCCGAAGAGCGTTACGCCAGCGCGGCGCAGATGCGCGCGGCGCTGCTCGAAGCGGCGGGCCGGCCGATCGCACCGCACGTGTCGCTCGCCACGATGATGGCGCCGCGGCCCTCGGCCGAAGAAACGGCCACCGTGCTGCTGCCGCGTGGTGTGCCGAGCGCAGCGCAGACGCTGCCGCCCGCACCGATGCGTGCCGATCCGTCTGCACCGGCTTCATCGCAGGTGGTCAGTGCACTCCCGGCGCCGGTCAGCTCGGGCGGCACCACGCCTTCGCCGGTGTGGCACGACGCCCTGCTCGGCAAGATCGAGGCCCTGCTCGTCGACCACCTCGGGCCGGTGGCCCGGCTCGTGGTGCGCGACACGGCCCGGCGCAGTGCCGACGCGCACGCGCTCGTCACGCTGATCGCCAGCGAAGCGCTCGACGCCGACGAACGAGACGCCTTTCTGGCGAAGGCCCAGGCGCTGCTGCCCGCGCGCAGCACACCACCCACGCCGTCCGAACCCCCTGCCGCGAGCGCGCTGCCGGTGCTCGGCAGCACGCCGATGGCCGACGGCGTGACCGAACAAGCGCGCTTGCTGCTGACACAACACATCGGCCCGATCGCCGGCGTGATCGTGCGGCGCGCCGCGGCACGCGCCACCAGCCGCGAAGCGTTCTTCACCGAGTTGGTCGACCAGGCCGGTGACGACACCGACCCCAAGCTGCTGCTGGCACAGCTCTGGCGCATCGAATAGCGGCGCGGTTTCAGGCGCCTTGTTGCGCCAGCACGTCGCGCAACAAGGCCCGCAGTTCCTCGACCGTGTTCTCCTTCTGCAGCAGGTGGCGCACACCGGCCTGCGCGGCAGCACCACGCAGCTCTTCGGTGAGGTAGCCCGAGCTGATGACGACCGGCAGGCCCGGCCGCAGCGCGCGCACGGCGCGCGCCACGTCGAGGCCCGAGCCGCCGGGCATGTTGAAGTCGGTGACGACGACGTCGAAAGCCCTCGGGGCCTCACGCAGCAAGGTCACCGCGCTCAAGGCGCTGCGGCAGGTCGTGACGCGGTAGCCCGCGCCCTGCAGCAGGCCTTGCACCATCACGACCATCATCTCGTCGTCGTCGACGTAGAGCACGTGCTGGCCCGCGCCGTGCGGCTCCGGTGCAGCGCGGCCCGCTGCGAGCGGCGTGTCTGCCGTGCCCACGGCCAGCGGCAGCACCACATGGAACACGCTGCCTTTGCCGGGGGTGCTTTCGACCGTGATCACCCCGCCGTGTTCGGCCACGATGCCGTGCACGACCGACAGGCCCAGGCCCGTGCCTTCGGCGGCACCGCGGGTCGTGAAGAACGGTTCGAAGATCCGGGCTCGGGTCGCTTCGTCCATGCCGATGCCGTCATCGCGCACCCAAAGGTGGGCGTTGTCACCGGGCGGGCCCTGCACCGCCAGCGGCCCCAACCGCTCGGGCAGGGCCAGGTGCTCCAGCCCGACCTCGATGCGGCCCACGGCCTGCCCGACCGCGAACGACGCGTTGGTGCACAGGTTCATCAGCACCTGCTGGATCTGCGTGGCATCGGCGTTGACCCACAGCGGCTCGTCGCCCAGGCGCAGCTCGATCGCCACGCCGGCGGGCAGTGTGGTGCGCAGCAGGGCGACCGTCTCTTCGAGCACCGGTTGCAGCGGCTGCACCACCAGGTCGTGCGGCTGGCGCCGGCTGAAGGCGAGGATCTGCTGCACCAGGCTGCGCGCCCGCGCGCCGGCCTGGCGGATCTGCGCCAGCCGCACCTGCGCCGGGTGGCCGGAATCGATGTCCTGCTGGGCCAGCGCCAGGTTGCCGAGAATCGCGCCGAGGATGTTGTTGAAGTCGTGCGCGATGCCACCGGCCAGCGTGCCGATGGCCTGCAGCTTGTGGGTCTCGCGCAGTTGCGCTTCGAGCACCTGGCGCTGGCGTTCGGCGCGCCGGGTGTCGGTGATGTCGGTCGCCTGCACGACGAAGCAGTCGACCTCGCCGGCGCCGTTCTTCACCGCGGTGATGGCGGCCGACGCGACGCGCATTTCACCCGACGACGAGTTGAACACGTCTTCGTTGAGCACCGGCCCGTCGGCCAGCGCTGCCAGCTTGAGGCGCTCGGGCCAGATCGTGTGCGCCTCGGGCACATGCTCCCACCACACCGTTTCCCAGAACAGCCGGCCGACGATCTGGTCGGCGGGAATGGCACCCTCGCGCAAAGCCAGTTGTTCGCTGATCTCGGTCACATGGCCCTGCGGCGACAGGATCACCATGAACTGGAACTGCTGGTCGAAGACGCGGCGAAAGCGCTGCGCGGCGAGTTGCAGGTCGGCCCGCGCCTGGCGCAGCAACGCACGCTCGGTCTGCAGTTGCGCGCGCAGGCGGCGGATCGTCGCGCTCGCGGCCACCGACGGCGCAGTGGCATCGGCAGGCTCCGGGCGGCGACGGGGTGGACGCATGGGCAGCGGGGGAACCGTGCCGGCCGGAAGGGAATTCTTCGCGGCGCTGTCGGTTGGCCCGCAGTCTAGGGCAGGACTCCACAGCACGGGGCAGCGAATCCCCGGCCCTGTGAACCAGTCCCCCTAATGTGTCGAATACGCGGCGTGTGCGAGTCGTGCAGCGAGCCGGTTGTGGCGCTCGACGAGCAGCGGCAGCTCGAGCGTGGTGACGCGGCCGTCGCGCACGACGACCTGCCCGTTGACGATCGAGTGCTTGATGCGCGGCACGTGGCAGAACAGCAGCGCCGCGAGCGGGTCGTGCAGCGCGCCGGCCATGCCGATGTCGTCGAGCGGCACGGTCACGATGTCGGCGGCCATGCCGGCTGCAAGAGCGCCGATGTCGTCGCGGCCCAGCACCTTCGCGCCGCCGAGCGTGGCGATCTCCAGTGCTTCGCGTGCGCTCATCGCCGAAGGCCCCTTGACCGGGCCGTGCGCCACGCGTTGCAGCAGCATCGCCATGCGCGCTTCACCCAGCATGTGGCCGGCGTCGTTCGAAGCGGCACCGTCGACGCCGAGGCCGACCGGGACACCGGCGTCCCGCATCGCCCGGATCGGCGCGATGCCGGAGGCCAGCCGCATGTTCGAACACGGGCAGTGGGCCACGCCGGTGCCGGTGCGGGCGAACAGACTGATGCCGGCAGCGTCGAGCTTCACGCAGTGCGCGCACCACACATCAGGCCCGAGCCAGCCGAGTTGTTCGGCGTATTCGGCCGGTGTGCAGTTGAACTTCTCGCGGGTGTAGGCGATGTCGTTGTCGTTCTCGGCCAGATGGGTGTGCAGCGACACGCCGTGTTCGCGGGCCAACAAGGCCGAGTCGCGCATCAGTTCGCGGCTGACGGAAAACGGCGAACACGGCGCGACCACGATGCGCTGCATCGCAAAGCGCCCCGGCTTGTGCCAGCGCTCGATCAAACGCTGTGTGTCTTTCAGGATGTCTTCTTCGCGCTCGACCACGCGGTCGGGTGGCAGGCCGCCCTGGCTCCGGCCCACGCTCATCGAACCGCGTGCGGCGTGAAAGCGCATGCCGATCTGCGCGGCGGCTTCGAGGCTGTCGTCGAGCCGCACGCCGTTGGGGTAGATGTAGAGGTGGTCGCTGCTGGTCGTGCAGCCCGACAGCAGCAGCTCGGCCATCGCGGTCTGGGTGGAGACCCGCACCATCTCCGGCGTGAGGTTGGCCCAGACCGGGTACAGGCCCTGCAGCCAGCCGAAGAGTTCGTTGTCTTGCACGCAGGCGCGGGTGAGCGTCTGGACCATGTGGTGGTGCGTGTTGACGAGGCCCGGGATCACGACCTGGTCGTGCGCGTCGATCACGTCGTCGGCGGTGGCCGGCAGTTCGCGGCTGGCGCCCACGGCCTCGATCACGTTGCCACGCACGAACACCGCGCCGCCTTGGATCTCGCGCCGCTGCGCGTCCATCGTGACCAGCAGGCGGGCGTTTTTGATCAGCAGGGTGGGCATGTTTGGGGGCGGATGTGGCGCCTTGTCGCAATTTTTTTACCGCCAAGGCGCAAAGGGCGCCAAGGACGCCAAGAAGAGCAATCCATTCCTTCGTATTTCCTTGGCGTCCTTGGCGCCCTTTGCGCCTTGGCGGTGGAAATTCATTTCCTCAGTGCGCCTCGGCCAGCTTGGCCGCTTCGATCGCGTCGGCCGAGCCGCCCTTGCCGCCGTTGAAGTACAGGTTCAGCAGCACCGCGGCGATGGCGGTGAGCAGAATGCCCGACTCCAGCAGCGGGTGCAGCGCGTGCGGCATCTGCTGGCTCCAGCGCGGTGCCACCAGCGGGATCATGCCGGCGCCGATGGCGATGGCGACGATGTACAGGTTGTGGCGGTTGTTCTTGAAGTCGACGTTGGCGAGGATGCGGATACCGGTGGCCGCGACCATGCCGAACATCACGAGGCCGGCGCCGCCGAGCACGAACTGCGGTACCGATTCGACCAGGGCCGCCATCTTCGGCAGCATGCCGAGCACGACCATGATGATGCCGGCGGCCACGCAGACCCAGCGCGAGCGCACGCCGGTCACGCCGACCAGGCCCACGTTCTGCGAGAAGCTGGTGTACGGGAAGGTGTTGAAGATGCCACCGATCAAGGTGCCCAGGCCGTCGGTGCGCAAGCCGGCGCTCAGATCGGTCTGGTTGATCGGCTTGCCGGTGATGTCCGAGAGCGCCAGGAACATGCCCAGCGATTCGATCATCACGACGATCATCACCAGCGTCATGGTCAGCACCATCACCAGGTCGAAAGTCGGCATGCCGAAGGCGAAAGGCGTGACCACGTCGAACCAGTGCGCCTTGCCGACCTTGTCGAAGCCCATCTTGCCGAGCGCCACCGCGAGCACGCAGCCGGCCACGATGCCGAGCAATACCGAGATGTTGGCGAGAAAGCCGCGCGAGTAGCGTGTGATCAGCAGAATGACGACGAGCACGAAGGCGGCGATCGCGATGTTGTCGAGCGCGCCGTAGTTCGGGTTGTCGAGCATCGGGATCGGGCCGGGCAACCGCATCGCGGGGGCCGAGGCGCCCACCGGCGCCGACGCCGCGGTGGCGGCGGCCGTGGCCTTCACCCCGTCGACCATCGCCACCAGCTTGGGCACGTCCACGCTCTGCGCCAGCGGTGCCGGCCCGCCCATCGCCCAGCCGATGCCGACGCGCATCAGGCTGATGCCGATGACGGCGATGATCGTGCCGGTGACGACCGGCGGAAAGAAACGCAGCAGCCGGCCCATCACCGGCGCGATCAGGATCGACAGGATGCCGGCGCCGATGATCGCGCCGAAGATCGCGCGCGCGCCGTCGGGGCCGGGCACCTGGTTGGCCATCGCGACCATCGGGCCGACCGACGCGAAGGTCACGCCCATCATCACCGGCAGCCGGATGCCGAACCAGCGGCCCAAACCGAGCGACTGGATCAGCGTGACCAGGCCGCAGCAGAACAGGTCGGCCGAGATCAGCAGCGCCACCTGCTCGGGCGTGAGCTTGAGCGCGCGGCCGACGATCAACGGCACGGCCACGGCACCGGCATACATCACGAGCACGTGCTGCAAGCCGAGTGCCGCGAGGCGCGGCACGGGCAGGACTTCATCGACGGGGTGAACGGTGGTGGTCGTCATGGTTCTTCCTCCGGAGTCGTTGTTGGGCGTTACTTCGTCGAAGCGCCGGCGTTGAACCAGCGCCCGATCAGGGCCCGTTCTGCGTCGGTGATCTGCGTCGCGTTGTTCATCGGCATGGCCTTGAGCACCACCGCCTGCTGGTACAGCGACTGCGCGTGTTTGGCCACCAGCTCGGGCGTGTGCAAGGCGACGTTCTTGCTCTGCAGTTGCTCGTTGTGGCACATGGTGCAGCGCTGGTCGAGCACCTGGCGCAGTTCGGCGTAGGTGACGGGCGCGGCGGCGGCCGCCTTGGGCTGCGGCGCCGGCGCGAGCCACACCGCCAGGCCGACGATCAGCAGCGTGCCGACGATGGCGTAGGCCCACGGCACCGGCTTGCCCTGCACCAGCGCCTTGTGGCGCGCCACGAACGAGTGGCGGATCAGCGCACCGGCCAGCATGATCAATACCAGCACCAGCCAGTTGTGCGGTGCGCTGTACAGGAAACCGTAGTGGTTGCTGAGCATCGCGATCAACACCGGCAGCGTGAAGTAGGTGTTGTGCACGCTGCGCTGCTTGGCGCGCTGGCCGTGGATGGGGTCGACCGGCTCGCCGGCCCGGAGCTGCTTGATGACGGTGCGTTGGCCCGGGATGATCCAGAAGAACACGTTCGCACTCATGGTCGTGGCGAGCATCGCGCCGACGAGCAGGAAGGCCGCCCGCCCGGCGAACAGCTGGCAAGCGAGCCACGACGCGAACACCACAAAGGCGGTGACGCCGATGCCGACGATGCGGTCACCGCCCGCACGCTGCCCGAAGGCGCGGCAGATCACGTCGTACACGACCCAGCAAACCACCAGGAAAGCGAGCGCTGCGGCGATCGCGGCCGGGCTCGACCACGCGTACAGGCTCTTGTCGATCAGGAAGGTGCTGGCCTGGTAGAGGTAGAGCACCGTGAAGAGTGCGAAGCCCGTGAGCCAGGTGGCGTAACTCTCCCAGTAGAACCAGTGCAGGTTCTCGGGGATGAGCTTGGGCGCGACCGTGTACTTCTGCGGGTGGTAGAAGCCGCCGCCGTGCACGGCCCAGAGCTCGCCGCCGACGCCCTTCTCCTTCAGCACCGGGTCGAGCGGTGGCGTGAGGCTGTTGTCGAGGAAGACGAAGTAGAACGAGGAACCGATCCAGGCGATGGCCACGATCACGTGGGTCCAGCGCAGCAGCAGGTTCACCCAGTCGAGAACATATGCATCCATGCGGGCAGTCGCTCCTGTTGGCAGCACAAGCCGGTGCCGATTTCATTCAGCAAATATCGGGCCTGTGCTTTTCCCTTGCCACAGCGGGCTCTGCAAGGAAGGAACGTCACGACCCGTGTGAAACGGGGCTCCGCGGCGACGCGATCAAAGTGTATACACTTCTTCAACGAAACAGCATACGGGATTACCCGGAAACCGTTTCAGCTGCCGCGGTAGGTCGAGTACGCCCAGGCGCTGGCGAGCAAGGGCACGTGGTAATGCTGGCCCACCGTGGCCAGGCCGAAGTCGAGCGGCACGTCGTCGAGGAAAGGCGGCTCGGCCAGCGTGTCGCCGCGGGCGCGGAAATAGGCCGCCACCGCGAACACCAGCCGGTAGGTGCCGGGCTGGAACGCCGCGCCTTCCAGCAGCGGCGCGTCGGCCCGGCCGTCGTGGTTCAGCGTGACCGACTTGATCAATGCCGGCGTGCCGCCATTCATGCTGTACAGGCGCACGCCCATGCCGGCGGCCGGGCAGCCGTTGGCGGTGTCGAGCACGTGGGTGGTGAGTTTGCCCAAGGTCTTCTCCGGTGAGGGTTGTTCGATGAAAGTTTGAACTCTGCGCAAAAGTGTATACACTTTGGATCACAAATCAAGCAACATTCGATTCACACCATGCCCCGCCCCGCCCCGAAACTGCAAGTGATTCGCAGCGCACGCCCCACGGCGGCACGCAGCGCGTCGCTTGAGGCCACGACCACGCAGCGCATCGCCGACTCGATCACCACCGCGATCGTCGAGCGCCGCCTGATGCCCGGCACCAAGCTCGCGGAACAGAAGATCGCCGACATCTTCAAGGTCTCGCGCACGCTGGTGCGCCAGGCGCTGAACCAGCTGAGCCGCGACAAGCTGATCACGCTCGAAAGCGCGCGCGGCGCACGCGTGGCCGAGCCCAGCGTGGAAGAAGCGCGCCAGGTCTTCGACGCGCGCAACATGCTCGAAGCCGCGATGATCAAGCGCGCAGCGGTCGCGCTGACCCCCGAGCAGATCGCCGAGCTGCGTGCCCATCTGGCCGCCGAGAAGGCCGCGATCCAGATCACCGACGTGTCGGGCCGCACCCGTTTGCTGGCCGACTTTCACGTCGTGATCGCGCGCATGCTCGGCAACGAGGTGCTGGCCGGCATGATCGGCGAGCTGGTCTCGCGCTGCTCGCTGATCGCGCTGATGTACCAGTCGTCGCACTCGGCCGAACACTCCTTCGAAGAACACGTCGCGATCGTCGACGCGATCGAGAAGCGCGACCCGCGCACGGCCGTGAAACTGATGGAATCTCACCTGCACAACGTCGAACGCAACCTGCAGCTCGACCCGCGCGTGGCCGACCTCGAAGCCGTGCTGCTGCCGCGCTGAACCGAACCCGAACCCCATGCAAACCAAAGACTACCCCCGCGACCTGATCGGCTACGGCCGCACGCCCCCGCACGCGCAGTGGCCGGGCCAGGCGAAGATCGCCGTGCAGTTCGTGCTCAACTACGAAGAGGGCGGCGAGAACTGCGTGCTGCACGGCGACCCGTCGTCGGAAACCTTCCTCTCCGAGATCATCGGCGCGCAGGCGTTCGAGACGCGCCACCTCTCGATGGAGTCGATGTACGAGTACGGCTCGCGCGTCGGCGCGTGGCGCCTGTTGCGCGAGTTCGAGAAGCGCGGCCTGCCGCTCACGGTGTTCGGCGTGTCGATGGCGCTGCAGCGCAACCCCGAGCTGGTGGCGGCGTTGCTGGCGCAGAAACACGAGATCGCCTGCCACAGCTGGCGCTGGATCCACTACCAGCACATGAGCGAATCGCGCGAGCGCCGGCATGTGGAGATCGGCACCAAGATCATCCGCGACATGACGGCCGGCCAGTGGCCGCTCGGCTGGTACACCGGCCGCGACAGCCCCAACACCAAACGCCTCGTGGCCGACCATGGCGGCTACGAATACGACAGCGACTACTACGGCGACGACCTGCCGTTCTGGATGCCGGTCGAGAAGAGCGACGGCACCGTGATGCAGCGCCTGATCGTGCCCTACACGCTCGATACCAACGACATGCGCTTCGCCTCGATGCAGGGTTTCAACACCGGCGAACACTTCTTCCACTACCTGCGCGACGCGTTCGACGTGCTCTATGCCGAAGGCGACGAAGCCCCGAAGATGCTCAACATCGGCATGCACTGCCGCATCCTCGGCCGGCCCGGGCGCTTCAAGGCGATCCAGCGTTTCCTCGACCACGTGCAGCAACACGAGCGGGTGTGGGTGTGCCGGCGCATCGACATCGCGCGCCACTGGGCCGCGGTTCACCCTTGCGCGCATCCGAGCCCGACCTGATTCGGAAAGACAGCCATGCCTCTCACACTCGAACAACTCAACAGCGCCACGCAGAGCGAATTCACGCAGCTGCTGGACGGCACCTACGAACACTCGCCCTGGATCGCCGAGCAGGCCTGGGCGCAGCGCCCGTTCGCCAGCCTCGCGCAACTCAAGTACGCGCTGGTCTCGGTGCTGCAGGACGCTGGCCGCGACGCCCAGGTCGCGTTGATCCGCGCCCACCCCGAACTGGCCGGCAAGGCGATGGTCAGCCAGACGTTGACCGCCGAATCCACGAACGAACAGGGCAAGGCCGGCCTCACCAGTTGCACGCCGGCCGAGTTCGCGCACATCCAGGCACTGAATGCCGCCTACAACAAGAAGTTCGGCTGGCCGTTCACGCTGGCCGTGCGCGGGCCGCGCGGGCTGGGGCTGGACCGGCACCAGATCATCCGCACTTTCGAGCGGCGCCTGGCCGGCCACCCCGACTTCGAACTCGCCGAGTGCATCCGCAACATCCACCGCATCGCCGAGATCCGGCTGAACGACAAGTTCGGCGTCTCGCCCACGCTCGGCAACCAGGCCTGGGACTGCGCCGAACTGCTCGCACAGCACACCGACCCGGGTTATGCGGAACGCGGCGAGCTCACCGTCACCTACCTCACCGACGCGCACCGCGCCTGCGCTGCGCAGATCAAGTCGTGGATGATCGAATGCGGCTTCGATGAAGTCAGCATCGACGCAGTGGGCAACGTCGTCGGCGTCTACCACGGCAGCGACCCGAAGCAGAAGCGCCTGTTGACCGGCTCGCACTTCGATACCGTGCGCAACGGCGGCAAATACGATGGGCGGCTCGGCATCTTCGTGCCGATGATCTGCGTGCGTGAACTGCACAGCCAAGGCAAGCGCTTGCCTTACGGCTTCGAGGTCGTGGGCTTCGCCGAAGAAGAAGGCCAGCGCTACAAGGCGACCTTCCTTGGCTCGGGCGCGCTGACGGGCCACTTCAACCCGGCCTGGCTCGACCAGCTCGATGCCGACGGCGTGTCGATGCTTAGCGCGATGCAACACGCCGGCCTGCCCTCCACGCTGAAGGCGATCGGCGCGCTGCAGCGCAAGCCGGCCGACTACAAAGGCTTCATCGAAGTCCACATCGAACAGGGCCCGGTGTTGAACGCGCTCGGTTTGCCGCTCGGCGTGGTCACTTCCATCAACGGCAGCCTGCGTTACCTCGGTGAAGTGACCGGCATGGCCAGCCACGCCGGCACCACGCCGATGGGCACACGCCGCGACGCTGCCACGGCCGTGGCCGAGCTTGCGCTGTATGTCGAAAAGCGCGGTGCGGCCGTGCCGAACCTGGTCGCGACCATGGGCATCCTGACCGTGCCGAACGGCTCGACCAACGTGGTGCCCGGCCGCTGCCAGTTCACGCTCGACATCCGCGCCACCACCAACGAGGTGCGCGACGCGTGTGCACAAGACGTGCTGGCCGAGCTGACGCGCATCTGCGAGCGGCGTGGTGTGAGCCACAGCATCGAAGAGACGATGCGCGCCGCCGCCGCGCCCAGTGCACCGGCTTGGCAACAACGCTGGGAACGTGCCGTCGAAGCAACCGGCCTGCCGGTGTTCCGCATGCCCAGCGGCGCCGGCCACGACGCGATGAAACTGCACGAAGCCATGCCGCAGGCGATGCTCTTCGTGCGCGGCGAGAACGCCGGCATCAGCCACAACCCGCTCGAATCGAGCACGAACGACGACATGCAGTTGTGCGTCGACGCCTTCACCCACGTCTTGAATCAGCTCGCCACCGAACCATGACCCCGTACCAACAACTCGACGCGTGGATCGACGCGCACTTCGATGAAGAAGTGAAGTTCCTGCAAGCCCTGGTGCAGGTGCCCACCGACACGCCGCCCGGCAACAACGCACCGCATGCCGAGCGCACGGCCGAGCTGCTGCAGGGCTTCGGCTTCGATGCCGAGAAACACCCGGTCCCGCAGGCCGACGTGCTGGCCTACGGCCTGGAATCGCTGACCAACCTGATCGTGCGGCGCCGCTACGGCGAGGGCAAGACGATCGCGCTCAATGCCCACGGCGACGTGGTGCCGCCCGGTGAAGGCTGGGTGCACGACCCTTACGGCGGCGAAGTGGCGGGCGGCAAGCTCTACGGCCGCGCCTCGGCGGTGAGCAAGAGCGATTTCGCGAGCTACACCTTCGCCGTGCGCGCGCTCGAATCGCTGAAAGCGCAGCTCAAGGGCACGGTGGAACTGCACTTCACCTACGACGAAGAATTCGGCGGCGAGTTGGGCCCCGGCTGGCTCTTGAAGAACAAGCTGACGAAGCCCGACCTGCTGCTCGCCGCCGGCTTCAGCTACCAGGTCGTCACCGCGCACAACGGCTGCCTGCAGATGGAAGTGACGGTGCACGGCAAGATGGCGCACGCCGCGATTCCCGACACCGGGGTCGATGCGCTGCAGGGCGCGGTCGCGGTATTGAACGCGCTGTACCACCAGAACACGCTGTACAAGCAGGTCACGTCCAAGGTCGCCGGCATCACCCACCCTTACGTCAACGTCGGCCGCATCGAAGGCGGCACCAACACCAACGTCGTGCCCGGCAAGGTCACGCTGCGGCTCGACCGGCGCATGATCCCGGAAGAGAACCCGGTGGAAGTCGAAGCGACGATTCGCAGCGTGATCAACCAGGCCGCGGCAAGCTGCCCCGGCATCACGGTCGACATCAAGCGCCTGCTGCTCGCGAACTCGCTCAAGCCGATGGCCGGCAACGAGCCGCTGGTGAAGGCGCTGCAGAAACACGGCGAAGCGGTGTTCGGTGAACCGATCCCCACCTCGGGCACGCCGCTCTACACCGACGTGCGCCTGTACGGCGAAGCCGGCGTGCCGGCCGCGATCTACGGCGCCGGGCCGCGCACGGTGTTCGAGTCGAACGCCAAGCGCGCCGACGAGCACCTGGTGCTGGCCGACCTGCGCGGTGCCACCAAGGTGGTGGCGCGCACGCTGTTCGACCTGCTCGGCTGAAACAAAACGCACCGGCTGACGCCCGGTGCGGGTTCCTTCGGTAGCCGTGGAAGAGCGCTGCGCACAGAATTTGCTTCTGCCCCCTCATCGCTTTCAATCCTGCTGGAGACCCCTTGAATCACTTCAACTTCCCCTCGCGCCGCGCGCTGCTCGCCACCGTGGCCGCGGGCTTCGCCCTCGCCACCTTGCCCGTCCTGGCACAGGAGACCCCTGTCAAGTTCCAGCTCGACTGGCGCTTCGAAGGCCCAGCCGCACTGTTCCTGGTGCCGGTCGCCAAAGGCTATTTCAAGAACGAGAAGCTCAACGTCACGGTCGATGCCGGCAACGGCTCGGGCGGCGCCGTCACGCGTGTGGCCTCGGGCTCGTACGACATGGGCTTCGCCGACCTGGCGGCGCTGATGGAATTCCACGCCAACAACCCGGCCGCCACCAACAAGCCGGTCGCGGTGATGATGGTCTACAACAACACGCCGGCGGCGGTGCTGGCGCTCAAGAAGTCGGGCATCAAGACCCCCGCCGACCTGAACGGCAGACGCCTCGGCGCCCCGGTGTTCGACGCCGGCCGCAAGGCCTGGCCGATCTTCGCCAAGGCCAACAACGTGACCAACGTGGCCTGGACCGCGATGGACCCGCCGCTGCGCGAAACCATGCTCGTGCGCGGTGATGTCGACGCGATCACCGGTTTTTCGTTCACCTCGCTGCTCAACATCGAAGCGCGTGGCGTCAAGGCCGAAGACGTGGTCGTGCTGCCCTACCCGAACTACGGCGTGAAGCTCTACGGCAACGCGATCATCACTTCGGAAGACTTCCTGAAGAAGAACCCCGAAGCCGTGAAAGCTTTCCTGCGCGCGTTCACCAAGGGCATGCGCGACGTGATCGCCGATCCGAAGGGCAGCATCGCAACGGTGAAAGCCCGCGACGGCATCATCGACGTGGCCCTCGAAGAGCGCCGCCTCAAGCTCGCGCTCGACGCCACTGTGCTGACGCCCGACGCCCGCGCCGAAGGCTTCGGCGAAGTGCTGGGCCCGCGGCTGAGCCTGATGGCGAGCCAGGTCTCGGACGCCTTCGCCACCAAGGAACGCGTGAAACCCGAAGCGGTGTGGAACGGCGGTTTTCTGCCGAGTGCCGCCGAGCGCAACATTTTCGGCGCGGCAAAGAAGTGATGGCGCAGGCGCGTGCGGTGCCGCCGCGCGCGCCGGTTTTCAGGCGATCATCAGAAGTCGGCCGACACCTGGAACATCAGGGCCGAGTTGCCCAGGAAGTTGACCTGCGCCGAATACACCGGCGTGAACTGCCAGCCGACGCTGAGCACCGCGCCCGGCGAAAAACCCTTGTAGTTGAGCGGCACCTTCTTGTCGTAGGGCGGTTTGTAGCCGTAGAGCAGGCCGGCGGTGACCTGCACGAACAGCGGGTCGTGGCTGGTCAGCTTGTCGAAGCGCTGTCCCATGTAGAGGTAAGCGCTGGGCTGCCCGAAAGAGTTGGTGAAAAGGGTGCCCCCGACGATGATCTTCTCGGCGTCCTGCTTTTCCAGGCCCAGCATGTAGACGGGTCGATGATTGGGGTTGCGTGAAAAGTGAAACGTGTAGGCCGAGCCCATCACCCGCCAGATGTCGCCTGAAGGCGCAGCCTGCACCGCGGGCGTGGCTTGAGCATGCACTTTGGTCGTGAGAAGCCCGATGACGGCGAGCACGGGGGCGATGCGGAGCAAGGCAAAAAATTTCATGGGCGCCATTGTCGTCAGATTCGCAGCGCACTTCGGCCGCCGCTGGTTGATCGGCGTGCGCTTGTGCTTGATGTGCGGCGTGGCCACAACGCTTGTCGGCTGCGCCTGGCTCGACGCCAAGCAGCGCGCGCTGGTGTTCCGCCCCACGCCCGGCCAGCCGGCCAACTTCGCTGGCCTGCGTGCGGGCGACCTGGCTTTCACCGTCGATGTGCCGGGCGCGAAGGCCGGCAGCACCGAACGGCTCCACCTGTGGTGGCTGCCGAGCGCCAACCCACAGGCCCCGACCCTGCTGTACCTGCATGGCACCTTTCGCAACCTGTACCAGAACCTGCCGAAGATCGACGCATTGCGCGCGGCCGGCTTCGCCGTGGTGGCGGTCGACTACCGCGGTTGGGGCGACAGCACGCCCATCATCCCGTCGGAAGCCACGATCTACGCCGACGCGAACGTGGCCTGGGCCGAGCTCGTGCGGCGCCAGGCCGACCCGCGCAAACGCGTGATCTACGGCCACTCGATGGGCAGCGGCGTGGCGGTCGAGCTCGCGAGCCAAAAACATGTGAACGTGGACTACGGCGCGCTCATCCTCGAATCGAGTTTCCCGCGCCTGCCCGACGTGGCCAAGGCGGTGGGCGTGATCGGCACCATCGCCTCGTGGTTCGCGACGCAGGAGTTCGACTCCGCGTCCAAGATCAAGGCCGTCGACGCGCCCATCCTGATGCTGCACGGCAGTGCCGACAAGACCGTGCCGGTCGAACTCGGCCGGCGCCTGCGCGACGCCGCGCCGAAAGGCACCCGCTGGGTCGAATTCGAAGGCGGCACGCACAGCCGCCTGCACAGCGAGGTGCCGGTGCTCTACCAGCAGGCCTTGCGCTCACTGATCGATCAACTTCGCTGACGCTTTCCAAGAGCGGATTCAACCCACCATGAAACCCTTTGTCGATTTCAAGAACGTCTGGCTCGCCTACAACGACGAGCTGCTGGCGAAGAACCAGTTCGCGGTCGAAGACATTTCGCTGCAGGTGACCGAAGGCGAGTTCATCGCCATCGTCGGGCCCTCGGGCTGCGGCAAGTCGACCTTCATGAAGCTGACCACGGGCCTGAAGATGCCGAGTCGCGGCAGCATCCACATCAATGGCGACGCGGTGACCGGGCCGCTGAAGATCAGCGGCATGTCGTTCCAGGCGCCGTCGTTGCTGCCCTGGCGCAGCACGATCGACAACGTGCTGCTGCCGCTCGAGATCGTGGAGCCGCACCGCTCGCAGTTCAAGGCGCGTCGTGACGAATACCGCGAGCGCGCCAGCAAGCTGCTGCAGACCGTGGGCCTCGGCGGCTACGAAGACAAACTCCCGCATCAGCTCTCGGGCGGCATGCAACAGCGTGCGTCGATCTGCCGCGCCTTGATCCACGAACCGAAGATGCTGCTGCTCGACGAGCCCTTCGGCGCGCTCGACGCCTTCACGCGCGAAGAGCTGTGGTGCACGCTGCGCGATCTGTGGAGCGCACAGAAGTTCAACGTCATCCTCGTCACGCACGACCTGCGCGAAAGTGTGTTCCTGGCCGACACGGTCTACGTGATGAGCCGCAGCCCGGGGCGCTTCGTCGTCAAGCGAGAGATCGGGCTGGCGCGGCCGCGCGACCTGGAGGTGACGTACACGGCCGAGTTCACCGACATCGTGCACGAGTTGCGCGGGCACATCGGTGCCATGCGTAAAGCCGGAACGGCGGTGGCGCAATGAACAGCAAAACCACCGAACGCTGGGCACCCGTCGTCACGGCCGCGGCCTTGCTGATCCTCTGGCAGCTCGTCTGCTCGCTGTTCAGAATAGCCGACTTCATCTTCCCGAGCCCGATCACGATCGTGCAGGCGATGATCGAATTCGCCGGGCCGATCGGCGAAGCGGCCTGGAAGACCTTCTGGGTCACCATGGTCGGCTTCGCGATCGCGATCGTCGTCGGCGTGTTGCTCGGTTTCCTGGTCGGCTCGTCACGCCTGGCGTATGCCGCGATCTACCCGCTGCTCGTCGGCTTCAATGCGGTGCCGAAAGCGGCGATCGTGCCGATCCTGATCGTCTGGTTCGGCATCGGCATCGGGCCCGGCATCCTCACCGCCTTCCTGATCTCGTTCTTTCCGATCACGGTCAACATCGCCACGGGTCTGGCCACGCTCGAGCCCGAACTCGAAGACGTGCTGCGTGTGCTCGGCGCCAAACGCTGGGACGTGCTGATCAAGGTCGGCCTGCCGCGGTCCATGCCCTACTTCTACGGCTCGCTGAAGATCGCGATCACGCTCGCTTTCGTCGGCACCGTGCTCGCGGAAATGACGGCCGGCGACTCCGGCATCGGCTACCTGATGCAGACCGCAGGCTCGCAGCAGCGCATGCCGCTCGCCTTCGCCGGGCTGGTGGTGATCGGCGTGATGGCGATGGCGATGTACGAACTCTTCTCGCTGATCGAAAAACGCACGACCGGCTGGGCGCACCGGGGCACGCAAGGTGACTGACGCGCCGACCGCCGCGCAGATGCAGCGCCACCTGCGCGCGGCCAACGCCATCGCGCAGCGCGCGCTCGATGCCGGCCACCACCCGTTCGGTGCGCTGCTGGTCGCGCCCGACCACGAGACGGTATTGATCGAACAAGGCAACGTCGACAGCGTGAACCACGCCGAAGCCGTGCTCGCACGCACCGCCGCACAACAGTACGACGCCGCGTACCTCTGGGGCTGCACGCTCTACACCACGGTCGAGCCCTGCTGCATGTGCGCCGGCACGCAGTACTGGGCCCACATCGGCGCTCTGGTCTACGGCATGGAAGAACGCCGCCTGCTGCAGCTCACCGGCAACCACGCCGAGAACCCGACCATGGACCTGCCCTGCCGCGAGGTCTTCGCGCACGGGCAGAAGAACTTGCGCGTGTGGGGCCCGATCGCCGAGGTCGAAGAAGAGATCGCGGCCTTGCACATCGCGTTCTGGAAGCGCGGCGCCACGGCATGAGTTGGCATGGATCGTTGAATCTCGACTACCGGCGCGACCCGCACGGCAACGTGCCGCGCACCGTGGTGCTCGACCGCCACGACGGCCCGCTGCGGGTGCTGGCAAGCCTTTACCCCGAAGCGCCTGCGGTGTGCCACAACGTGCTGGTGCACCCGCCAGGCGGCATCGTCGGCGGCGATGAACTGGCCATCGACACCCGACTCGCCGAAGGCGCCCACGCGCTCGTCACCACCGCGGGCGCCACGCGCTTCTACCGCAGCACCGGCGCCCCCGCCGTGCAGACCCTGAACGCCGTGCTCGCGGCCGATACGCGCCTGGAATGGCTGCCGCTGGAAACCATCGCCTACAGCGGCTGCATCGCACAAAACCGCCTGCGCTTCACGCTCGCGCCGGGGGCCGAGATGATCGGCTGGGACGTGCTCGCGCTCGGCCTGCCCACCTCGGGCCAACCTTTCGAACGCGGCTCGTTCAGGCAGAGCATCGAGCTGCCCGGCCGCTGGCTGGAGCGCGGCACGATCGCCGCCGCCGACACGCGCCTGCTCGATTCGCCCCTGGGCTGGGCCGGCCAGCGTGTGATGGGCACGCTCTGGTTTGCTGCTGGCGCCACCTTGCACGAACCGCGCCGCGACGCGCTGCTCGACGCGGCCCGTGCGGTGATCGAAGCCCACCCGCTCAAGACCAGCGCCGGCGCCACATCGCCGCAAGACGGCGTGATCGTGTTGCGCGTGCTCGCACCGCGCGTCGAACCGTTGATGAACTTGCTGGCCCGCGTGTGGGCCGAGTGGCGCCAGGTGGCCTGGCAGATGCCGCCCTGCACGCCGCGCGTCTGGCGCACCTGAAGCCGCGGCGGCCTCACTTGCTCGCCGTGGCAATCGCGGCCGCCGAGGCCGGCGCGGCCGGCACCACACCGGCCAGCACCGGATAGTCCTTCAACGAACTCGCACCGTACAGCGGCTTGAACGAGCCCTTGTGGCAGGTGGCGCAGCCGACCTTCGGCCCGTCGCCTTCGGGGCTGAGCCGGTGCACGGGGAACAGCGGCGTCATCGGCATCAGGTAGGCGGTATTCAACTCGCGCACCATGCGGATGCCGTGCCAGGCTGTGGCCCGCTGCGGCGTGCTCTCGTCCCAGCGGCCCATGGCGCGGGTGTTGTGGCAGTAGGTGCAGTTCACGCCGAGCGAATTCGACATGTACATCATCAGCGCGTAGGTCCACTCGGTCTGCTTGATCGATTGCAGGTTGCCGGCTGCCAGCGGGCTCGTGCCCTGCACGCGCACTTCGTTGCCGGTGGTCAAGAAGGCCGAGAGCGGGTCATAGGGCAAGGCCGAGTTGCCGGCGTATTCAGAAGGCAGGTTCTGGCCCGAGAAGTTGGCCTGGGCACGCGCCGCCGCATGCGGCCCGGGCTTGGCGAACCAGTCGCCGCTGGGCACGGCCTGGCCGCGGTGGCAGGTCCAGCATGTGACGCCGGTTTCGCCGACGTGCGGCTTCCAGTCGGTGTTGATCTGGCGTGTCATCTGCAGCATGCGGCGCGCCACGACCTTGGTGTATTTCTCGTCGGATTCGAGCTTCTTCGGGTTGTGGCAGTAGTCGCAGCCCTCGACCGGCGAGACCCAGGTCGACAAGGCCTGCATCAGGCGCGAGAACTCGGTGGCGCTCAGGTCGTTGAGCACCTTCACGTTCTTGAACACTTCGTTCACCGTGGGCGAATCGGGGTCGGCCGGTTCTTCGGCCTCGGGGATCTGGTTGATGTCTTTCAGCGCCTCGACCGCGCTCGGTTTGTACATCTGCACCGAGCCCAGGCCGCGAAAGCCACGTTGCACGGTGTCGGTCTTTTCGCAGCCCGCAAGCAGGGCGAGCGCCACGACGCCGCACGCCGCCGCGCGCAGCGCCGGGGCCGCCCACCATGTGCTGCGTGTCATGTGCTTGCTCCCGTTGTTGTTCTGGTTCGACGCCGTGGGTCAGGCCTTGGCCTTGCGCACCTTGAAGTTGCGGCACCAGCCCTTCACCGGCACCAGCCGGCCGCCGTAGAAGGAACAGGGCCCGAGCGCCTCGCCGGCCTTGCCGGAATAGAGCTGGCATTCGGCACAGTGCTGGGCCACGTCGTGGCGCGGGTACTTGGCCTTGTCGACCTGGGCGGTGTCGAGCCGGAAGCCCATCGAGCGCGCGTAGGGGTCGGCTTCGAGCACCTTTTCGGTCTCGTCGGCGGCACCCGCCTGGCGCGCGGCCAGGGCCGAGCTCGCGGCGACGAGCTGCAAGGTGAAAACGCGGCGGTTGCAGTGTTGCATCGGGAGTTCCTTGTGTTTCAGGGGTCAGGCGACGAGCGTTTCACCGCTGCGCTGCTCGCCCCGGCTGTCGAGCCAGGTCACCGACACCCGGTCGCCGGGCCGGGCCGCCGTGCAGCGAAAGGCGATCAACGGGTCGCGCGACACCGCCATGCCGAACTGGGCCACGAGCACGGCCCGGCCGGCCACGGCGACGGTCACGTCGGTGATGTGGTGCACGGGCACGAGCCGCCCGGTGTCGTCGCTGCGCAGGCCGGTCTCCATCGGGTGCGGCATCAGCAGTTGCACGTCGGTGGCGCCGTCGCGCCAACGCGCGCGGATGCGGATCGGCTCGCTCACAGCGCGCTGCGCACCAGGCGCACGTGGTGGGCATCGCCCTTGTCTTCGTAGCGCAGGCCGCCGGCGCCGAAGCTGAGCGCGAAGGCCGAGGTGTCGTCGCGCCGGGCCGGGCGCGACGACGCCGTCCAGTAGTAGGCCGCGGGCGTGTTCGGGAACAGGCCGAGGTTGATACGCGGGTTGTCGCACTGGCGCTCGGCGATGCTGGCGAGCTCGTGGATCTGCGGCACGCGCCAGTCGTTGTAGAACAGCTCGCCGCGCCGGTTGAGTTCTTCGGCCGCGGCCTGGGCCGAGCGCAGTGAGTGGCTGCCCACCTCACCGACGCAGTTGCCACCCGACCAGCGCTGGCCCAGCGAACAGCGCAGCCACATCAGCTTCGATGCCCGGTCGGTCACGGTGCCGTCGCCGTTGTCTTCGAAACGGCTGGAGGGCGACGACAGCGCATAGCTTGCGGTATTGCAGGTCTGTTGCGCCAACAGCGGCGCGGAGCCTGCGAGCAGCAGGCACAAGGCGGCGGCCTTCATGAGCGGGTTGCCTCTGGGGAGTGGATGGACGTGGCGTGCAAGGGCCGCCGCAGCGGCAGCCGTCTTCGACCGCCTACTTGTCCACGCCGATGCCGGACGGCTTCTTCGGGTAACCGACGCCTGACTTCACGACGATCGGCGTCGTTTGCCGTGTCGCCAGGCCGGGTTCGATCTTCTCGCCGCGGTGCAGGGCGAAGGCGTAGGCCTCCATCGCCACCATGTCTTCGCTGCCGACGGCGAGTGCCTTGCCGCCTTGCGGGTTTTCGATGCACCAGTTCACCATGTCGCGAAACGGCACGACCTTGCTGAACGCGGGGATGTACTTGGGAAAGGTCTGCGGGTTCGCGGCCGCCGCGTCGGGGTGGCAGTTGCCGCAGGCCAGGCCGTTGTTGGTCATGTCGGGCTTGGTGCCGTGCCACAGGTCGCGCCCCTTGTCGACGAGGGCGAGCAGTTTGGCCTCCTGGTCGGCGAGTTCGGCCTTGGTGAAGGGCTCGCGCGCCGCGCCCGGGTTGGCGATGAACAAGACGGCCAGCGCGGCCGGAACGACTAGGGCCTGGACGATTCTCTTGAAGGTCTTTTTCATGGTGTCCCCGTTGTCAGGCCTTGTAGCCATTTTTCATGAAGGGCGGCAGGGATTCTCCGAACGGGTTGTGCTGCACCGTTCCGACGAATGAATCGCTGACGCTGATGGATTGGGTGCCCATGCCGTCGGATTCATTCGCGGGGTCGGAGCGGTACATCTGGCTGCCGGGATAGGGCATTTTCACGGCAGGGTATGGCCACGGCCACGAAGTACTCAAGGAACCGACCGAACTCATGTTGCCGATCTTGTTGAATACCGTTTGATGAACGTGCCCGTGGAAAGACATGACATGGGCAAACTTCGAGAGAATCTTTCGAATCTCCGGCGCGTCCGAGGTCTGGAAATTCCAGCGCGGATAATAGTCCCAGAGCGGGGAATGTGTAAATACCACGATCGGCGTGTTCGGCGCCAGATTCGCCACGTCTTTCTTCAGCCAGGCGAGTTGTTCTTCCTGGATGCCCCAGGGCCCGGCGATCGGGCTTTCCAGCATCTCCATCACGCCCATGCGCTCTTTGGGCGACAGGCCGGCCGCGGTCCAGAAGTCTTTCACCAGGATCGAGTTCAGGCCGATGAAGTGCACACCCTTGTGGTCGAACGACCAGGTCTCCTTGCCGAACAGGCCGCGCCAGGCGGCGCCCATGTCGAGGTACCAGTCGTGTTCGCCGGGAATCACGCGCATCGGCATGTTCAGCTTGGAGAGAATCTTCTTGCCCTTGACGAGCTGGTCTTCGGTGCCGTTCTGCGCGATGTCGCCGGCGTAGAGCACGAAGTCGGGCTGCACCGCGAGTTTGTTGACCTGGGCGACCGCGTCTTCCAGTTGCCGGTCGAACTTGTGGTCGGCCATGCTGTACAGGTGCGAATCGCTGATGATCGCAAAACTGAAGGGGCTGACCTTTTTCTTGCCGGCCTGCGCCGCCGCGACACTCACCATGCCGAGATTCACGCCGATGGAACTGGCCACCAGGGTCGAGATTCCGGCTTTTCCGGTGAATCCGAGAAAACTCCGTCGATGAGAATCTTCCAGCTCCAGCATTTTGATGTCTCCTTGTCTTTTTGAACCATACGGCCGAACGCGCCCGATGGGCCGTTGTTACTCGGCTCATTCAGTTTTTCCGGGTTGACCGCGAGGCTTGATTCGTCAAGCGCTGCGCAGCGTTTCATTCCGTCGGGCGGACTGTAAACAAGGACTGACATAAAATGAAATTGAAACTTTTGACACTTTTGCCGCGTTTTCCTAATATCACGGCATGACCCTCGCGAAGAGCTCGTCGCTGCGGCAGCTCGCCACCTTCCACACGGTGGCGCGGCTGGGCAGCGTTTCGCTCGCCGCCGACGAACTGCACCTCACGCAGTCGGCCGCCTCGATCCAGATCAGCGGCCTGGAGCAGTCGGTCGGCTCGCCGCTCCTGCAGCGCACCGGGCGCGGCGTGCGGCTCACCGAAGCCGGCGAGCTGCTCAACGGTTATGCCGAGCGCCTGCTCGCGCTGTGGCACGAAGCGAGCGCCGAGATGGAGTCGTTCCAGGGCGCGTTCTCCGGCACGCTGAACGTCGGCGCGGTGACCACCGCCGAGTACTGGTTGCCACGCTTGCTGGTGAGCTTCGTCAGTGGCAACCCGCGCGTGAAAGTGAAGCTGCATGTCGGCAACCGCGACGAGATGGTGCGCAGCCTGGCGAGCCAGAAGATCGACATCGCCGTCATGGGCAGCCCACCCGACGAGTTGCGGGTTGCCGCCACGGCGTTCGCGAAGAACCCGATGGCCTTCGTGGCCGCGCCCTTCCATCCACTGATGTCCGACCCGCAGCTGAGCATGGCCACGCTGGCCGAAGCGCACCTGCTGGTGCGCGAGCGCGGCTCGGGATCGCGCACCACGGTCGAACGGCTGTTCAAGGAGGCCGGCCTGCAACTGCGCATCGGCTCGGAGATGTCGAGCAACGAGTCGCTCAAGCAGATGTGCGCGGCCGGTTTCGGCCCGGCCTATCTGTCGATGCACACCTGCGTGCTGGAGATGAATGCCGGGCTTCTGATGATGCTGCCCCTGGCCAACAACCCGGTCGAGCGCGAATGGTTCGTGGTGAGGCTGCCCGCCAAGGGCCTGCCGCAGGTGGCGCTGGCGTTCGAGAAGTTCCTGTGCGAAGAAGGGCAGGCGCAGATCCTCAGGCACCTCGACGACTTGAAGGTCGAGCCGCCCACGTCGGCCCGGCCCCGGGCCCAGCGCAACGGCCGTCAGTCGTTCGCGAAGCTGTAGGGGCCGCCGCGTTCCAGCGCCTTCTTGTAGGCCGGCCGCGCGTGAATGCGCTTGAGCCAGCCCATCAGCTTCGGCCGGCTGGCGTCGAGCCCCGCGCGCTGCGCCGCCGCTTCGATCGGGAAGCTCATCTGCACGTCGGCCGCGCTGAACTCGTTGCCGACGAACCACTCGCTCTGCGCCAGTTCACCTTCCATGAAGTCGAGCTGGCGCTTCAGGTTCGGCGTGACCATCATCGACTGCACCTTGCCCGAGATGCCGCGCGCGATCGGCTTCACGAAGAAGGGCATCGGCGCACTCGCCACCTTGTCGAAGATCAGCTTGAGCAGCAGCGGCGGCATCGCCGAGCCTTCGGCGAAATGCATCCAGTAGCGCCAGCGCAAGCGCTCGAGGCTGCCGATGGCCGGAGCGAGCCGGCCGTTGCCGTAACGCTCGACCAGGTACTCGATGATCGCGCCCGACTCGGCCACCGTCACGTCACCATCGGTGATCACCGGCGACTTGCCGAGCGGGTGCACTTGTCGCAGCTCGGGCGGCGCGAGCATGGTCTTGGCATCACGCTCGTACTTCCTGATCTCGTAGGGCACACCGAGTTCTTCGAGCAGCCACAGCACACGCTGCGAACGGGAGTTGTTGAGGTGGTGGACGATGATCATGGCGGCGGGCCGGTGGCGAAACAGCCCGCATTGTCCAACGGCCGGTAACGTTTTGCGATTCCCGCGCCGCGCCCGACTCTTTTACAGTGCAAGGTGTCCCGGACCGATGCGAAAGAGATGCCATGAAGATCAGACTCCACCTCGCCCTGGCTGGCGCGATCCTGCTGGCGGCCTGCGGCGGCAGCGACGAACTGGCGCCGCCGACGATGCGCCTCGTGCACCTGGCGCCCGACTCGCCGCGCCTCTCGCTCTACAGGGACGGCGACCGCCAGCGCGAAGCCGACGACCTGTACTACAAGGAAGCGTCGAACTACTACAGCACCGCGCCGTTCGACGAAACCTGGTCGGTGCGGACCAGCTCGGGCGGCTCCACGGTGGGCAGCGTCGGCATCAACACGCACCTCGGCCACCGCTACTCGGTCGTCGTGCTGCCGGCCTCGGCGACCGAAAGCAGCCTCTACGTCATCAACGATCCGTACAACAAGCCGATCGGCAGCAGCAGCACGCGCTTGCGCCTGATGAACGCATCGCCCACGTCGGCCAACATCGACCTCTACATGAACCTGAAGAGCACCGACATCAGTGCGCCCGGCATCAACCCCTTCATCGCGGGCACCGCCTACCGCAGCGCCGGGCCGAGGTCGGGCGACGACTCGAAAGACATTCCGGGCGGGCTGTTCCAGTTGCGCATCACGGCGGCCGGCTCGAAGACCGTGCTGTTCTCCGGGCCGATCGATTTCGACGACGACGAAGACCTGCTGGTGATGACGGTTTCCGACACCAGCGCGGCCAGCGGCATCCGGGTGCTGGTCAAGGTCGACGGGCGGGGCGGCGTGCGCGAAGTGCTGCCCGACCCGATCTGAGCCAAAAACCCCGCCGCCGACGCGTAAGCGTTTGCATTCGGGTGGGGTCTTGTCCGACAAGAGCTTCGGGCATGGCCGACGTTTCGAGGCCTTCGCGCCTGACACGGCGCGCCGGGGGCCGGTCCTAGAGTGAGGCGC
>Ga0209883_1000071_pt1 | contig 26266 bp, 26 predicted proteins | sample GWRWT4_21May14_FD_187196 | JGI IMG/M metagenome (GOLD analysis project Ga0209883, IMG submission 187196) | Sand microcosm microbial communities from a hyporheic zone in Columbia River, Washington, USA - GW-RW T4_21-May-14 (SPAdes) (version 2) | ecosystem: Engineered > Artificial ecosystem > Sand...
TGAAAAGATTCTCCCACGCGCCGCTGGCTGCCCATCGGCTATGTCGTCTATGAATGTTCTTCCAGTCGCCAAATCTCTCCGGCAGATCGTACCGTCTATCCTTTACTTGAAAGAAAGCTAATTATTTTGCTCGGATTGATTTTATTTGTTGTCGAAAAAAGTCAGAAGTTGATAGGTCGTCTTTGGCTTATTGAAGTTTTCGAGTCAGTACAATCATCGGAAACAGTTTGCAGTGTACGCATTGCTCAACCAGCCTGCGCCCAAGCGCACTGGCGATATGTATCCCTGCATTTTATTATCACTTCTGATTGCAGTGTGTTGTTAGATCTCGGTTAGAAAAACATGAACTGCAAAACTGCTGCGCCTACTTTGGAAGACGCAGCAGCCAGTCACAACTTCTTTCCTCGGAATAATATTAGAAGTTAAAACCCATACCGATTACGTAGGCAAAGGCACCGTTCTGCCAGTTATCCGAGGCGGAATCACTGTCGTTGAAGAAAAACTGATATTCAGCGCGAGCCATAATAAAGGTCTTCTCCAAAACATAGTATTTTACGCCGAATTCGGCGCCAGCAAAGGCGCTATCTTTAACGCCATCACCGTAAACCGCACCCAAACTAGCACCTACAAAAGGGCGCCAGCTATTGTTAAGGAAGTGGTAGTCGTAGTAACCACGGGTGCTACCGTTCCAGAAATCATTGGATACGTTGTTACCTTCAATATCAGCGAAATTCAAACTCTGACGCACGCCCCAGACAGCTTTGTCGGAGGTGTACCAACCTAGGTCAGCCGATATGCCGACGCTGGAGTTGTCAAAGTCTTTGTCACTGCTGCCGGCACCGGACAGGGAGAACTCACGATCACCATTCACGGGACCTACAGTTCCTTGAGCGACAGCCATGCCACTCATGCTTGCAGCCAGAATAGCAATAGAGATTAAATTCTTATTCATACGGTGTTATTCCATCTTGATGGTTGGTTTCTCTTGCGGTAACGGAATACTGGCCTATGGAGATCGAACCGTCTGTACGGCACCGCACAAGGCGTGAGTCAAATAGAATTCAGCCACAAAAAAACGCAGAGTGGTCCAAAGGATCTGATTTTCGGATTTAGAGGATGAGCGCTTTCGATTAGGCACTGCAAACGCCGCAAATGATCATCGCCAGATCAATGGCGAAAGGCACGTTCCACACTACTATTTCGTCGTCATCGCGCCGCAAAGTCTAGGCCCTGCGAACCACATCGCTGGCATACAATAGGCCAGTTTCATCGGTTCGTGTAGGGGCCCGCCGCCGGGCTATCCTCAGCGGCCCCGATACTCCTATGACAACCCGACGGGGCCGATCAGTGTCTCGCGCGGGTAGATTGAGCCTTGACCAAGACTTTAACTCCTCACTGCTCTCATGTTATCGCGAGCGCTCTGTGAGCGCTTGGTAGAAAAAGATTAAACAGCAAACGCTTTGCCGCTTTGCAACAGCTTGCAACACGTGAAGGTTTGTTACCGCCTGAGGTGAATCGGGCGCAATTGTTCCTGCTTGTGGAGCGTTATGGCAAAGCGCCTTTTCTGCAAGCCCTGCAAAAAGGCATGACGGCCGAAGAAGCTCAATGGTATTTACAGGCCGTGCTGGACAACATGAAAACAGCGCAAAAAATAAGGCCGGTATTAAGAGCCGATGACGAAAAAACAGACCCTGTACGGCGTAACATCGAATTGCTGGGCAAGTAAGTGTTTGTCACTTTTGGCGAGGTGTGTAAAAAATAGTACATGTGTATTGGTAAACAATACTCATGGCAGTTCGATGCCTGCCATGAGTCACTGCCTAACTATTTTCGGATTTCTATTTCTTATTTCAAGAGCGTGCGTTTAGCCCGGCTCACTGCACCCAACAAAAGCCCGATACCCAGTAAGGCAAATGTTGAGGGTTCGGACACTGTACTGACGCAGCTTGGGTCATTTGGATTAATGGCACAACGATCTGCACTATTAAAGCCTGCAATGGCATCTATTTCTGGGTCGGCATCTGCGGCTGATAATGAAATCTGACTGGTACGAATTCCATAGTACTGATAGGAATCACCAAACACATACTCACGGGTGTACGAGTTTAAGGCACCATATTGAGCACTTCCACCACGATAAATAACTGTAGGCGCGGTGCCTGCGAAGGTGTAGGTTGGTTTTCCGGCGCCACCACCATTGATGTCATAGCCTAAGACATCCGAAAGAAGAACAAAGTTATCACCATCATGGCTGCCCCATACGCTGTATTCCATTAAATCTTGTGCTACGAATGCTGTTGTAACAGGGCCACCATTGTAGTGATCCTGATGGGTATACAACCTCATACTGTTTAATGAAAGGCCCATATCCCAGATCATCATTGCAAAACCATTGTCACCCCGATTGGCTACGCCATCGCTTAAATCTGCCTGAGCACCATGGTCGTAAATATAAGTACGACCGCCATCGAGCGTATCACCGGCATTACTCAAGCCACTGCCACCCACACCGGCAACGGATGTATGAGTGCCACCAATCAGGTGGTCACCAAATATCAAAGAGCTATCAGCAGGCGCCACACCATCTAAATAAATTGTTGCGGCCTGGGCAGACAGTGCAAAAAGGCTGAGCGCCGAAGTCGTTAGTAATCTTTTCATTTAAATTCTCCTAACATCGCTTATAAAAAATCCACTCTGTGTTTCAACTCACGTTGGAGTTTTTTGTATCCTTTTTTCCATCATGAAGTTACGCGCACTATGGTCAGCATTAGTCACCAACACAGTGACGCCAAGAACGACGATTGAAGCCATTCAACAATGCACTTGCGTGAATTGCTTCAATATCGCGTTACACAAGCCGAATAAAACCACAGAAAAAACAACCTGACAATGCCATTTTCATACACCATTCGCGCTTGATGCCTGCGTTTACTTTGCGTGAACAAAAAGGCGCCTGCATGTGGCTGATTCAACGGGAAACATCGCGCAAGAACAATCTTTCTATTGTGGTTTTATTTTCAGGTCACGCATTATTGATCAACTGCGTCACCAATCGATTCACCGATGCGGGTGCCGTGACCACGCCATTACGAAAATGGCCTGTGCAAAGACTGATGCCTTGCCACTCGGGCAAACGTCCAATAAAGGGAATACCTTCTGGCGAAGAGGGGCGCAAACCGGCCCAATGATGCTCAAGAGGATAACGCGCCAATGCTGGCGCCACGTGATAAGCAGCCGCAAGCAGTTGCTGTTTGGCAGCGGCGGTAGGGGTTTTATCGTAGGCGGCCTGCTCTACCGTACTGCCAATGAGAATCCGGCCGTCGTTACGGGGAATCAAATAACACGCCCCGGTTAATATCACGCTGTTGAGTAAGGCGGGGCGAGCTTTAATCAACAGCATTTGCCCTTTGACCGGATACACGGGCAAGGTTACATTAAGCGTCTTTAGCAGGTCAGCGCTCCAGGCTCCGGCCGCTACAATGCTCTCATCCGCATAACAAGCCCCTTGTGAGGTATTCACACCAATCACCCGTGAGCCTTGGTGAATAAAAGACTGTACGGCGCAGTCTGCTTTGAGTGTGACATTCGGGGTGTTTTCAAGACTTTTCAACAAGGCTTTTAATAAACGTGGATTACGGACATTGCCCACGTGCGGCAGCGTTAGCACCGAATTAATGCCTGTGTGCTCGCCTAATAAAGGCTCCTGCGCCAACAACGCATCAACAGTCATGAGCTGCAAACCACTTTTGGCACCTTCAGTGTGACTGGCCCAGTCCAGCGCGGCGTTTTCATCGCTGGCGTTAAGCATATTCACACCACAACAATTGACTTCGCTATCTATACCGGTTTCCACCCAAAGCGCCTGTGCTAATTGCTGAAAATTCGTGCTGCGCCAATCGACCAATTGATTGAGTGCAGCAGGGTAGCGCCAGGGATACAGCGGAGACAGAATACCACCACCGGCCCAGGACGATTCACGCCCCAGGGACTGACGATCAAACAGGGTCACGTTTGCACCCGCATGCGCCAAACGCCGTGCCAGCAACAAGCCGATGATGCCACCCCCTACCACTGCAAAGTCAGTCATCGTATTTTGTCTGCCATTGTTCGGACCTGTTCAGTGTTATCAGGCGAGTGAGTTTTCGTGGATTTGTTCAGTTGAACATTATCCACGTTTATAACAAACTGCACTGGCTTTGTCATAGTGCAGCTTTGTCATAGCACCGCGTTGTCTATAGAACTGCATCGTCACAGAATCCATAAGAGAACTCCATGAAGCCGCAAAAGAATACGGGCTTTACCCTGGTTGAAGCCATTGTCACGCTGGCGGTGGTCGCCATTATCACCACCTTGGCCATGCCCAGTTTTACGAACTTGCTCAATAAACGTCGTATCAGTGCCTCGGCGCACACGCTTTACAGCGGGCTACAGGAAGCACGCTCGGTGGCAATCAGTGAAGGGACGCAGGTTTCTACGTGTTTGTCAGCCGACGGTTTGCAGTGCAAGAGTTATCTTGCGCAAGGTAGCTCGGGGCATTTCATCAGTTTTCGTGGCACTACCGTGCCTACGGCAGGCACCTGGGGCACGGTCGGCATTCGCGCCGTACCCATTAATACCCAGGCGGGTAAAATCAGTCTAAGCAAATTTGGTGGACCCAGTACGCAAGTGCAGTTTCAGGCGGACGGCATTACCTTAAATTCCGCACAAAATGGCAGTTTTACCCTGCTAGGCAGTGACAGCACTATGACCCAAAAAGTCGTGGTGGCGCGAACAGGACGCGTATCCATTCAGTAGAAAACAGATTTAGCGCTTGTGTTAATCCCAACACTGATTTTCAGCAGCACCGCTGGCATTAACCGCACCGCGTTTGCCGCTGCTGTCGACCCATAGGGCGTGACAGACATCGTCTGCTTGCGCGCCACCTGCTTTGACTTTGGCCCAGAGCAGAAAATAACGCGGTGTGGTTTCGTCTGCATCAATAAGCAAATCATAAAACTTGGCACGTCCTTCCAGAGGTGCTTCAGCAGGAAAAATAGCACCGCTTGCGCTGCCCAAGAATGCTGAACTGTAATCCATAGTGTTGGTGTAGCGCTCTTCCATGGCTTGCGCCAGCGAGAGCAGGGTTGCTCTGGCATCGGCGCGACGGCTTTTCATTACATGTGTCTGATAACTGGGAAAAGCAAAGGCGGCAATAATTCCAATAATGCTCACCACAATCATCATTTCTATCAGCGTAAAACCTTTCACGCGTTTTAACTTTTGCCCGTAAAACATGGGGGCGATTTGCTTGTGCATGGTCTTTGCCTTGGGTTTTAGCGAAGTCGTCGCCACGCTTTTAAACCAACAGCCCCTTGCGGCGTTTGCATTTTAAGTGTGCTTACGTTGCCGCGCGAACTGCTGACTGAGATATGATCCATGTTGCTATTGCGATCATGCTGCACCACGGGCGCACTTAATAAACCCAGGGAGTTATCTTGCCAGCCCGAGGTGCTCAGTTGCTCGTTGTCATGCGTGATCAAATCATGCACATTAATCAGCCCATCACCATCACGATCAAAAGCCTGGAAGGATAAACGTCCGCCATTGCTGGCATCCAGCGCCATCAACCAGCTGCTGGCTCCCGCCATACAGGGATCGGTCGCGGGGCTCATGGTTAACACGGTCAACAAACCACTGCGCAGCATTGGCGCTTCGATAACACGTTCGCCCTTCGGCAAGTCGAGTGTCCAACCAAGATAACCTTCGGTGACGGGTGTCACGGGTAGATTTTGCTCTGAAAAATACGTAATGGCATTCTGACTGACAACGCGTGCGCTCGTACCCTGCGAGCTTCCCTGTTCGGCCAAAATATGTTGTTTGAGCAAATGTTTGGGCAAAATAAGCGCCGGCGTATTTTCCAAGCGATCCCAGATGGCATAGATCGATTGTGTTGCATCACTGCTGGTGACCTGGTCATCGCTGGCTTCAAGGTATTTTCCTGTGCCGACATAGACCATCACACCACTCTTGCTCGAATGACGATTCACCACCGCTTGGGCTGTAATCGCCTGCCCCTCAGCCGACGTAAAAATAAGCGTGGCAGACCACTGGTTCACGTCGTTGCTGGTCAAATCAAAACGCCAGAGATTGCCATAGAGATCACCGGCATAGGCATAATCAACAATATAATCCTGATTAATATCCACCATAAAAGGCGCCGCCAAACCGTTGGCCAGATTCGCCACCTGTTTTGCTCCTATGGGGACTGCCTTGGCGTTCAGACCCACACCGGTATCGATACTGGCCAGGGTTTCACCGCTTTTCATATCAATGACCAGCAGCACCGCATTACCCTTAATGCTGTTATAACCATTACCCGTCACCACGGCCCAGGCCTGCGTTTCGGTACCATGATTGGCCTGTGTTTTAACTACACTCACCGCACCATAAACATGCCCGATGTCATCATTGTTAGTTGTTCGCGGCGTATATTCCCAAAGCACATCACGCTGATCAAACGTGTCTGGTGCGGTGATATCCAGTGCAAAAAGTCCTTTGGCACCCTGACGAAACGCACCCACCAAAACACTGTGCCAGGCTTCATTATAAAAAACATCACCTGAGTTCAGGTCGCCATCAATCAAGCCCTTGTAGGCGTAAAAGGGACTGCTAAACGCAGCAAGCTGCGGCAAAATCGCATCGGGCAGATAAACAAATTTTTCGGTAAATGTGCCTGAACTCGTGCTGTACTGATACGCATGCAGCAAACCATCACTGGCACTGACATAGACCATGGCCGGACGTTGTTCGATGCTTTGCAGAAAGTCCTCATGGGATTTGTTTGATGACGATAACGAAGACGGATACAGGCGCACATAGGAACCATCGGCCGTTTGACCATTACTCACCCATAGCGGCGGCGCATGCACTACGGCCGCCAGCGTGCGTTGTTTGACACTGCGATTCCTGAAATTCCCCCCCTGTTGCTGCTCATGACTGTCATCACCGAGCATATAGTCCAGTTGCTCTTGTGAGACCGCATCCTGCTGCTGGCTTGCGCTTAATTCATTCCAATGCTGACTGGCGCCTCCGGTGAGCGCCACACCTTTTTTACCCACCGTAGTTTGCTCTGGATTCAGGGTAAATACCTTACGCTGTGACCAAGCCAGAACACTGCCAGATTTAACCTCGGCATTCAGCGCACACAAAACACCGACTGGCCGCGAATTGCATTCATCACTGACAGCGCCCTGACCCGTTGATATTGGATAACGCCGAAGGAAACCGCTCCAGTCACGGCTATCAAAACCCACCTGAAACACCGCTTCACCACTGGACAGAGACGCACTCGTGGCACTTAAACGGGCCACTGCACTTTCACGATATTCGAGTACAGAAGACAAGGATGCAAACGAGGCGGCAGAATTGTCAGTAGCGAGTGCTGAAAAATAACGCCCGCGACTATTGATAGCCGCATGCCACAAATCATCGACCCGAGCGTTTTGTTGATTTTCCACACTACCGACAAAGGGTGACAACCACTTACTGGCACCAGACAACAGCGCATTAAAATCACTGCTGCTCAGCGGATCATAAACGCCGGCACCAAAACCCAACACAAACTGATTTACGTGTTGCCACACCGCTACATCATTTGCGGGTTGCCAATACGCTTCCGGCGTTAGATTTGCCACGCCTTGTTCAGGCGTTTGCAGCGAAGGCGGTACCTGATTAGGCAAATCGCTGCGTAAATCATTTTGCCAATAATAAAAAGCAATATCGGCAAGAGTATTACTGCCCGCACCTGCATAGATAGGCGAGTAAGCGCCGTCTGCTTGATACACTTTGCCGTCGGGCAAGGTCACTGATTGCTGGTCAACATCACCCAGAGCGATGCTCGAATCCGGCGCATAAGTTCCACCTGAAAATAGCAAATGATAGTTGCTGCGACAAGCCAGCTCCTCATTGGCGTCAGGACCGCTGCCACCGGGTTCCTGCTCATAGGCATTATTATCGGCTGTACTGGAAAAAAACTTACCCGTGCGCACCATGGCGGCACCCAGAGGGTTGCCCACACTGGGTTGTGGCACCCGTGTAAACAACCAAGCGTTCAGCGCCTCCCTGACACCTGGCGTATCAAGGGACTGAACATAGGTCTGATTATTGGCGCTGCTAATATTACTGGAATTTGTACTCTGCCAGGCCACGCGTGTATCACCTGGCAAGGATTGAATTGTTTCAGTCAGAACTGTTTTACCCTTGAGATAACGCAGGGAATGGTACTGATACCAGTTGGCAAAATTTTGCTGTTCACTGGCCGTGACAACCTGTTTTTCATAACAGTCGTCGTCGAGTTTGTCTTTGGCATCACAGCCCGAATTTGAATTATTACGCACATAGTAATAAGCGGGCTGACCACCACCGCCTGCATTGTCCCCAGTTTCAGGGGCATAGATAAAGACACCGGAATTTACAGAGCCACTGAGCAAGGGATTCCAGACAAAACGAAAATTACTGCTCAAGTCCACCGTTGTAAGCTGCTCGGCACTATACGCATCAGCCATAGTGTCTCCCGCACTGCTCGCAGTCGGTAGATGTAATTTTGCTGCAAAAAAATCGGCATCAGGGCGTGGATGACCGTTTCCATCCAAACCGGGACGGTAAACCACCGTCGGATCATAGGCCAAGGCATTCACCGTCACCGATTTTGCGACGGGCCGGGCACTCAAGGATCCAATCGTATCAGGAAAAAAACCCAAGGCCATCGCGGCCCCGGTATCAAAGGTCAACACAAGATTAGGCGGCACCGAATTACTTAAAAAAAGCGGTTCTTTTTCTAACGTTAACTCGGTTTGCGCATGCAGTGCCTGGTTACAAACACCTCCGACACCCAAAAGCAGCGCAAAGACAACATCCCGTTTTTTTGTCATTGTGGTCAGGGTCATTTATATAAACTCCATCACGTATCAGCGATAACGGGTTAAAACAGTGGCCTGCAAGGTGCTTTCGACTTTATCGGTTCGACCCGCAGCGCGGGACATAATGACAAACGCTGTCCGGCCGCGATATTCTGCAAGTGCATCGGGGCTAAGATCATCAGCAATAAACGTGCTTTTTTCGATGACATAACGGGGATTGCTGGCCAAGCTGTAGTGTTTATCTACGGCATCGCTGTTGGAAGCACTCAAGCTTTGTGAATACATCGCTGTGTTTGTTTTGTCGTTCCACCAGGCGACTCTATCGTTGCCATAATTATCGAGATAATGGGCATTCTCAGTCACGGCCCCTTGTCCCCACAGGGGGATGCTTACAGTATCGGTCGATGTTAATTTGACTTGTGCGGCGCTGACTGAGCCATTTAAATTCGCCGGATTATAAAGACTATCGCTTGCCTGAATTTGCTTAAGGGAAAGCCCCGCCTGCGCATGTTCTCCTGCCTTGCCTTCAACTATTTTCTGAGCTTCGATCAAAGCCGATTCAGCGCCGCTAAGCGCCAGTGTTTGATTACGTGTATTACTTACAATACGATTTTCAACCAGCGTGGTATTCATCGACGACAGGCCGAGCAAGGTGACCGCAATCATCAAAATCAGGCAAAGCAGCAAAACACCGCCCTCTTGCCTGCAATCCAAACATTGTTTTTGATTAATAGCGCTCATCATATATTCCTGAGAAGTATCGTTTTCTCAAACACTTTGGTCTGAATGGAATCAAGCGAATCGGCCAGTTCCAGCCTGACCTGAACGCTATGCACACGCTCCCAGCCGCCTAAACCATTCACCTCTTGCGCACTGACATAGCGATTGACCGCACCATCACCTGTTTCATCAATACCATAAAAGAGCTGGAAATTTTTCACATGACTCACTAACGGTTGTGCATCTATGCTGCCACCCTGCGACTGCGATCGGCACATCAAAGCAGCGTCCTTATTGACGTAAAAACCCATTTGCACGGTGGTTTCAGACGCAAGTTTGACGCCGTTGCAGTTAGTCCAGTCGGAATTTTCTCCAGCGCTGGTTTTAGCGGTGACAAAACGCATAAATAACTGATCTGTCCCCTTTGCAGCGCTGGGTTGGTTTGGCACAGGCGCACTGCTGTCATCAAAACCAAGCAAGGCATCACCCGTCGTAAACAAGGTTTTGGACCAGCTATCGTTTTGCGCCATGAAAAACTCGGCACGGTCGCCACTCACATCAGGGAAATAACCTGCCTGTTGTATCGATTTTTCCAGCACTTGCAAAGAGAAACGGGCGTTTTCCTGAATTTCCGTCTGGCCCAGAATGGTTTTATCTGCCCGAACACTGGTGAGATAACTTTGAATAACCATAAGGCTGAGAAACAAGCCCAGAGTTAATGAAATCATCAATTCAACTAAAGAAAAACCGGTCTGGCACCGGGTTTTCGTCCTGAATAAAAAACCTGTCGCAGCGACAGGTTTTTTCTCTGAAACAGCTAAAGACCTTGAGTTCAAACAGATGTTCATAATTCGACCATCATACCCCAGCACAAAAGCTGATTCGCTTCCGAGCCACATTTGGTTTTATCCAGCGTCTTCGCGGAGCGATGATCATCCCAGCGCAATGTAATAAGGTAACGGGTGGTATCACCCGGCAGATTTACCAGCTCGGCCGAGCCTTCGGGCAACTGCTGTTCGATCTGCTGAAACCATTCCGACAAATCCCAGGCGGCCATCTGCATCGGCGTACATGAGGCGGCCCGGCAATCGGGTGCATTGTTTGGTTTTGATTGTGCGGCGTAAGTCCCCTTGCGCGCTTCCTCACGATTGGCATACATACGCGCCGTGATATCACGACTGAGGATATCGGCCTGGGTTCTAAAATAGGCACGTTGATTGGATTTCAGGCTCTGCGTCTGCAAACTCATAACGCCCACGATACCTAACGTCATAATTAACAGAGAGACCAGCACTTCGATCAGGGAAAAACCCTGGGTGCGATTCATAGAATTCAGAATTAAAGACGACCTTGCTTTGCGCATAGACGCACAGCCTCACAGAGAATCTGCGTAGAGTAAGCTCAAGAATCAAACAATCTGCGCGATACTAACCTGAAGGGCTTTAATAAAAAAGGAAATTATTCCGATAACCAGGCGACAACTTTGCCTTGTGCGAGAACAAAATCAACGAGGCAAACGCAGCTCCTTGGGCATGGAAAATACAACGTCTTCTTTTTGGCCTTCGAGCTCTTGAACCATGCGCCCCCCCAGTCGCTGCAATTGTTCAATCACTTCCTGAACCAGGCGTTCCGGTGCCGAAGCGCCAGCGGTCACGCCCACTGTTTTCACTTCGTCCAACCAGTTTTTTTGAATTTCTTCCGCGCTATCAATCAAATAGGATACGGCTCCACAACGCTCGGCCAATTCCCGCAGTCGGTTGGAATTAGAGCTATTGGGCGAACCCACCACCAGCACCAGATCACATTCCAGCGCCAGTGTTTTAACCGCATCCTGACGGTTTTGCGTGGCATAACAGATATCATCTTTGCGCGGCCCGTTAATGGCCGGAAATTTTTGTCGCAAAGAGGCAATAATTTCTGCGGTATCATCCACTGACAAGGTCGTCTGGGTCACATAACTGAGTTTTTCGGGATTATTCACCTCTAATTTGGCCACATCCAAACAGTTTTCCACCAAGTAAATCGCACCCCTGCTTAACTCCTGATACTGCCCCATGGTGCCCTCCACTTCGGGGTGTCCGGCATGACCAATCAAAACCAACTCTCTGCCCAACACACTCTGATGGTGTACTTCTTTATGCACTTTGGTAACCAGGGGACAGGTGGCATCAAAAACACGTAATTGCCGGTTTTTGGCCTCTTGCTGCACCTTTTGCGAAACGCCATGTGCACTGAAGATCACCAACTGGCCATCGGGCACTTCGTCAAGTTCCTCAACAAAAACCGCACCACGCTCCTTCAGTGAGTTAACAACAAACTTGTTATGCACCACTTCATGACGCACATAGACCGGTGCGCCGTACAAATCCAGCGCGCGATTGACAATATCAATTGCGCGATCAACACCCGCGCAGAAACCACGTGGATTGGCCAGTTTGATATCCATTAAATACCGTCCTGATTGTGTGAGTGGTCAACAGCTAGCACATGCACTTTAAAGACTAAATCACGTCCGGCCAAGGGATGATTAAAATCAATCTCGACCTCATCCTCATCAAACATAAGCACCATACCAGGCGTTTCCTTGCCGTCCTGCTGGGCAAACGCAAGTACCAGGCCTGTCTGCAAGGTCAGATCCGATCCAAATTCACTGCGTTTCATGCGCTGAATATTGGCCGACTGGCGCTCACCAAAACCTTCGCTGGCCGGAATTTTAAACTGCTGCTGATCACCGGCTTTTAAACCGAGCAAACGCTTTTCGAAGCCCGGCAACAAACTGCCATCACCCATAACAAAACTGCCCGGTTGACGCTGAAACGTCGAATCAACTTCATCGCCATCATCAAGAAACACCGCAAAATGCAGGGTGACTTTGCTGTTCAGGCTAATTATTAACGGAGAAAAATTTTCGCTCATTTGTTCTCTTGTTTAAACGTGTTTGTTTAAGCGCCCTCACTTATCTGGATGACGGATCACATCAATCGCCATCAGTATGGCACCCACAGTAATAGCAGAATCTGCCACATTAAATGCCGGAAAATGAGCCGTGCCCCAGTAAAAATCCAGAAAATCGATCACGTAACCATGCATAAGTCTATCGTACAAATTACCAATGGCACCCCCAAGAATCAAACTCAGCGATACGGCCATCCACGGATCATTTTTTGGCAAACGCCACAACCACAGGGTGATTCCAAAACTGGTCAGCAATGCAATAGCGGCAAGCAACCAACGCTGCCAACCCCCGGCATCACTGAGAAAACTGAAGGCAGCACCTGTGTTGTGTGCCAAGGTAAAATTAAACACCGGCAGAATATGAATCGTCTGATACAAGTGCAGCATCTGCGTGGCAAGCTGCTTGGTGAGCTGATCAACAACAATGACTACCAGAGTCAGCCACAACCAATGCAGCATGCCACGTGCGACCGCTTGTTCCTCGACGGTAGTTGGTTTTATGTTCTTTTCCATTACGCAAAACACCTGTATTCGCCTTCACCATCGACGTTTTCTATGCAACGTCCACACAGCTCAGGATGCGCTGGATTGTGCCCAACGTCGGGACGCAGATGCCAGCAACGCACACACTTGGCATGAACAGACGGTGTCACCACCAGCTTCACACCCGACATATCCGTTTCCAGCGCTTCATTTGGCGCATCTGCCAAAGCAAATACATAGGCCACCGAGGTGAGAGTAACAAAACGCAATTCTTCACCCAAACGATCCAGCTGTGTTTTTAAGGCCGGTTCACAATACAGTGACACTTCTGCATCCAGACCCGAACCAATCTGGCCGTTTTTGCGCTCATGCTCAATCTGCTTGTTAATAATCGATTTCAAGGTGAGCAGTTGTTCCCAACAGGCGCGATCCAGGCCACTGGTCTGCGCATCAAATGCGTCCAGCTGATCATACCAGGTTGACAAAAACACCGACTCGCTGCGTTTTCCCGGCAAACATGCCCATATTTCTTCTGCGGTAAAACTGAGAATCGGCGCAATCCAGCGCACCATGGCTTCAGCAACATGATACAGCGCCGTTTGTGCCGAGCGACGCGGCAAACTCTGTGCATGACAGGTGTATTGCCGGTCTTTGATAATACTCAGGTAAAATCCACCCAAATCAACCACACAGAAATTATGCAGGCGCTGATAAATGAGGTGGAACTGATAAGTGTCATAGGCGTCTTCGAACTCACGCTGCAATTGCAGGGCACGATCAACTACCCAGCGATCCAGTTCAAGCATCTGCACTGCCGGCACCTTGTGTTGTTCCGGATCGAAACCATCAAGGTTAGCCAGAAGAAAACGGCTGGTATTACGAATACGGCGGTAGGAATCCGACATGCGATTAAGTATTTCATCGGATACACTCATTTCACTGCGATAATCAGTAGCGGCTACCCAAAGACGAATCACATCGGCACCGAGTGTGTTCATGATTTTTTGTGGCGCAATCACATTACCCAGCGATTTTGACATCTTGCGGCCAAATTCATCCACCGTAAAACCGTGCGTCAAAACTGCGCGATAAGGCGCCTGATCACAAGTTGCCACGCTGGTGAGCAATGAGGACTGAAACCAGCCACGGTGCTGATCAGACCCTTCGAGATAGAGATCAGCAGGAAAAGCCAGTTCAGGTCGCCGAGCCAACACGCAAGAATGCGTCACCCCGGAATCAAACCACACATCCAGCGTATCCATGACTTTGTCATACGCGGCTGCCTCAGCGCCCAACAATTCCGTCGCATCAAGGGAAAACCAGGCCTCAATACCGGATAAATCCACCCGACGGGCGACCTCTTCAATCAAACGTGAGGTCTGTGGATGCAGGGCACCCGTTTCTTTATGTACGAACAAGGTAATCGGCACACCCCAGGTTCGCTGACGTGAAATACACCAGTCAGGACGATTGCTGACCATGCCCAGAATGCGTGCTTTGCCCCAGTCTGGCAACCATTGCACCCCTTCGATCAAGGCTTCTGCGCGAGAGCGCAAAACGTTCTGCTCCATGCTGATAAACCACTGCGGCGTGGCACGAAAAATCAGCGGTGTTTTATGCCGCCAGCAATGCGGGAAGCTATGGGAAATTTTTTCATGGCCAAACAAACACTGTTTTTCTTTTAACAGCTCAATAATTTTTTCATTGGCTGCATTCACATGAATGCCGGAAAACAGTTCGGTATTGGGTAAATACACCCCCGAGGCATCCACGGGATTTTCCACCGGCAAATCGTACTTCTGACCAATAACAAAATCTTCCTGACCGTGACCCGGTGCCGTATGCACTGCACCGGTGCCTGCATCCGCCGTAACATGCTCACCCAGAATGACAGGCACCTGACGTGCGTAAAACGGGTGCTTCAAGGCCAAGCCCGCCAACGAAGCACCGGTAAAACTTGCCAGAACGTCGTTTACCTGCAAATTAAAACGCTGAATCACTGCGTCTTTTAAACTGCTCGCTACAATCAGTGCGATGTTTCTATCCAACTGACGCCCACGTATCAGGCTGTACTCAAATTCAGGGTGCAGGGCAACCGCCTGGTTGGCAGGCAAGGTCCAGGGTGTTGTGGTCCAGATCACCACATATACCGGCAAATCCGGTGGCAGGGAAATGGCCAAACGTTGCGCCAGTTCGTCGTTCTGCGCCACTTCAAAACCCACATCAATGGCATGAGAGTTTTTATCCTGATATTCCACCTCGGCCTCAGCCAATGCGGACGCACAATCCATACACCAGTGCACAGGTTTTGCACCTTTGTGGAGATGGCCGTTTTCAACCACCTTAGCTAAGGTGCGAATAATATCGGCCTCAAAACCATAGTCCATGGTGAGATAGGGATGATCCCAGTCGCCCAACACCCCAAGCCGGATAAAGTCCTCACGCTGTCCTGCAACCTGCTTTTTGGCATAGTCTCGGCAGGCCTGACGAAATTCCGCTGCGCCGATTTTAACACCGGCCTTGCCAACTTTTTTTTCGACATTCAATTCAATAGGCAGCCCATGACAATCCCAGCCAGGCACATAAGGCGCATCAAAACCGCTGAGTGTTTTGGATTTGATAATCATGTCTTTAAGGATTTTATTCACGGCATGGCCGATATGAATATCACCGTTAGCGTAAGGCGGGCCATCATGCAGCACAAACAAGGGACGTCCCCGCCCCTGTTCACGCATTTTTTGATACAAACCCACCTGCTGCCAGTGACGCAAACATTCGGGTTCTTTTTGCGACAGGTTGGCCTTCATGGGAAAAGACGTATTGGGAAGATTCAAGGTCTGTTTATAATCACTCATCGGGCATAACCAATCATGGGGTGTGTCGGATTAATTCGTACAGGTGCGTGCAGCCAAAAAAACACGCGCCTGCTCAATATCTTTTCCTATCTGGTTTTTCAGTTGTTCAACATCACTGAAGCGCTGTTCGTCGCGCAATTTTTTCAAAAAGGTGACCTGGGCTTCCACACCATAAAGATCAGCGTCACAATCAAACAGATGCACCTCAAGCAGCTCACCCTGGCCATTGACCGTCGGACGAGTACCCACGTTGGCAACACCCTGATAAGTACGCCCTTCCTGATCCAGCCAGTCGACCACAAACACGCCTTGCACCGGCGATTTTAAACGATTCAGCAGAATATTGGCGGTGGGAACATCAATGGTGCGACCCAGAGCCCGTCCATGAATTACTGGGCCACGTATGGAAAAAGGGGCGCCCAAGAGCTGTGCCGCTTGATCAAAATCCCCCTGCGCCAGCAAGTGCCTGACCCGTGTACTACTCACGCGCTGCCCGTCGATCACGATAGATGCGGTATTCTCAACCGAAAAACCGTAATGCTTGCCGGTCTCAAACAATAATTGAAAGTCGCCCGCCCGGCATTTTCCAAAACGAAAGTCATCGCCAATTATAAGATGCTTGACCTGCGCCCCCTGCACCAGCAGTTCCACAATAAACTGTTCGGGGCTTTGCTGACTAAAAGCTTCGTCAAAGGGCAGGAGCAATACATAGTCGACACCCAATTCAGCCAGTGCGGCGACTTTATCCTCAAAGCTCATGATACGAGGAGGTGCCAAATTTGGCTCAAAGAACTCCAGAGGCTGGGGCTCAAAAATCATCACCATGGACGGCAGGCCGTGTTCTTGTCCGTAGTTGACCAGACGACTCACCAGCGTACGGTGCCCACAGTGCACGCCGTCAAAATTGCCAATGGTCGCCGCAAGCCCTGACGCAGGCGCACGAAATTTTTTTATGCCTTGGATAAGCTCCATGAATCAAACGATGGCAACAGCCGCCCTGCAGTTAATCACAAACTGGCGAGTATAAAGGATAATCTCAGACTGTACAGTCACTATCCCGTGGATGCGGTCCCCATCAATTAGACGCTTGGTCATCATCACCTTCCCATAATATGCCGACGACGCACCCCAAGCACATAGAGCACACCAACGTAGGCCGATGTGCCCACAAATATCATCAGCGTCATATGCCAGACACGATCAAAAAGCCCCCACGCCAACCATTGTTGCATATCTTCCCACAGCCAAAATAAGACACCCACCATGGCACTGGTCGCAATCAACAAGCGCAGCAAAAACAAGGGCCAGCCCGGCTGAAAGAAAAATACACCCTGGCGACGCAATCCCATCAACAACCAGCCCGCATTAAGAAAAGCGGCAATAGATGTTGCCAAGGCCAGACCGGCATGAGCCAGGGGACCAATCAGCAAAAGATTCAAAATCATATTGGCCACCATCGCCTTGATGCCAATCTTCACCGGCGTTTTTATATCCTGACGGGCGTAATAACCCGGTGCCAACACTTTAATCAGCATAAAGGCCAATAAACCCACGGTGTATGCGCGCAAACTTTGTGCGGCCATCGCAACATCATGAGCACCAAAGGCCCCGCGCTGAAACAATACCGCAAGAATAGGTTCGGCAAGCACAAAAAGCGCCACGGCGGCCGGCACACCAATGAGCAGCACAACACGCATTGCCCAATCCAAGGTTTTGGCAAACGCCTGGGGCGATTGATTTGTATGTTTTTCCGATAAACTGGGCAAAATCACCGTTGCCAGCGCAATACCAATCACGCCCAAGGGCAATTCAACCAGACGATCGGAAAAATAAAGCCACGACACACTACCCGTCACCAGAAACGAAGCCAGCACGGTATCAAGTAGAAGATTGATCTGACTGACCGAGACACCAAACATGGCCGGCACCATCAGTGTAATAATTCGCCGGACACCCTCATGCTGACGCAAGTGCGACAAGGAAAACGACGGAATTGGTAGCAAACGAATCCTGGCCAAAAAAGGCAAGTGTAATAACAGTTGCAACACACCCGCCATTAAAACGCCCCACGCCAAGGCATTTGCCGGCTCTATCATCAAGGGCGACAACCAGAGCGCACATCCGATAAGGCATATATTAAGTATCACTGGCGCAAACGCGGGCACGGCAAAACGACCGTAACTGTTAAGAATGCTCCCGGCAAACGCCGTTAATGAAATCAACATCAAATACGGGAATGTCAGTCGCAACATTTCTCCCGCCAGATGGAGCTTGTCCGGTTCAGACGTAAAACCTGGCGCGAATACGATAATAACAATCGGCGCGGCCAAAACGGCCACTATGGTCAGCAAACCCAGAATAAGCGACAAAGCACCGGCGACGTAATTCACCAGCTCCTGCACCTCATCGTGCGTGCGTGTAGTTTTATACTCAGTCAGCACGGGCACAAAGGCCTGAGCAAAAGCCCCTTCGGCAAACAAGCGGCGCATAAAATTTGGTATTTTAAATGCCACAAAAAAAGCATCAGCCCCCATGCTGGTTCCAAAAATGGACGCAACGATGACATCTCTGATCAAACCCGAAACGCGTGACAGCATGGTCAGGGCACTGACCACGCTGACAGATTTCATCATGCCATCGCGCCCTTTTCCCTCTTTTTTCAAGGTCTTTTCAACATCCTGTTCGCTATCGTTCACAAAACCTCTTTTTTATTCGTCGCACACTGACTCCCCCTTGGCAGGCATTAACTCTACGCAAATCCCCATTGCTTCAGCGCCGAGCGGCCGATTGTAATGGACGAACCCACGAGGCACCAGTTTTGTTCTACGCTAAACTAGGATCTGCACAGACCGAATACTCGTACACACAAAAATTCTGAACATATAACACTCGAATTCTTTATTTTCTGCCGATTCAGCCATGCATGAGTTTATTTTTGAAAGGCTGAAATACAGGGAGCATCCAAGTGTTATTGGAATACGATTGACAGCAAAAGAAAAAACGGGCATAGTCCCGCAACTTTTATAGCGCGAACCTAGTTTGCACATTACTACTAACCTTATTTTTTAATTCCTAGGAGTACGGCATTGGCTAACTCACCGCAAGCAAAAAAGCGAGCAAAACAAGCCGAAGTGCGTCGTCAGGGCAACGTATCGATGCGCTCGAAAGTGCGCACTTATATCAAAAATACCCTCAAGGCGATTGAAGGCGGCAATAAAGAAGAAGCAACAACGGCTTTCAAGGCGGCTGTACCTGTTATTGACAGCATGGCGACCAAAGGAATCATTCACAAAAACAAAGCCGCTCGTCACAAGAGTCGCCTGAACACAAAAATTAAAGCAATGGCTTAAACGAGTTTAAGCCTCCAGGCTTTCTGGCATGCATTAATCTTTAGCATTGCAGTTAAAAACCGGCCTTAGCCGGTTTTTTTATGCCTCGACTCTTTATGTTTTGCTTATATGAGCACCAGATTATCCCTATGCACCAATTCCGCTTCAGCCAAATACCCCAGCACCTTCTCAAACTCATTGCTGTTTTTCCCGACAATTCTGGCTGCCTCGTCAGATGGATAATTAATCAAACCGCACGCTATGGCTACACCTTGTTCATCAACACAACGTACCATTTCGCCCCGCAAAAACCGCCCAGATACTTGTTTTACACCCACCGCCAGCAAACTCTTGCCGCCTTCTCGTAACACCCTTACGGCGCCGGCATCAAGCACAAGCTCACCTTTCATTTGCAGATGTCCCGCCAGCCACAATTTACGTGCGGCCATCATCGATTGATCCGCCAGCAATAAAGTACCAATCGTTTCCGCATCAAGCACGCGATTAATAACATGCTCAATACGCCCATTAACGAGCACGGTACTCGCTCCGGAACATGCAGCCAAACGTGCAGCGCGGAGTTTTGTCGCCATACCACCCCGACCCAAACCACTGCGACTGCCTCCCGCCATGGCATCAAGCGTCGCATCGGCTGCGCGCGCCTCCGAAATCAATTTCGCATGAGGGTTGTCACGTGGATCCTGCTCAAACAAACCATCCTGATCCGTTAGCACAAGCAATAAATCCGCTTCAATCAAATTAGCTACCAGCGCACCCAGCGTATCATTATCGCCCAAGCGAATTTCATCAGTGACTACAGTATCGTTTTCATTCACCACGGGAACCACCCCTAACTCCAGAAGTGATTTCAAGGCGCTGCGCGCGTTCAGATAACGGGTACGATTCGCCAGATCATCATGCGTTAACAACACTTGCGCCGTATGCAGACCAAAACGCTTAAAACAACTTTCATACAGTTGAATCAGCCCCATCTGCCCCACAGCCGCTGCAGCCTGTAACAAGTGAATTTCCTTGGGACGCGTATTAAAACCCAGCGTAACCATGCCTGCGGCGACCGCCCCCGAAGACACGACCACGACTTCCACTCCTTTCGCTCGCAACTGTGCAATTTGCTCTACCCAGCCAAAGACCCCTGTTTCATTTAATCCTCGGCCATTGTTAGTTAACAAGGCGCTGCCGATTTTAACAACACAACGTCGCGTACCATTTAGCTTTTCCCGCGCCACACTCATCACACCCTCTTACTAGCGATTACACACGCTTTAATGAAGACTTTATTGCACATAAAATACGTCGACATCATCTTCTTCATCGTCGTAATCGCCATCTACCTGGGCGTTACCCTGCTCCCTTTCCAAGGCACGGCGATCCGATAGTTCTTTTATTTTTGTACGTGATTCCTGCGCAAGTTTTTCTCGACGCTCTTCTTCCTGCCGCGCAAAATCGACATCTTCCGCGCAACGTTGAGCATATTCTTCAAGGTACTGCATGACTTTAAAACACAAGTCTTCCGTACCTTGGCGATTAATCGCTGAAAGAGCGAACACCGGACCCTCCCAATGCAAGTCATCCACGATACGTTGGCACAAACTAGCCCTTTCTTCCTCAGGCACTAAATCCATTTTATTAAGCACCAGCCATCGAGGCTGACTCGCTAAGGTCGGGCTGAATCGCTCCAATTCCTGAATAATGACTCGTGCACTGTCGACAGGGTCAGATCCATCAGGGGGTGCCACGTCAACCAGATGCAATAACACACGCGTACGCGCCAAGTGTTTAAGAAAACGTACGCCCAAGCCTGCGCCTTCTGCCGCACCTTCAATCAAACCCGGTATGTCTGCAATAATAAATTGCTGAAGACGACTTACCGATACCACTCCGAGATTAGGCACCAGTGTAGTAAATGGATAATCAGCTACTTTGGGTTTTGCCGCCGACACGGCGCGAATAAAGGTAGACTTGCCTGCATTAGGCAGACCCAACAAGCCCACATCAGCCAAGACTTTCAGTTCCAGTCGCAGATTTCGACTTTCACCTTCTTTTCCTTTTGTTGTCTTTCTGGGCGAACGGTTGACGCTGCTTTTAAACATGGCATTTCCTGCGCCACCGTGCCCACCTTTAGCGACAATCACTTCCTGACCATGAGTTACGAGATCGGCCAGTATTTCTTCAGTATCTTCATCAATAATGGTGGTTCCTACAGGTACAAGCAGCCTCAAGTCCTCGCCACTTTTACCCGTACAGTTTGCACTCCCGCCACCCTCACCTCGCTGCGCTTTAAAACGTCGGGTATAACGGTAATCAATTAAGGTTCCAGCGCCACTGTCTGCTCGCAGAATGACACTGCCCCCACTGCCCCCATTACCGCCATTTGGCCCACCCATAGGCTCATATTTTTCACGACGAAAACTTAAACAGCCATTACCACCAGCACCTGCTTCTATTTGAATAACGGCTTCATCGATAAATTTCATCGTATTGCTCCACTTGACGAGTACCCGCGCAGTATAAGGCTATTGTTTCGATCGTTCATTGCGCATACCAATCATTCAGTCCGGGAAATCTGTGATATTGATGCACAAACAAAAAGGCCCCGCCATTTCTGGCAGGGCCTGTAGCTAAATCCCAAAGATTCGGCCAGATATTTTTACTTTATCTTTCCTGATATCACCCTTTAGGCAACAGGAACAATAGAAACATATTTACGACTGAATGGGCCTTTGGTTTCAAACTTAACCGTGCCATTTGTTTTAGCAAACAGAGTATGATCTGTCCCACACCCAACATTCAGACCTGGATTAACTTGTGTGCCGCGTTGGCGAATAATGATACTACCTGCAGTAACCAATTCCCCACCAAATCGTTTCACGCCCAAACGTTTGGATTCTGAATCACGACCGTTACGGGTACTACCGCCTGCTTTCTTATGTGCCATTGAAATACTCCTTTCGGATAAACGCGCTAATTATGCGCTGATACCGGTAATTTTAACTTCTGTAAACCACTGACGATGCCCCATCTGCTTGCGAAAATGCTTACGTCGTCTGAATTTTACAATCCTGATTTTATCGTGACGACCATGCGCAATAATTTCTGCGCTCACTTTGCCACTGGTAACATAAGGAGCCCCAATTGTAATTTCATCACCGTTGGTGACCAGCAATATTTTATCAAAGTTAATTACCTTGCCCAGCTCACCCTCTAATAACTCCAGCTTGAGGGTTTCACCTTCAGTAACTCGATGCTGCTTACCGCCGCTTACTATAACTGCGTACATACCTGACTCCGTGAAATTCTACCACTCTCTAAAGGACCCGATTTACTTCCATCTTTCTTAGTCAGCAAGATGAAACGACCTTTAGCTTCGATTAACTGTTATCGCCAAGGCCAAGTTATTAAATAACCATGGGATATAGGGGCGTGGATTTTATAGCAAATGCCACCACCATAGCAAGCCATATCTTTACCACCATACAAAGGTAGTTCCTGCTCTTACCGCCGATTGATTATAGCTCAGGCAAACAATTCAGTGCTCAATTAAGGGTCTGATTGAAATCATTCTTATCTTGAATCTGTCTTTCTGAATCTGTTCCATGGAGTTACCCCGCCTCATATAACTTGACAGGTCAGAGCTGCCCTCATAGCATGCCGTTTCGTTTTAATTTTATATTCAAGTCGCCTACTCTATGGAATTCTCCACTATTCGCTCTATCGTTTCCTCTGATTTTGATGCTGTTAATGCACTCATCTTGCGACAACTCAGCTCAAACGTCCCTCTGATTGGCGAAGTCGGGCATTATATTATCAACAGTGGCGGCAAACGTTTGCGTCCTTTAGTTTGCCTTCTTGCCGCCCATGCCTGTGGTTACACCGGCACTCACCACATCACCATTGGCGCAATTACTGAATTTCTTCATACAGCAACACTTTTGCATGATGACGTAGTCGATCAATCTGTCATGCGGCGTGGTAACGCGACCGTCAACAGCCTCTGGGGCAATCCGCATAGTGTTCTCATCGGCGACTTTCTTATTTCCCGATCATTTCAGATGATCGTGTCTGTCGGGGACCTGCGACTGATGGAAGTACTCGCTGATGCGACCAATATGATCAGCGAAGGTGAAGTATTACAACTGATTAATATTCATGACCCCGACACCACTGAAGAAAGTTATTTAAAGGTTATCCGCTATAAAACAGCCAAGATGTTTGAAGTGGCCGCACAAAGCGGTGCGATACTGGCCAATGCCTCCACACAACAAGTCGATGCCATGGTGTCCTATGCTCGCCATATGGGCGCTGCTTTTCAGTTAACCGATGATATTCTTGATTACACCGGATCCGCTGAAGAAATGGGGAAAAACATTGGGGATGATCTGGCAGAAGGCAAACCCACCATGCCTCTCATTTATACGCTCAACAATGGAACAGCTACACAAAGCGCCCTTATTCGCACCGTCATAAAAGAAGGTGGATTAGGTCATCTGGATGATATTATCAACATTGTCAAAACTTCGGGGGCTATTGAATACACGCGTCAGTTTGCCTTAAAAGAGTCCTCTCTAGCGATTCAAGCACTGGAGGCTATACCACTGTCAACTTATCGCACAGCACTGGAAAATATTGCCTTGCTTGCCGTTGAAAGAAACAGTTAGAAATTCAAACCGGTCTTTTTGATAATACACGTCGAATTTGTTCGTAATCAAAACCACGCTGCAGCCAAAATCGTATTTGTTTTTCATGCTCATTTTTAGCTAGCGGCGCGCCGTTATGCTGCCTTTTTTCACAAAGCTCCTGCAGCAACTCCTCCCAATCGATTGCTTGCGAGATCGTCTGTGCAATCAATTGCTCATCCACGCCCCGCTGCCGTAGTTCGTGGCGAATTCTTACCGGCCCCATCCCCTTATGCATCCGCATACGGATATAGCTCTCAGCGAAACGGAGGTCGCTGAGATAATTCTTTTCACTCAACTCATCCAACAAAAATTCAATAGCTTCAAGTTGTCCGCTTATTTTTTGTAATTTCTGCGACAACTCAAAACGAGAGTGCTCACGCCGCGCCAACAATTTCAAAGCAGTATCTCGCAACTCTGAAATTACTTTTCTGCTCTGAGCGCTCTCACTCTCGACGTGCATCATTCATCCGTGACAACAGCATCGCTTATGCTCTGTCCTGCAAGAATATCCCGAGCCGCTTGCGAATTAACCAGCAACTGGGTGCGAATAGCGCTCTCTATCTCGGCAGCAATATCTTTATGTTCACGCAGAAACTGACCGGCATTACTTTTTCCCTGCCCAATTTTCTCACCTTTGTAGGCATACCAGGCACCTGATTTTTCGATCAATTCGAGTTTAACGCCCAGATCAATGATTTCCGCATCACGATTTATGCCTTCCCCATACAGAATCTGAAATTCCGTCTGTTTAAAGGGCGGCGCGACTTTATTTTTAACCACTTTAACCCGTGTTTCATTGCCGATAATTTCTTCACCGACTTTGACTGCTCCGATACGACGGATATCCAAACGCACTGAAGCGTAGAATTTTAACGCGTTACCGCCCGTTGTGGTTTCAGGGTTACCAAACATCACGCCGATTTTCATACGAATCTGATTGATAAAAATCACCAGACAATTGGCATTTTTAATATTGCCTGTAATTTTTCTCAGCGCCTGCGACATCAAACGCGCTTGCAAGCCCATGTGCGAATCACCCATTTCGCCTTCTATTTCCGCACGCGGCGTCAGCGCAGCAACGGAATCTATTACAATCACATCAATCGCATTGGATCGAACCAACATGTCGGTTATTTCCAATGCCTGCTCACCCGTATCGGGTTGCGACACCAATAAGTCAGACAACTTTACGCCCAGTTTTTCGGCGTATTCAGGATCCAATGCATGCTCAGCATCTATAAATGCGCATACACCTCCTTTTTTTTGCGCTTCTGCAATTACCTGCAGACTCAACGTTGTTTTGCCCGAAGATTCCGGTCCAAAAATTTCGACAATACGACCTCTGGGCAAGCCCCCAATACCTAGCGCGATGTCCAGACCCAAGGAGCCCGTAGAAATTGCAGGAATCGCCACATGCTGCTTGTCTCCCAGGCGCATGACGGATCCCTTGCCAAATTGCCTATCAATTTGCGCTAATGCGGCGCTTAATGCTTTATCTTTATTTTGATCCATTTCTACCGGTTCCTAAGTTAAACATCATTTATCCAGATTTCGACCAACTTACCCATTGTATTTCGGTTTACAACACCAATAACAACTGTCTTTATGGACAGCATTATGGCAGGTTTTTTTTCTTTTGGAAGTTTTTGCTTATCCTATTTAGCGTTCCGTCTTTATAAACACCAAAACTGTACTTTACAACGCTCCATCCAGACATCGCAGCAAACCTTGCAAGGCCACATCAATGGCCTGTTCCCGCACTTGATGACGCTCACCGAAAAACCGACAAGAATAAACGTCGGTGCCGCCCTTGGCTTTACTCCACGCGAACCACACTGTGCCTACTGGTTTTTCGACAGTGCCGCCGCCGGGACCCGCAATCCCACTCACCGCCACGCTCAGATCTGCCTGTGTCCGGGCCAGCGCGCCCTTGGCCATTTCTTCCACTGTTTGCTGACTCACCGCGCCGTAACACTCCAAGGTTTGTGCCTGAACAGCCAGTAAAGTTTGTTTTGCCTGATTGGAATAGGTTACAAAACCGCTTTCAAACCAGGCGGAAGCGCCCTCCAATTCAGTTAAAGCCTTGGCAAGACCGCCCCCCGTACACGATTCCGCCGTGACAATGCGCCAATCCTTAACCAAGACACGCTGCTTTAATTTTTCTAACAACGTATCTCTGCTCACAGCATCACGGTAGTCATGCATAAAAATGTCCGACATAACGGTTTCATTGCTCCAGATTTGTCCCAAAAGAATCGAACAAAGTGCGCCTGTTTTGTTTGGGTTTATTCAATTTTTCTCCGAGTGCTATTATGTGCCCTTTTAAGTTT